>Ga0187784_10000360_pt1 | contig 32970 bp, 26 predicted proteins | sample 1015_SJ02_MP15_2_FD_132964 | JGI IMG/M metagenome (GOLD analysis project Ga0187784, IMG submission 132964) | Tropical peat soil microbial communities from peatlands in Department of Meta, Colombia - 1015_SJ02_MP15_20_MG | ecosystem: Environmental > Terrestrial > Soil > Wetlands > Peat | place... | reverse complement strand
GGCGAGCGCATCTAAGGGATGAGCACCGCCCGTCCCTGGATCTCCCCGCGCTCGAGCCGGCCCAGTACCTCGTTTGCTTCCTCAAGAGGGTACGACTTCGAGACCACCGGTACGGCCGCACCGCTCTGCGCGAGGCGTACCATTTCGGTCAGTTGGGCAAGAGTGCCCGTGAAATTCCCGAGGATTTCAGCGCCGAGGATCGGGAGCATCGGTAGAGGGAGTGCCATCCCGCCTCCAACCAATCCCACCAACACCAATCTTCCCTCGTGCCCAAGGAGACGAAGCCCAAGGGACGCCGTCCGTTGAGTTCCTACGTAATCGATCACCGCGTCGGCGCCCCTTCCGTGGTTCAGTCTCTTCGCCTGGGAGACGATCTCCTTCGCATCGACCTTCGCAATGTTGAAGACATAATCCGCACCCAGCTTCGAGGCCCCCTCGAGCTTTGAATCGTCCACGTCCGCCACGGCGACCACGGCCCTAGTCGTCTTCTTCGCGATCTGGATCGCGGTGCTTCCCACTCCGCCCGCCCCGATCAGGAACACCATCTCCCCGGGCTGGAGGCGGCACCTCTGGATCGAATTGAGAGCCGTCACGCCGGCGCATGCGAGCGGGGCGGCCACGGGAGGCGGGAGTCCGTCCGCCCTGACGAGGTAACGGACGTCAGGAACGAAGACGTACTCGGCGTACCCTCCGTCTCGCATGAAGCCGAGGAACCTCTGGGCCCCTTCACAGAGATTCTCTCGTCCCGCGATACACTTCCGGCACTGACCGCAGCCAATCCACGGGTACACGATGACGGGGTCCCCCACCTCGAGTCCAGAGGCCTCCGAATCCGTTCCCAGCGTCTCGATGCGCCCGGCCACCTCATGTCCGGGCGTCAGAGGGAGGGCTGAACCCCCACCGGTCGTCGATAGCTTTCTCCCCTCTCCCAGGTCATAGGCTCCAGAGATCAGGTGGAGGTCGGTGTGACACACCCCTGCGGCTCCCACTTGGACCACTGCGGAACCGGGGGGAGTGGATGGAATTTCGACCGATTGCATCTGAAGGGCCCGACCCTCCGCGACGAGCCTCATCGCCTTCATCGACGCAGCTCCGAGGCGGTTCGCGCACGAACCGACCACTGTCGGCTACGGCGGTATCTCCCTACAAAGGTGACGGCTTGGCGTCCAAGCCGGCGATTCGGAGAATCGTTCGAGCGCAGCGATCGACGTCGGCGTCCGTGGTCGCCCATGAGCTGACGCTGATCCGCATCGCCGCGCTACCGTGCCAGACGGTGCCGCCGCACCAGCAGGTTCCGTCGCGCTGCACGCCGTCGATCACCCGCCGCGTCTCCTCGTCGTTCCCGAAGGCCGCGAGGACTTGGTTGAGTACCACGTCGTTGAGGATTCGGACCCCTGCTGATCGAAGGATGTCCGCGAATTTCGTGGCGTGGCGGCAACTCCGCTCCACCAGATTCGCGATCCCCGACCGGCCGAGATGTCGAAGCGCGGCCCAAGTGTCCACGCCGCGCGCCCGACGCGACATCTCAGGAGTATAGTTCATCGGATCCGCCTGTCCCGCCGACGACAGATACGCTGCGGGGGCATCCGACATGGCCGCCCTCAAGTGGACCGGGTCCCGGACGAAGACCATCCCGCTGTCGTACGGTACGTTCAACCACTTGTGCCCGTCGAGAGCCCAGGAATCTGCCTCGTTGGCTCCTGTAAGGAGATGCGCGCGCGACGGCGCGGCGTTCGCCCATAGCCCAAACGCGCCATCGACGTGTACCCAGGCCCCCGAGGCGTGGGCGCGCTCGCAGATCTCGTGAGCGGGGTCAAACGACCCGGTGTTGACATTCCCGGACTGAATGCACACGATGGCCGGCCCCCGGAGCTCGGGGAACGCGTCGGCTCGGAATCGACCCTGGTTATCCGTGGGTACCCGGAGCACTCGATCTCGGCCCAATCCGAGCAGCGACAGTGCCTTCAGGACGGAGATATGGACCTCCTCCCCCACGACCACCGTAATCGGTGGAGCACCGAACAATCCTTGGAGTTCGACGGACCACCCAACCTTCTCGAGTACGGTGTGTCGGGCCGCGGCAAGACCCGTGAAGTTCGCGAGGGTGTCGCCTGTCACGAAGGCTCCCTGGGCGCCCAAGGGTAGACCCAGCAGGTCTCGAACCCATTCGAGCGCGACGGACTCGAGCTTGGCCCCGACGGGCGACATGACCTCAAGCGCGGCGTTCTGATTCCACGCGGTCGCCAGCCAGTTCGCGGCGACCGCCGCGGGAAGGCCACTACCGATGACGAACCCGAAGTATCGACCTCCCGCAGTCGCGACCGTACCCGGCGATCCAATCTCGTCCAGGCGTGCGACCACCGCCGACGGATCCTCGCCGGTCTCGGGAAGGGGTCCGCCGAGCTGCTCTAGACGGCTGACGGCTTGCGCCGAGGGCACGACGGCCCTCTCCTTGAGCCCCCCGAGGTATCGGCCCGCACGAGTCGCTGTATCGGAAAGCAGACGCTCCATCTGCGTTTTCCCCCGTGGCTTCGAGCAGGGAACCTCGAAGTTAAGCTCGCCGGCATCAACCTGCGACAGACCGGCTTGTAAGGGAGGGCGCTCGTCCTTGGCCCGTGAGCGGGTACCGTACCGAAGTTCCCCACGGACCTATCGGGACTCGACCCGAGCGAATCCCGATTGAGTGCCTTTAGGCGCCCGAAAGGGCGGAATCGAGGAGGCCGATGGGAGGGGTCCCCGAAGCCAACACCGCGTCGTGAAACTCCTTGAGTGAGGAGTGGAAACGCGTCGCGAGATACTTCGACCGGGCATCGAGGATCGCGAGCTTCCCGAGAGTGTAACAGAAGTACTCCGGGTTGTACGTTCCCCGGATCGCCTCCCGCTGGGCGTGGATTTCTTCGAGGTGTGCCTCGGTCCGGAGCGTCTGAGCGGCGTCGGCGACAGACATGCCTCGGGTATGCATCTCGATCGACACAATGAGCCGGCCATCGCGGATCAATGCATCCTTGAGCTGGGTCACCTCGGCTTCGATCGACCGTCCGTCATACCCGGCTTCCAACGCCGCCTGCTCGCAGTAGTGGGCCCCCCCCTCGCAGAAGGAATAGGAGAACCACACCTTGCGGGCGAGACTCTGCTCCGTCTTTCGGAAATGCAGCGCCTGAAGGTAATGGCCGGGCCAAACCTCGTGCACAGTGGTGTTCTTCAGCATCGCGAAGTTGAACGTGCGCATCCACTCTTCTTTCTGGGTCGGGGTCCATGCCGGATCGATGGACGTGACCCAATAGATTCCGTCCACCGGCTTCTCGAACGGTCCCGGCGGGCTCATCGCGGCGGTCCACAGATTGCGAGCCCATGGCGGGGTTTCTCGGACGTGGCAGATCGCCGGCTCGGGGATCGTGACGAGGTCCCGCTGCCGGACAAATTCGCGGATTTCCTCCGAAACACGACGCGCGACGGGGATGAGCTCCTCCGTAGTGGGATGCTGATTGTTCAACCGTGCGATGAGCTGATCCGCCGCGACTCCGGCGCCTCGGGCGATTTCGTTCAGGCGATCTTGGTTCTGCTTCAGGTCGGCCCGTCCCCGGCGGAGCACTTCGTCGAACGGAGTCGTGAGGCCCTCGCGGACCCAAAGGAGTCGTTGAAACCGCTCTCGTCCGAGCGCAAAACTCTCGCCGGCCTCGGCCAGCCGCTCTTCCTTGAGCCAACGCGCGAACGACATCACTGCGGCATCGGCCTTCTCGAGAGCCTCGTGCAGGTTGGCCCGGAGGGCCGAGGAACCGGGCTCTGCCAACGCATCGGCCTCGGCAAAATGGGCCGGCAAGCCAGAGGCGATTTGGATTGCGAGGGTGACGAAGGGCCGAGGCAGGGCCCGGGTCAGCCGTTCCTTCGCTCCGTCGAGGAGCGGTGGAACCTTCGTAAGGATCGTGCAAATTGCTTCCAGACGCTCTTCGACCGGTGCGTACTCCCGGATCAGATAATCCGTAAGATTGGGCTGAAACAGATAGGCCATCGGGTTCCGGTCGTAGTCTCCTGATTCTTCGAGATCGAAGATCACTCCCTCGAGGAGGAGATCGAGAATCGTTCGGTCCATCCGTCGACCCGTCGCGAGCCCCGTCTCGCGGATGTCACGCAGTTTGGTCAAGAGTTCTCGGGCGGTCGCGGCCCAACGGCGAGTTCCGGTGATCGAGAGGTCCGGCAAAACACCATCGAACTGATGCAAACCCAGAGAAGTGCCGACGGTCGGCCGGGCGATGAAAAAGTGGTCGACGATCTCTTGTTCGATTGTCGAGAGCTCGTCCGTCGTCTTCAGAGTCATCTCTGGACCCAGAGGGACTGGACGGCCCAGATATGGCTTACGGAACACCAAAAGGTCGCTGCGTCCGGGACGGGCGGTCGGCTCGGGGGGTCGCCCGGGGTTCACTCTCGCCGGGGCTCGGAATGCAGTGGGTCCCCCGAGGCGGTTGAAGTTCACGAGCGGGGTGAGTTGGCCCATCCAGTCCTGGGAGAATCTGAAAGTGGGCCGATGGTCCCCGACGAAAGTTTGGGTCGGGACCCCGGTCGGGTACGATGGGACTGACCTGACGGTCCGCTAGAGGACCTCCAAACCCGCGAGGATCGCTTGACCTGAACTCCTGTGGTGGTGCGTCCCTCGGATGTGAGGATCTGCACAGAGACTCGACGAATCCCGACCAGGACCTCAGACGGTCACGGACGGATCGCTATCATCATCGTGGGATTCCCAGGTTCCGGAGAAGTCGGGCGTGCTCCTTCTGGTCGATCCAGTCCACCTCGAGATACTTCCGCAGGTATCGGTCCGACGCGCCGAGCCGGCGGGCCTCGTGGATCGCAAACGCGTACGCCTCGAGCTCGGTAGGGCTCCCCGCATACCCGTCCGAGATGTCCCAGAGATCCCGACCGGCTCGTCGCTGGAAGACGTGGTACAATTCGTGCAGAATGTCGAGATACACCGTGATGGGCGGACTTTTCGAGATATGCGTGCGGCCTACGACGATGCAGTCCGACGAGCTCGTAAACGGCTTCCAGCCGATCGCCTTCGCGAACGGGGGCGGCTCATGGGGGGCCACGTACATCCACACAGATCCTCGGACGATTTGCACGGTCGTTCCGTGGACTACGGTCCGGCGCTGAGCTGCGGACGCGGGGTATTCGGTGAACGGAGGAACCCGGTCGATTCCACGGAACACCCGAAGGAGTTCGTGCCGCCCCAAGCCGGCTGTTCGGTCGATTTCGAACTCCTCGGGCGGCGCAACGTGATTGACTCGTCGGTAAGGCATCGTCGGCGGCAGGAGACCAGGATCCGACGTTAAAACTGTCGGTCGTGAAACGGAAGAGCACTGGGTTGAACGTCCGTGGCTGTTCCTCCCAGGGGCTCTCCCCGGGAGCTTGGGGATAGGTGCGGAGGAAGTACCGGGGATCTCCGACTCAAGGGGTCCGGCAACGACGTCCCGACCCTCATCGTCACCGGACCCTCGGAACACGTCGCGACACGGTCTCCCCGAGAGAAGATCCAACAAACGATCCAGAGGAGGGGCCAAGTGGCCACTGCAGAAGGCGACTGCCGCACCCGAGAGTTCTCGGTGCCGGTCGGATCATCGATCAGAGGTACATCGGTCTGGTCCCGGTTGTGATCCATCGGGTGGGGACTCGGCCGGGGGTTGACGACGATGTGTCAGAACGGCAGGCGTCCCGTGTAGGCGACGTAAATTCCGATGGCGATGAGGACGACCGCGACGATCACCAGCAACCAATGGAGCAACCACGCCGCGATGATTACGAGGATCCCCACAACGATCAGGGCAATCGCCACTGGGAGACTGAACACGCTCGTCATGGGCCGATCGAAACCTACTCTCCCGTATCTCGGTTCCTCTCTCGAACGGACGTATCCCCCAACGCCTCGCCTCTTTAACTCTCAGCGGCCGCGACGTTGCCGTTCACGGAGACCCGTCCCCCCCTCATTTGGACCGTTCCGTCGGCCTCGGACCAGGGGAGAGAGTCGACATACAGCCGATCGACCCCCTCGACGACCACTCGCTTACCGTCCGCCACCACCACCAATCGACGCGTTTCCCGATCGAGCGCGACCTCGGTGACATTCTTGTAATCGTACTTCACGGATACCTCCGATTCCTGACCCGCCCATTAACCTGTCGAGCCGTCGTTCGGAGTCGCACGGATCCGTTCCATCTCCGAGCCGGGGGGACGGCGCCCAGAGTGACCGAGCGACCGCCGACTCAGTCATTATGGATGCCACCCCCTTCCGGCCGGCCCGTGCACGCGCTTCCCCGTACGCCCAGTTTGGAAGCGAGACCCATGCGCTACGAACTCCCGTTCATCGAAAGCCGCCGAGAGACACCGACCGCCATGACATTCCGATTTTCGACCCGGGGGACCGACTTTCGCTACAGGTCCAACCAAGCGATTCGTCTCGTTCTCCCGAACGTCCAGGACCCGTGGGGACCCGCGCGGTCGTTCTCCCTTTCCTCGAGCCCGACGGAGAACGAATGGATCGAGGTGACGGCCAAGATGACCGGTTCCCCCTTCAAGGAAGGGCTCCGGACGTTACGGCCCGGGAACCGTGCGTGGGTCATCGGCCCGCTCGGAGACCTCTTCTACGACCCCACCCGCCCCTCGGTGTTCATTGCCGGCGGAATCGGGATCACTCCGTTTCGAGGAATGATACGGTACGCCGCGGATACCGGGGCGTCGAGTCCGATCCACCTCCTGTATTCTGCGCGAGTCCCCGAAGAGTTCGCGTTCGCGAACGAGCTGGACGGGATCTCGCGTTCTCGCCCCAGCATTCAGATCCGGTACACGGTCACCCGTCCCGGCGATTCTGCCACCGTCTGGAAGGGCCGTACGGGCCGGATTGATGAGACCCTGATCCGTGAGGCTCTCGAAGGTCTGGACCATCCCAAAGTGTACGTGGTCGGCCTGCCGACTATGGCCCAAGAGATCTTGGGGACACTTCGAGATCGGCTCCAGTTCTCCGAGGACGATCTGGAATACGAGTACTTCCGGGGCTACTGAATTCGACTTCGCAGGAACCGGTGGAGGCCTCCCGGTGTTTTGGCCGGCCGGTCTGTCCCTCCGCTCCGGCAAACCGGGCACCGCGGGTCGAGGTCGGCCACCAAGACTTGTATAGCTCCCCGAATGCTCCCGTAGCGGTGGGAGGAGGAGTTGGCCGCACAAGGTCGGGCCAGTAGGTCAATCTACTCGGTCTCTCCGATTAAGACGGAGCCGAGGCCGCGGGCCGCCTCGTACCTGGTGATCGCAGGGAGCGTGCTGGTCCTCGTCGAGGCTCTCCTCTTTCTGGAAATCGCCCTCCTCGTCGTAGGGCTGTTCCTCTTTATCGTGGGTCTTCTGATCTTCGCCGAGCCGCACCACCACCTCGCGAACGGGATTCTCGGGGTTCTTCTGGCCGTGCTGAGCCTCTTGTTCGGATCCGGTGGATTCTACCTCGGGGCAGTACTGGCAGGTGTGGGGGGTGTGCTCTCGATTCTCTGGGCGCCACCGAAGTCTCGGGTCCTGGCCATGGCGAGTCGAGCCTCGTCCGGCTCATCCGTCACGCCGATCCGATGAGCGAGTGAATCCATCAGGCGAAGCGCCGCGCGCGGCCCATTGTCGGCTCAGGTTCGCACGAAATGGGGGATCTCATCCGGGAGTTCGAAGCTGATCTCGACCAGGCCCCCGACCACTCCACCTTGACGCCAGTGACTCTGGACGATCATCTTTCGGACTCCGTTCTTCTCGATCGTGTACACGTTCGGTCGGCCGGACGCCATGACCTTCCGCAGCTTCTCTTGTGCCTGGGGTGGATGACAATCGAGGAGGCTCTTTCCGATGAGGGACTTCCCCCCATCCTTCGCGTTGACCTCGGCGGAGCGGTCGTTCATGTACAGAATCATATAGTTCGCATCGCAGACCGTCACGGAACACGGAAGGCTGTCGAACCACTCGAAATGAGTCGGGCTGTCGACCATGGTCCTCGAGAAGTTACAGCCCACGGCCGGGTTAAAGGTTGCTTTGGGCCAATCGCAACCCTTCGAGAGGATGCCGAGGAGGTCGGAGTCACTCGCTCGCCGAGTCGAGTAGACGAATTGAGCTGCGATCGAGAGTCAGCGAAGCCGCGGTGAGAAGTGGAGCAAGTTGGTCGAGCGAAGTGACACTCGCGATGGGCGCGGTCACGTTCGGTCGGGCAAGTAGCCAGGCGACCGCCACGGTCGCGGGGGTCGTCGCCAGTCGTCCGGCCACTTCATCGAGCGCGGCAAGGATCCGTCGACCGCGGTCGTCGAGCCGGGTGATGGCCCTCGTGCCTCGGGGGCTCTTCCCGACGTCCGCGGAGCTACGGTACTTCCCGGTCAAGAATCCGGCCGCCAGCGAAGCGTATGGAAGAACCCCGAGTCCGTTCGTTTGGCACACGGAGTCGAGGCCCTCCTCGTACTCGGTTCGGTCCATGAGATTGTATCGGGGCTGGAGGCTCTCGTACCGATGGAACCCCCGCTCCCGACTCGCCTCGAGGGCTGCCTCAAGCCGGGCCGCCTCGTAGTTCGACGCCCCGATCGCCCGTACCGTGCCCGCGTCCACCAGCGCGCTGAGCGTCCCTAGGGTCTCCTCCAGGGGAGTGTTCGGGTCGTCTTCGTGCGCCTGATAGAGATCGATGTAGTCGGTCCCCAGACGGCGCAACGAGGCGTCCACCGAGCGACGAATGTGGTCGGTCGAGAGACCCTTCCCGCCAGGTCCCATATCCATGCCCACCTTGGTGGCAATGGCGACCTCCGTACGGCGGCCGCTCTCCCGAAGCCATCGACCGAGGATCGATTCCGATTCTCCCCCGTGATGCCCCGGGACCCAGATCGAGTACGTGTCCGCGGTGTCAATGAGGTTGAATCCGGCCGAGACGAAGGCGTCGAGGATCCGAAACCCGGTGGGTTCGTCGACCGTCCAGCCGAACACATTTCCACCCAGCGCGATGGGGGCAACCGAAAGACCCGACCGACCGAGAGGGCGGCGTCGAGGCGCGGGCATCGATAGGTCGACGTCTCCCCGGCGGACGGGTCAGCCCAGGGAGTCCAAGTCGGAGCGCAGATCAATCCCGTGCTCGAGCACCGACTTCAGGTTCGTCAGGTAGTAGGCCCAGCCGGACTGGATCCCGCCGTACAGAGCTGTCCACTTCTTCCCGGTCTTGAATCCGCGATGTGTCACAGAAAGCAGCGAGCCCTTGCCCTTCTTCGCGATCTCGAATCGGACCTCGGTCCGGAAGGTCTTTCCACCGGAAAAGCGGTCGATCCATTCCAGATCGAGTTTCCGCGGGGCGACCGCTGAACTCACCCTCCCCTTCAGGACATACCCTCCCCGCCACGCGAGCTGGAATGTCGATCCCTTCTTCGGGACGAACGTCGCTTTGGCGACGAACCACCGGGTCAGATCGCGGGGTCGCGTGAGCGCCGAAAAGACGCGGCGCGGAGGAACGGCGTAGTAGAACGTCTGGTGGACCGCGGGAATCTTCGCCATCGAACAGGGCATCGACGCAGGTCAGATAAGCACGTGGCCAGCAAGGGCATCATCGGGAGCCCTTGCGTGGATGTGCCCTGGGGAGCGCAGGGTCGCCTCTGACTGCACTCTAGGCCGAAGGAGCTTCGAGGGCCGCGCGGAGCGGTGCTAGCGCTGGGGCGACCTTACCGATCTGCTCTCGAGACGGCAGCGTCTCTCGAAGGTGGCGGTACCGCTCGGTCGCCCCCATCCGTTTGGCGAGTGCCGCCTGGCGAAGGCGGCACTCCCAGAGCAGGGGGGACTCGCCTCCCGGTTCGGCGATGAGGGTCGCCTCTTCGTACAACTTCTCCGCCTCGTCCGTGCGATGCTGGGCCTCGGCGACCCGGCCGTTCAGCAAGTAGAACGAGACTCGAACCGAAGGCTCCTCCATCGCGGGCATCCAAGGGCCGAGTGCCTTCAGCAGCCCGTCCGCCCGCTCGATCTCGGATCGCCCCATCCGGACGGTCGCCTCCTGAAGGGTGGCGGTGGCGATGAGGAGGGGGGCATGCGCCAGCTCCGCCGCCTCTCGCGAGTGGGCGAGATCCTTGAGGGCCCCGTCCGTGTCCTCGAGCTGAAGTTTGGTGATGCTCCGGTTGAGAAAGCCGGCCGCGAGGCCGGCGAAGTTGTTGGTTCGGGTGTGGTGGTCGATCGCCGCATCGACCAGGGTCCAGCCCTCTTCATCGTGAGGATCGAGGGCGAGCAGGACCGCCGAGAGGTTCTTCTGTGCGTAGGAGACCTCTCGGGCATCGCCAAGCTTCTCGGCAATGGAGAGCATGGACCGGAAGTGATCCACGGCTTCCCGGTTCTGATCCGTCATCATCAAGGCGACACCAATGACCTGATGGAGCATGAGGCGGGCGCGGGAATCGTTAACTTCGGCGAGCGCGCTCGATGCCTCCTCGACGACTTCGAACGCCTCTTGGGGTCGACCGATCGAGCTCAGCGCACGGGCGAGGTAGAAGAGAGCTCGCGCTCGGGACGGCCAGCCCTCGGCCGTGGCCGGAATCATTCGGACCGCTTCCCGGAGGGCCTCCAACGATTCATGCAGCCGACCCAGATCGTACAGAGCCCTGCCTTTCTCGATGAGCGCCTCCGCCTCTTGGTCCGCATGTGGACTCGAGAGCCGCCGCGTCGCATCCAAGGCACGTTGCGCGTGGAGAAGACCCCCTTCGGGCGCGAAGTTGTCCGACGAGAATCGAGCGGCCTCCAGGCTCGCGCGCGCCGCTGGGTCCCAATCCTCGGCCTTGCGCCAGTGATCGGCGAGATCGAAGAGCTTCTCGCCGATCTCGGAGGAGGATTCGGCCAGGGCCTCTGCCGCTGCTCGGTGGAGCTCGCGGAGTCGCTCGTCGGGTAGTCGGGACTCGATCTCTCCGGGGAGGGCCGTGATTCGGAAGAGGTACTCGCCCGGACCAAGTTCCAACAGAAGGCCGGTGGACACGAGCGAGTTGAGGTCGTTCTGAACTTCGGCTTCGCTCCGGCCGGCGAGCCGAATGGCATGATCGAGGGTGACCTGCTCGCCTGCGACGGCGAGCAGCTCGAGGAGTCCGCGAGCCGAGGGCGACAGGTGATCGATGTGCCGGAGGAGCACGGCGAGAACGTCCGTACTCTCCCCGCTCCCTCGTGAAGAAAGTCCTCGGACGATGGACGGGTCGGCGGCGAGCTGCTCCACGGTAACGAGCAGCCCAGAACTTTCCTTCAAAATCGAGTCCACGACCCGGTCGGGAACCGCCTGGCCCGGGTACTTCCGACTGAGGACCTCGACGACCCCCGCTCGACTGAGCCGGGGGACTTCGACGGCCCGCGTGCGGGGCCGGTCCACGATCCCGGCGATGGCCTCGGGGAGCCGTCCGTCCTCCGACGTGTCGACATTGAGCCACATCACCAGCGGGCTCTCGTCGAGACAGGCGGCCAAGTACCGTACAACGGTGAGAGAGGAGGCATCGAGGTTCTGGGCGGACTCGACGATCCAGACGATGTGTCGGCGGGCGGCGGCGTCGAGAATAAGCCACCCGATCTCGTGCAGGAACCGGCTCCTCTCTCCCCAAGCTTCGACCCCGCGTTTGTAGAACTCGAGGTCGGATACGAGATGCTGGTAGCCCGAGGAGGCGGGGGAACGTGTCCCCGGGGTGTCCGATTCCGGCCGCCGCCCGAGGGAACTCTCGGGCCCCGAAACTAGGGACCGGATGAGGGGCATCAGCACGAGGCTCCCGGTGTCCAGAGCCGGACCGATTTCCTCCAGCTTTGCGGCCCAGCGAGCGAGCGAAAGGACGGCCTTGTACGGGCTTTCTGTGTCACGGGGTTCCAAGAACGTCTGTCGGACGCGGCGGGTCGAAACGTGTGCCTCGCGCAGGGCACCGTGAATCAGTCGAGTCTTCCCGACCCCCGGCGGGCCGTGGACCACCACCAGCGAGCCCTGAAAGTAGCGGGCCTCGTCGAGGGACCGGACCAGCGACTGGATCGCCGGATTCCACTCGGAAGGAAGCTCAACGGGAACCGGTTCCGCGTCGCCGGACATCTGCGGCGATTAATGTGCATGAATGCGTACTTAATACCGCGGGAATTTTCGGTCGATCGGTCGGAGGCCTGCTCCGAGCGAACAGGGGCCGGCGCAGAACCCCGACCCGGCATGAAAGGGCAGGTTTTCGGAGATTTCTCGCGATCCCACGGCGCGGACCGGCCAACTTGATTTCCGGAGCCGTGGTCGGCTCAAAAGCCGCGCCCATGCTAATCTATATCATGGGCGAAACCCAAGTCCATTCCATTCCGGCTCGCGGCCGTTCTCGGGAGACCGGGGAGGGTCGCGTGGGAGAGTCGAAACATGAACCATCGGTCTGGTCGGTATTGGAGGACGATCGCCGCGCTCGTCGCCGTTGGCGTTGTCATGGTCGGCACCGCAATCTCGGTGCCCGCCGCCGCCGCAGTTCGACAACCGGGCCCGATAGAGGGTCCAGTCGCTGCCGAAGCTGGGGGAGGGATCTCGACCGGGCATCCCGGGCTACGAACGCCCTCGTACGCGGTCCTGAACGAATCGACCCTGGTGCTGTTCAACAATACGCTCGTCCCCGGGAATTTCTACGCCTCGCCCGCAGGGTTACCATCGCTCGAGACGTACGATTCCACGACGAACGAGGTATTCGTCGAGTGTTTTTACTCCGGGATTATTGATGTGATCAGCGGGACATCCAACAGGGTTGTCGCGACGATTACCACTGGTGAGTACCCGAACACTCTCGCCTATGACTCCAAGAACAACAACATCTACTTCGGCCTCCAGACCGATGACGAAGTCAGCGTCGCGAATGCATCCACCGACCTAATCCAACGGACGGTCGGAATCGGATTCGAACCGCTCTCGATGGCGGCGGATCCGGCGAACGGGAACCTCTTTGTGACCGGGGTGAATTCTACGGGGACTGCCTTTCTCGCCGTCCTTAGTGGCTCCTCCGGAGTCGTGGTCAGCTCGTTCCCGTTCGGATCGGATCGGTTTCCGGTCGCCGGGCCCAACGGGATCGCCTACGATCCGTCCTCGGGGACATTCTATATCCCATCGATCGAGACCTCCACTCCAGGCGGAACGCGGGGGAACCTCACGCTCATCGATGCGGCCAAAGACTCCCTCCTCGGGAACATCACGCTCCCCTTCGATCCGTCCTCGATCCTGTACGCTCCCTCGGTTCACGAGTTCTATATCGGTAACGAGAGCGGAGAGGACCTCGGCGTCTTCGATCCGTCAACCGGCACGATCGTGGGCTCTGTCGAGTTGCCCGACATCCCATCGATGGTGACCTACGACTCCTCCAACCACGATCTCTTCGTCGGAATCGTGGGAAACGTCACCGTAGTCAGCACGAAGTCGGACAAGGTCGTCCGGACCTTTCCGGTGACGCGCAGCCCGGACGGTCTCGCGTTCGACTCCCTAAACCGGTACCTGTACATCTCCGACTACGCGTGGAATAATGTCAGCGTCGTGAACACGTCCAACTACAAGGTGGTCACATCCGCGTTGCTCGGGGCATCGCCCTACGATATGGCGTTTGACACGCAGAACGGTGATCTCTACATTGGCGACCTCCGCTCCTCCCAGCTCATCGTGGTCAACGGCAGCACCAATCACGTGTCCGGTTACGTGCCGTTGGACACCACGCCGTACGGAGTCGCGTACGACCCCCAGACGCACGACATCTACGTCGACGACTACTATGCGGGCAACGTTTCCATCGTAAACGGGACTACAAACCGGATCATCGGTTATCTGCCCGCCGGAACGAATCCGTGGGGGATCGCATACGACGGCGCCGACCACGACATCTACGTGACGAACCCGGGCTCGAACAACATCACCGTCCTCAATCCCAAGACCCGGACCGTGGTCACTTCGATCAGTCTCCCCACTCCCCCCGGGGCAATCGCTTATGATGCCCGTAGCTCGACCCTGTTCGTGGGGGAGTACAACCTCGGAAACGTGTCGGTCTACAACGCCAAGACCAATGCATTCCTCCGCAACTCGACAACTGGAAGCGAACCCTACACCATCTCGGTCGACCCGAAGTCGGGGCGCGCGTTCGTGGGGAACTTTGGGTCAGAAAATGTGACGGTCCTCAGTTCCACGGGAGCCGAGCTCGGACTTAGCGTCGCGGCCGGCGTCGGGGTCTTCGGATCTGCCGATGACCCTGCGGACGGGGATATCTATGTCGTGAGCTTCTACAGCGATCTCGTCACCGTGATTAACGCCTCTTCCGGAACCGGAGTCGGGGGGTACACGGTGGGTTCGGGGCCGGCGGCGGTCGCAGTGGATCCTTCGACGGCGATGGTCTTCATCGCGAACTACGACTCGGGTACCTTGACCCTCCTCTCCCCGACGTTCCGGGTCGAGACGTACCTCGTGGTGTTCCATGAGACCGGCCTTCCCTCGGGGACGTCCTGGTGGGTCCGTTTCGATGGGGTCGGGCGGATCGTGACGGAGGCGAACGATAGCTTCGAGGAGCCGAACGGGACGTCCGAGCCGTTCTCGGTCGGCGGAGTGATCGGGTACCACCCAAGCCCCAAATTCGGGAGCGTCACGGTCGCCGGAGGGAAGGTCGTGGTGACGATCACGTTCACCAAGTCATCCTAAAGACTCGCCCGCGGCTCTGAACCGAACGCATCGTCCTAATCTAGAGGGGGAGAATTCCAGAATCGTGAGCTCGATCCGCCGGCGACTCGCCGCGATCATGTTCACGGACCTCGTCGGCTTCACCCGTCTGGCTCAGCGCAACGAAGAGGAGGCATTGCGCCTCCGCAAGGAGCACCAGGCGATTGTTCGACCCCTCTTTGCGTCTCACGGTGGGCGCGAGGTCAAAACGATGGGCGACGGGTTTCTCGTCGAATTCCCGAGCGCGATGGAATCCGTGGGATGTGCGGTGGATATCCAGGAAGCCCTCGCGACCCGGAACACTCTCGCATCCTCGAAAGATCCGATCCTCTTGCGGGTGGGGATCCACGTCGGCGAAGTGGTGGAGGAGGAATCGGACATCCTCGGCGACGCGGTGAATGTCGCCTCCCGGATCGAGCCACTCGCGGAACCCGGTGGGATCTGTGTCTCGGCGACGGTGTTCGACCAAATCCGGAACAAGCTCTCGTTCCCGCTGGAGAAGCTGGGGGCCCGACACCTCAAGAACGTGGACCAGCCGGTCGAGCTCTACCGGGTCGTCCTTGGAGCAACGGCGGCTCGCCCGCCGTCCCCAGCGGCCGAGACGAGCCCCAACTTGCGCCTCGCGGTGCTCCCGTTCGCCAACCTCAGTCCGGATGCGAACGACGAGTTCTTTGCGGACGGGCTCACGGACGAGCTCATTTCTCAGGTGTCGAAGATTCCCACTTTGCGAGTCATCGCGAAGACTTCCGTGCTCCGCTACAAAGGTTCGCCGAAGACGATCCGCGACGTGAAGCAGGATCTCGGGGTCCGCCTCGCGCTGGAGGGGAGTGTCCGCAAGGCTGGAAACCGGGTGCGAATCACCGTTCAACTGGTCGACACGAATTCTGAAGAGCAGCTCTGGTCGGGGCGATATGACCGTCCGTTCGACGACATCTTCGCGATCCAGGACGACATCGCGGGCCAGATTTCGATGTCGATTTCGGGTCACCTCTCCGCCCTGGGGATTACGACCCTCGTCCCGTTCGCCCGCACTCCGGCGGACACTGCGGACTTGGCGGCGTACTCCGATTTCCTGCATGGCCGCAAGCTCTTGACCGAGAAGGTCTCCGAGGCGACGGTCCGTCAGTCCTTGGTCTTCTTCGAGTCCGCGGTTCGTCGGGATCCGCAGTTCGCCCGTGCCCGGGTCGGGATTGCCGAGGCGATGTCGTGGCTGGCCGCGGAAGGAGTCACCCCTATCACGGAGTCGGACCAGAGGGCGCGCGTCGAACTCGAGACGGCGCTCGAACGCAACGAGGCCCTCGCGGAAGCGCACTCGGTCCTCGCGGGACTGTGCGTGGGGTCCGACGAGACCGAGAAGGCGGAGCGCGAGGCGCGTCGGGCCATCGCGCTCAACCCGAGCCTCTCGGACCCGTACCGGTGGTTGGCCCAGATCGAGGCCGGAGACGGCAAGATGGGTGAGACGGTTCGCCTCTTAGAAGCCGCTCAAAGAATCGACCCGGTGGACGTCAACATCATCGCGTTCCTCGGTCGCGCCTACTCCTACGCGGGGCGAGACGCGGATGCCCTCGAGCATTGGCAGCGGACCAAGTCAATCGCTCCCTTCCGCACGAACGCCCACCTCACGGAGTTCTACCTCGGCCGCGGCGAGATCGCGAAGGCCGAAGAAACGTTCCGGGAGATGGAGCGGCTCCGACCCGACAGCGTCTGGGTGGAGATGTACCGGGGCGTCCTGGCCGCGCGGCGAGGAGAGACCGAGAAGGCGCGACGCGCGCTCGCCCGCCTTGAACGGCGTCGTGCGTCCGGGACGGCATCGATCATCCAGATCGGATTCCTCCACTTCGCCATGGGCGAGATGGATGGATTCGCGGAATGCATGGAGCGCGCGTTTACGATCCACTCGCTGCCGTTGCTGGAATTGATGTACTCGCCCTTGTACGATGGGGCGCGCAGCGACCCCCGCATTCTCGACCTTCTCCGCCGTCAGCACGCCCTGCGGGCGAGAGGCGGATCGGAGGTTTCCGGCCCATCTGTACCCAGTCCAGGGCCCGGGGGATAGCTTCGCCCCCTCGGCCCAGTTCGAGCGCAGCCCACGTGCTTCAGGCGGGAATCGACGGGAGTGGCCGGCGAAGGTCGGGCGCTGTTCGATGGCGACACGCGACCCCTCTGCGACGCTTGACCATTCGCTGGTATTTGTCTCGAGAAGAAGATCAGGAAAGGGTTGGACGGACCCTCACGGGGTCTCCCGGGTGGGGTTTCGCGGGGCTCGGAGGCGCCCCGAGAAACCCCATGGATACTGCAGAGGCCGTCACGACCCCCGGGCGAGCACTTCCGCGTACTGCCAGTAGATCGGGTTCTGGGCCGCCCCGGAGGTATAGCAGTACGTGATTCCCTCTTCCGTGAAGCACTCAGTGAACGTTACGTTGTTCTGTCCCTCGGCCGTGATCCCGACCACGACCGGCCCATGGGCCGGGGTCGCGATGCTCACGCTGATTTCGCCGTTGGTCGTGCCGGCGGGGAAGCTCGTGTTCTGATACTCACCCGGTCCGCTCCCATCGGTCACGTTGATCCAGTTGACGTACTTCGTGTCCGAGAACTGCAGGATTCCTGTGACCATCGTCCCCCCGTCCGTCACCTTGAGGTCGGGGAAGAACGACCCCGACTGCGGTTCAACGAAGACGATGACCTTGTTCGAGAACAGCCCTTCGTACGAAGCCTGAAGGACGTAGACCTGGGTCAGGAGCTCGCCCTGGATCTCCGCAAGCCCAAGGGGGGCGGTCCAGAACAGGTCGTTCCCCCGGGCGTCCGAGAGAGTGTGGCCGATGATCGTTCCGGGCGCGTAGCTTGACGGCGGCATCGTGGGGTCGATGAGGCCGAACTGGCTCAGGAGGACCTGTTGGCTCACGAGCGCGTTCAGGACCGGGAGCCCGTTGAGCTCCACGGTCGCCGAGCCGTACAGATTGTAGTACCCGGTCTGGACGGTGGTGAACATCGTCGTCTCCACAGTGCCCGTAGCACACACGCCGTACGGGTTCGTCACGCACAGTTTCAGGCTCCCCGTCGCGGGCGGCGCTGCCACGGCGAATGCCTGGAACGTCACCTGGGCCGGGTCCGAACTGTTCGTGATGACGAAGTACCCATATTCCGTGGCTGCCGATGGGAAGAACGGAGTCGCGTACGTTGGGGTGTAGCTGTACGTGCCCGAGGGTACGGAGATCGTGCTGACCGTCCCGCCGCCCCACGTCCCGGTGTTCGTCCCTCCAGAATACGCTTGGACGGTGTACGAACCTCCCGTGCTCCCGTCAATCCCGATAACCTCGAAGGAGTAGCTCGTCCCTCCGTTGAGAGTGGTCACGGCCGATAGACCCGACGGAGTTTCCTCCTGAACGACGAACGACGGGAGGAGGATTCCCGGCACGCCCGACCGGCTTTCCACGAGTATGTTCGAGAGAACGGCCGCGTTCGGCATCCCCAATCCTTGGAGGAAATTCCATCCGGGCCCCGCAGGGTTCGACAGCGTCGTGAACCAACCGGGGAGGAGCGGGTCGCTCGGCTCGTTGATGCTCAGGTTCCAGTAGTACCAGCTCCAGTAGTTCGTCGGAGCGTAGATGAGGCCGACTCCAATGTTGGTCATCGGCACGTACGGGTTGGTCGACGCGTAGCTAACTCCGGCCTCGAAGGCGTTGTGCGCGGCGTAGAGCAATGGGTTAACGTCACCGAGCTTCGGACTGCCGGTCGCGAGATTCGCCTGCTCCTCGATGAGCGCGAGCTCTCCCGTCGTGATCGGGCAGGAGAAACTCGTCCCACCGTAGAAGGTGTACCACGATCCGTAGTAGTAGGCGGACATGTTGAAGTCCGCCGATCCGGAGACGACCGGGCTGATCATCGTCCCGGTGGAGAACGTGTCAAGTCCATTCTGCCACCACGGCTGAGGCTCGGCCACCGACGAGCCGAATCCGCCTCCGACGACTCCCTGATAAGTGCCGGTAAGTCCCTCCCCGTAGCTCCAATACGTGAAGCTAGCGAGGGAGCTTGCGTGCACGACGGTCATGTTGAACTCCGAGCACTCTTGAATCGTCGGGTCGTAATAGCCGAAGCAGAACGACCTCCCGGCTGGGAACTCCAAACCGCTCTTTCCAGCCACCGTAAGCTGGCCGCCTCCTACCGAGGTCGATCCCGGCGAGACCGCGGGAATCGAGGCGGAAGCCGCTACGTCGCTCGCTCCATAGTCGCCCGAAGAAAATAGGTTCGTGACGCCGACAGCGTTGAGGATCTGAAGGTCCTGGTCCTCGACGTTGATGTACATCGGGGCACCGAAGAAGTACTGCGTCTGTTCCCCGGAACCGTACGAGTTCGAGTCGATCGATACCGAGCACGCATTGGTCGCGGTGCCATCGACGATGGTCGCGTTCGATCCCGCGAGGTTGCACGTCTTGCCGGTTGCGAGGTAGGTCGCGATCGTCAGGTACGAGCTGTCAAACGCGCTGTAATCAGCGCTCGGAACCCCGATCACATCGATGTGAGCAAGAGGTGCCATGGTGGCGGCGTACTCTACGTCGAGAGACGCCTCGAAATTCCAGCCATAGAACTCTCCGTTGAGCGTGCAGTTGTTCAGATTGTTGTTCGGCACGATCGCGGTCGGTCCCTGGAGGGCAATCTGCGTCAACCGGTCCGGTAGTTGGTTCGGGTTACCCCAGACCATCTGACTGAACGCAGCCATGTCGCTCGGGAAGACACAGCCGACCTCCACCAGGGCGATCGTGATTCCTTGTCCCTTGTCGGCCTTCCCGCCGATCGCCGCGGAGCCGTCCCAAAGCGCCTCTGCGCCCGTGACGACGTGCATCGTGCTGGGCCAGAGGAACTGGTAGTTCCCGCAGAGATTCTCGTACTGACAGTAGAAGGTCGGGGTAAGATTCGCCCACGTGTAGTTGGCTCCGTCAATCGCCTGAATGTCGCTCGCGTTCAAGGTCGGGGAGAAGTGCCCGCCCATGCTGGTCGGGGCGCCGTCGGTCGCAACGCTCCCGGACGTAGCGGTCGTCGAGGGGCTAAGTCCGTGGGGGAGCGTGAGGTCCGGCACCGCGTAAAGACCATCGAGTCCGGACACTCCAGAGATCATTTTCTGAACACTCGCCGGGAGCTCGGCCGCGGCAAGGTTGGAGTAGAAGACCGGTCCCGTGGTGGTGGAACCGGCGGTCGCGCTGCCGGGCCCGAACGCGGGATTCCACGTTCCGCTCGATAGGTAGCTTTCCTGGAACGCGCCGAAGCTCGTGTGGAACGCGGATGAGAACTGGGCCACGGTGCCGGAGAGCGTCAGCTCGAGCATCGTGGGACTCGAGGTCACCGTGAGACCGTAGCCGGCGAAATAGCTCGATACGAGTTGATAGTGGGTGACACTCGGGCCGAAGTACTGACCGATCTCGGCCGCAGTTAGGTAGGACCGGTAGTTCGGGCTCCCCGGATCGCTGATCGAGGCGACGTAGCTCGAGAAGGACGACGAAGGCGCCAGGTTCACCGTCACCTCCATAGGGGCACTCGATCGGTACGAACTGCTGGCCGGATTCACCGTGATCTGGCCAAACTGGGTTGGCTCGCCCGGGTTTAGATTACTCGGCCCCACCACTTGGGTCAGCGGCCCCGAAGGTATCGCCGGCGCGGCGGGGCTCGCGGCAGGTGAGCTTCCAGCTGCCAGCGCGGTTGCGGCAGCAGACGCGGGAGCGATCATCGCTCCAACACTTGCGACCATGATTGCCGCGGTCAGCAGGGTCAACAGGGTTCGGTCTCGCTTTCCTTTCACGCCTCTCATTTCCGTTCCTCCTACAGCTCTTCGAGAGTGGGACTCCAAACCTTCAGCGAATCGTCGGGCTGATTCACCTCGGGGCGGTGAGCACACGAACCAGTTCCTGGTTCATGAACCGCTCGAAATCGAGCTGGAACCGACGTAACTAGAATGTCGCGCCGAAGCCACGTCGCACACGACGCGAGATCAAGCCAGCGCGCTCAGGCGGTATCCGGCGGGGCGTGAGAGATCCAGGCGAACGGCCGGCCGTGGAATTTCGGGTCGGATCTCCAACGATCGACGGCTTGTCGCAGCGGGGACAGGTCCGACAGCAGAAGCTCAGTTCTCGTACCGGGGTACCGCTCTTCGAGCCATGCGGACCACTGGCCGTGCAGAGAGGCGGCCTCCGCGGGGCGGGCGAAGTCGATGGATCGATGCTTTCCCCATGTCCGGACTGTCGAAGGAAGCGACGCGTCGAGCCACGAGGCGATGACGTGAATCCGCTCGCCGCGAGAACGGGCGAAGGACACCGAGTCCAGGAACGCCAGGAACTCCACGCGGGACAAGCGGCGCGGCGGAGCCGATTCCGTCGGTGATTCGAGCAGATGGAGCAGCCGAGAGAATTCCAGGGGCTGGGCCGGTTGGACGGTCACCCAACCGCGAGTGTCGGCGTGAGGTGCGCGGCTCCGGGGGGATCCTCGGACCGCCTTCGAGTCTCGGCGTCCCGCCATTTCGCCTACCACGAGCGCCTTGCGGTCCGAGCCGACGTACACGCCGAGGACTTCGAGAGTACCGGTCCGATATCGCGTCTCCCGCCTCAACGATCCGAGTCGGGTCTCGCTCGGCCGAAGCCCGTGGGCCCGCCAGGTGCGTAGGACCGTCATGTGACTGACTCCCACCGCGCGAGCGAGAGATCGAGACGACCAGGCTTGGCCGTCGGGAGACCGACCCCCGATCGTCCGAGCAAGGATTTCCCGCTCGGTGGATTCGGCGAGGGCGCGACGTGAGCCGATACGCGGCGCATCGCGCCGGATCCCGGCCAGACCGAGAAGCACGAACCGAGATCGCCAGCGCGCGACGGTGAGGGGGCTCACCCCAACCTCCTTCGCGATCCGTCGATTGCTCAGACCTCGAGCCGCCGCGAGGAGGATGCGAGCACGTTCCACCTGTCGATGCGAGACGCGCCGACCCCGCGCCCATCGCTGGAGGGTGCCGCGCTCGACCGACGTGAGGGATACGGGGGACCGGGTCCCCATTGCGAGCAGCATAGAATCCCCACTAATGGGTTTTCGGATATGGGTCGAATCCGAACCGTTTGTACGGCGATTCGCGAGCGTGGACCGGTTTGCGACGGACGAAGATCGCGTACGGGTATGTGGATAGCTGTCACGGTTCCACACCGGAACACCCGCTGCGTTCCTTGGCCGGGTCGCTAGGTCAGGGTCTTAGATGTCCGGGGGGCCGGGGGATTCCGTAGAGCGAGCTCGGAGAGTGGCTCCGTACAGGCGCGGAGTTCCCTGGGCCGACCCAAAGGCGCTCGAGGGAACACGGGGGTCCGGCCAACCCCTGCGGCACCGCCCGCCCACGTAGGATCGTTCGCCTGTCCTGGGACCGCGGAACCCATTCTAGGAGGGCGTCACTGCGACGCGGTACTCGAGGCGCTCGATCGCCGCGAGGCATCTTCGGCACGTCACAGCTCGGACTTCCGGCGCCCCGACGGCGTAGAAGAGAACCTCACGGTGGGAAAGCGCGGTCCCGCATCGCGCGCACACCAGCCGCTGAACATGAGCGGCCCTGCCGGCCCGAGAGGTCGGGAGGGCCGAGCTCGTCTCCGGGAGGACTGCCTGCGCGGAGCGATCGAGCTCCGTCTCGGCCTTCGGCGTCCGTGCGAATCCCGGGTCGGTGAAGATGCCGAGGAGAGAGGCGCGGAACATCACGAAGTAGCCCGGGACGAGCAGGATGTAGTACCCCATCCAACCGGTGAGCCCGAGGCGCGCGGACGCCCCGGTCAAGACGGGCAGCGTGAAGAGCGCGCACGGGAGGAGGGTGATGAGGATCGACAGCCAGAGCGGGATCAGGTGGAGGCTGAGCAACGCCCAGGGAAGGAAGACGAGGGTCGGCGTAACGATGAGTGAATTCGTCCATGTCAGCAGGAAGAGAGCGGAGTCGACCTTCTCGTACCACGGGATGGACTTCGTGCGAAGGTACGAGCCCCAGTGACGGCGGTACTCTCGGACGGTCGACGAAGTCCACCGGGTGTTCTGGACGAAGAAGTGTCGGTATCGAACCGGGGCGACCCCATGGCCCGTGATACGCGGATCGTACACGATCTTCCAGCCAGCCTTGCGCAGGCGGAATGTCGTGTCGAGATCCTCGTTCGCGGTGGAGTACGGCGCGATTCCCCCGATCTCCCGGATGGCCTCCACGCGGTACGCCTCTACAGTGCCTTGGATTCCGACGAACCCGCGCATCTGATACCGACCTGCCAAGAGGGCGTTCGCCACCGCATGATACGATTCGGAAAACCGGGTGAGGTACGAGGGAGGGTCGTTCCGTCCCATCGCTTGGTACCCCTGGATCGCTCCAACTCCCGGCTCGAAATGTTCGGTAAACCGAACGAGGACGTCTGGATCTACGAGAAAGTCCGCGTCGAAGATGACCATCCACTCCGAGCGCGGGTCGAGTTGGTCGAACACGTTGCGGAGAGCCCCTCCCTTGAATCCCTCTCGGCCGGCCCGTCGGACCACCCGGACCGAAGGATCGTCGATCGCGAGGGGCTCGGTCGAGTCGTCCGCGAGTACAACTTCAAAGGCGGGATAGCGGACCGCCTTCCACGACTCGAGTGACGCCCGGACGATTTCGATTGGCTCGTTGTAGACAGGGATCACAACGCTCACCATTGGGAAGGAGGGTCGGGTCGGATACCGACGTTTCTGGGGCCGAAAGAGGATCGCCGTGATCAGGTTCGAGATCAGGTAGGCGCTCATGACAAGAGTGACGACGATGGCGAGGAGCTCCCACGTCGTCATGACCGAGTAGAAGACCGAAGTCATGGGTTACCCCGAGCCACCTCGCGCTTCACCCGACGCAGTGTCCAACAGGCACCCCACAACATCCCGAAGGTTTCGGGAGGAAGGGGCACAGATCGCAGGGTCCCCATGGATGCCCTACGAGGAGGCTCCCGTACTTCGGTATTGCCCGGAAACAGGGACAAGATCGGCCGCCTCGACTGGTTCTTCCGGTGGAAGGGGTCTACGAATCATCGCGTGCGATCGCGCCATCACCCGATCGAACAGCTCCTCGACGCTCTCATCCCAGGGTGCACTCAGGGGCGGGTGGACCCGGGCGCTTTCTCGTCCCGAAAGGATGCGTCGGAGGTCGCGCAGCGCCACCAGCGCTGCAGAGAGCTGTCCAGTTTGGAGTTCCTGCCGCGTCTCCTCTTCGAGGTTTCGAAGCAGAGGTAGGTCGGGTTCGCGTTCGGGCATCCGCTCAAGCACGACGTCGACGCGATCCAGCTCTTCGATCAACAGGGAGCGAACCGCACGCGCGAGGTCGTTCGAGCCTTGGAATCCGCTCTCCGCCCCTCCACCGCCCGATCGGCTCGCCATCTCCAGTCCACGAAGTTCCGACCAGAAACTGGCGTCGGGTGCGGCCTCGGCTTCCTGGCGGGCAAGGCAGTCTCGACAGACCGGATGAGAACCAGCTCCTTCGAGGAAGTAGAACATCCGCTCGCCGAGGCTCAGCGGCTCGGAACACGCCGAACAAGTGCGAGGTGCATCGTCGGGCGAGACCTCGGCCGGAGGGCTGCCGGAGGGGGCGTCGGCGCTTCCGGAGGGTGGTGAACCGCTGGTTGTTCCACCATCGGGCGAGCCCGCACGCAGGCGAGTCATCGCGTATGATTTGTAAAAAAGTCGCTTTAAACCTGCCGCTGTCTTGGAACGGCCGCCTGCGATAGATTCACAGTCCGGGCGTGCAGGTGGAGTCGAAATTGTCCCACGGCGGAATGGGTGGATTGGACCACCCCTCTCACCCTATTGCGGGCGAACACCCCAATCCCAATGATGGGATAGATTCGCGGGTACTTTGGACGGATGGCCATCGAATCGCCGTATTCCGGGGCAGGACGTTTCGCCTCTGGGCTCACACAGTGGTCAGTAGCCAGACCATCAACGCCGCCGCCCCGAGAGCCATCGCTGCATCGACTTTCAAGCGGGTCGAAGCGTACTGGTACTCCCCCTCGTCCGCCCCCGGCCGGAGCGGGACGGAGAACTCGAGACTGAGGCCACCCGCGAGGAGGATTCCTCCGAGTCCGAAGACCGCGAAAAGCTTCCCCACGAAATTGGCGTACGCCGGGTAGGGCGCGCTTGGGGGAAGCACGCCGACGACAGCGATCAGAAGACCCAGGAAGAGAAGTGCAAACCCGATCCCTCGCGACCAGCTGATCAGGCGCGCCGAGGCGAGGCTTGGGGGAAACGACAGCGAAAGTGGTTCCCGGGGCGCTGGCCCCCGGGGACCTCCGGAAGGCGGTGGTGGAGGCAATGTGGTCGAATCCGCCGACATGAATTCTCCGTAATCCGATCGTGACATAATCCCTTGCCCGCAGCCGCGAACGGAGCGCTCTGATTGGCAGGACCCAATTGTACTGGTCGCGATTTCTGCGCCAAAGTTGGCCGATGAATCGTGATGTTGAAATATCGGCGTCCCCCGATTTCGGATTGTGATCGCATCGCCTGTGGAATCGACCTCCGGCAATGGAAATGCCGGTGCCTACGCTCCGGTTCCGTCCACGGGCCTGAGCTCATCCTCGGGATCCCGGTCCCCCAGGCCCCGTCGCGGGGTCCGTGTGATCGTGATCGTTGTTGCGGTCGTGGCGGTCATCCTGATTGCACTCGCCCTTGTTCCGATCCCCCACCCTTTCTCTGGAAGTCTCTCGTCGACGTTGATCACCCCCGCGCGGCAATCGCTCACGTTCCCGGACGGCAGTAGCGTGTCGTTCTCCTGGTCGACCACGAACGGGGGCACGGTGGCGTTCGATTTGGTAAACTCGGCCGGGACGACCATCTACTCCGAGACTGCCACGTCGGGGAGCTACTCCTTTACAGCGAACGGGAACGCGTACTTCTTCGAATCGGCCGCGTTTACTACGGAGACGGTGGATTTCTCAGGGATGTACTCGATCCCGCTAATCTAGGAACACTGGCATCCTCAGGTCTGGGCGTACTCGCGACGGTCAGTGGGTATTTCTCTCTCGGCGGTGTCCGGACGACACGATTGTGCCGAGCACGGGAAGGACTGCCCTCGTAACCCGAGCACGGGAGGAAGCAGATGCGTGACGCGGGGCGGACCCCTCGATTCGATCACCTCGTGGTCGTCATGTTCGAGAACCGTTCGTTCGACAACTTGTTCGGGTACCTGTATGCTCCCGGGGAGGTCCCGGCGTTCGAGGGTGTCTCGGGCCGGAACCTTTCGAACCCGCTTCCCCCGCAAGTCGAGTGGGAGGGTTCGAGAGTTGTCCCATTTCATCCGGCCGGAAACATGGACACCCCGGACCCGGATCCGGGGGAGGAGTATCCCCACGTCAACACGCAGCTCTATGGATCCGTCGTTCCCGAAAGCAACTGGTCCCGACGGGCCGATGAGATGAGCGCGCCGTTCAATGTCCCCTCCGGACCGACTCCCGTGCCCCCGATGAACGGATTCGTCGCGGATTACGTCAGCACGTTCGAAGTCGAACTCGGTCGCCTGCCAACGTACGACGAGTGCGGGGAGATTATGGCCGGGTACACTCCGGACCAAATGCCGGTCCTGAGTTCGCTCGCCCGGGGTTTCGCGTGCTTTGACCACTGGTTCTGCGAGGTACCGTCGCAAACGTACGCGAACCGCTCGTTCGTTCACGCGGCGTCCTCCTCGGGGTTCGTCGTCAACGGGCCCCCCGGCAAGTTCTCCATCGAGAACGATGCCCCCACAATCCTGGAGCGGCTCGAAGCCGCGGGCCGGTCGTGGCGGGTCTACATCGACCCGGAGCAGATTCTCCCTGCGACCGCGCTCATCCACGCCCGGCGACTCGCGCCCTTCTTCGCGACTCATTTCCGGACGATCTACGACTTCTGTCACGAGGCCGAGGAGGGTACCCTGCCCGACTACGCCTTCATCGAACCGAACATGTTTCACCCGCACTCCGACATGCATCCACCCGGGTCGGCACGAGCGCGCCACGATCTCCATCTCCCCGCCCCGCAGGCGATGCTGGGGGGCGAGCACCTGCTCGCGCAGGTGTACAACGCGGTTCGAACTTCGATGTCGCCGACGGGTTCGAACTACGCGAACACGTTGCTGGTCGTGACCTTCGATGAGCACGGAGGGACCTACGATCACCTCCCCCCTCCCCCGGCGTCGCCTCCGGGCGATACGACGCGACGGGAGGAGGAGTTCGCCTTTGACCGCTCGGGCGTGCGGATCCCCACCATCGCGATCTCCGCGTGGATCGATCCGAAGACCGTCGTGACCGACGAGTTCCGGAGCACGTCGATAATCTCGACGTTGCGGGGCCGCTGGGCCCTGGGCGAACCGTTGACCCAGCGAGATTCGACCGCCGCAAACCTCGCACCGGTCCTGACGCGCACGGCGCCGCGCCCACCCGAGGAGTGGCCGGTCGTGTCCCCTCAACCCCTTTCGGCTCTCGCGGAAGCCTTTACGGCCATCGACCATCCTCTCTCCCAACTGGAGCGGGATCTGGTCGGTGAAGCCCTCTTCCATGAAGCGTTCGTCCAACACCGGGAACCCGCGGCGGATCCACGGACCCTCGGACGTCGTGAGTCCCGGGCCCACATGCTCCGGATCCGAGACGAAATCTTCCCCGGCCTGGCTCAAGGACGGAGATTTTAGGATCGACCGGGCGATCGCGGGGCGAGCGAACTCCCACTGAATGGGCCCGCCGCCGTACGCGAAGTTCCGCCGATCCGCAACAAGGTCCGCGGGTCCGGAGTGATGGTGGGTAGCATCTCCTCCAAGTTCCCTTGGGATACGCGGACCTGCGAAGGATGTCCAGCTTCTCGGGTCGGAGCACTAGAAGATGCCCGAAACGAGGGAAGGGGTTTCGGCAGACTGGCTCCCGCTAGGCCCCGCGTTCGACGTGCGGGACCCATGGGGATGCCTACGCCGAGCTCGCGATCGCACCAGCCGCCTTCTTCGCCGGTTCCAGCAGGTACAGGACCCCCGCCAGGAGGACGAAGACCGATCCGATGAGCGCGAGGAGATCCGCCCCGACGCCGACCACGATCCATCCGAGCGCGGCGACGACGACGAGGAGGACTCCGCTCGCCAGCGGGCGCGAGCTCCAATCCCGCCGCCCGAGCCACGCGAAAAGGATGGCGAGGCCTCCGACGACGAACAGGACCACCGCTTCGCTGGCGGCGCCCAGTGCGCCGAACGGGCGCCCCACGATGAGGTCCGCCGCACTGACCACCAGGCTCACCAGGCCCCCGAGGGCGATGAGTACGCCACCAAGGACCCCGAAGCCGTAGCCGAGTCTCTGCTCGGTCAACTCTGACATGTTTGCTTGTTCACCTCCTTAGAATTAGCTCCGCGACGGGTGACCGGAATTTCGTTTCCCGGGCCCGCGCGTGCGACGGCCCAACCTTGAAAATCGGCTACTTGAAGCTTTGTCCAACCGGATTCGGGGTCCCGGCGATCCCCACACGATTTCGCGTCGCGCCGTATCGGTCCGGTCGAGGGATTCGGTCCGCACACCAAGGTCGGATACGGCGGTCAGGTAGCGGCAGAAACGAAGTCGACCGGTTCTGGAGAATCGCACGAACCCGGACCACGTTCGCGTTCTTCGTCGGACCAGCGCCAGAGAAAAGAGGGGGCGCCTTGTTCGCCCGCGAGATGGCCGCCCCAGGTACGGAGGGTTCGTACCGGAGTTCGTGCGGGAGTTGCGGCCGGTCGCTCGACGGGATCGATGCCGCGTTCGTCTGCTCCTACGCGTGCACGTTCTGCGCCGCGTGTACTCGTTCGTATGATTGGCGATGCCCCAATTGCGGAGGGGAGCTCGCCCGTCGCCCCCGTCGAAGTCCTGGACCGCACGTCGACATGACGTCCGCTCCTCGGCCAAGTACCCGGTCTGGTGCGATCGCGATCCGTCGCGCGTCGCTCGACGATCTCGAGGACGCAGCCCAGCTCTTCGACCTCTACCGGCAATTCTACGGTCAGCGTCCAGATCGGCGACGGGCCCGTCGATTCCTTCGGGAACGCCTCGTTACCGGAGAGTCGATCATCTTCCTCGCGCACGATCGAGGTCGCGCGGTGGGCCTCGCCCAGCTCTATCCCAGTTTCTCGTCGATCCGGTTAGGTCGGGAATGGATCCTGAACGACCTCTTCGTGAAGCCCGAAGCGCGAGGGCGGGGGGTTGGTTCCGATCTGCTCGCGCGATGCGAGCGTTGGACGGTCGAGACGGGAGCGGTGGGCGCATGGCTCGACACGGCCGTCGACAACCCGGCCCAGCGCCTCTATGCCGCCCGAAGGTGGAAGCTCGACCGGGAGTTCCTCCGGTTCGATTGGGATCGATCGCGGCCCCCCCACGGCGGAGGCCGTTCTCTGCGCCGCGCTCGGAGGCCGGTACGTCGCCGACGGACAGCCGCGCGGACCACCGGGGGCGCCCGCGCGTAACTACGGTTTCCAAACGGGTCCGGAATAGCCCTCCGGAACCAGCGGAGGCGTCTCGCCCTCTCCGAAGGGGTCGGGGCGAGAGGGGACCGGTCGCCCGTCTTTGCGACAGAGGTATTCATCGATCGCCAACGCGGCTTTCGTCCCGGCGGCCATCGCATGAACGACGGATCGGCCCCCGGCAGCGAAGACTCCCTCCACCTCGGTCTGATAGCCCGGGTGCCCGCCCTCGGGCCAGCCTTTGTTGCCGATCTTGAGGCCGAGCTCTGGCGAGAATCCCGCGAGGTCGGCCTTCTCGCCGATCGCCATGATGACCGTGTCGCACTCGATCGTCTCGGTCGCTCCTTCGACGGGCCGGACGGCCCGCCGGCCCGAGGAGTCGGGGGCGGTGAGTTCCATTTTCTGGAGGACGATTCCCTCCACGTGATCGGTGCCCAGGATCCGAAGGGGGGCGACGAGCCACTTGAACACGATCCCCTCGGGTTCGGTCTCGCGAATTTCCTCTTCGCCAGCGGGCGATTCTCCACGGGTACGCCGGTACGCCATCGTGACCGCAGCGTTCGGGGACAGTCTCCGGGAGGTTCGGACCGCGTCGACCGCCACGTCCCCCCCGCCGACCACGACGATCTTCTTGCCCAGGATCACCGAACGGCCCTGATTGACGTCGTACAGGTAATCGAGCGCGGGGATCACTCCACCAAGATTCTCCCCCGGAATCCCGGGATAGCTCGCACGGGACGCTCCGATCGAGACGAGGATCGCCCGGTACCCCTCCTTCAGGAGGCTCTCGGGCGTACAATCGACGCCTCCGGCCTTTCCCTCGACGAACGTGAGGTCGAAACGCCGGAATCGCTGGAGATCGATCAGGAGCTCGTGGTTCGGCATCCGGTAGTGGGGAATGGCGCCCGCCTGACCCCCGACCGCACGCTGCCGTTCGAAGAGCGTGAGGGCGTACCCTCGCATGCAGAGCTCCCAGGCGGCCATCAGGCCGGTCGGTCCGGCGCCGATGATGGCGATGCGCTGGTGACGCGGCGCACTCGGGACGTACTCGAGATCGGATTTACCGAACTCGAGCGCCGCGCGTTTCAGGTGGCGGATCGCGATCGGGACGCCCCGGCCCTTCATCACGCAGGCGTCCTCGCAGTAGTGGTAGCAGACCTTGCAGAGGGTGGTCGCGAGCGGGTTCTCGCGCAGGGTGAGGCGAGCCGCCTCATCGAACCGGCCGTCCGCCACCAGCCCGATGTATCCCCGACAATCCTGGGTGATCGGGCACGCTTCCACACAGAACGGGAGCGCACATTGGAGGCATCGCTGCCCCTCGAGCATCGCCTCTTCCCGAGTGTAGGAGTGGAGCACCTCGCGGAAATCGGTGACCCGTTCCTCCGGGTGCTCTTCGGGCACTTCGATTCGCAAGTACCGAGATTCCGCGTCCGTCATCGTCGAGGCCCCCCGGGGACCATGACAGCAGAACCAACCCGGCCCGGCTCTTAAACCGCTCGGGCGGCCGACTCACCGTGCGATGCACTCGCACGATCCGCGCGTGCGGGGAGATGAAGTCCACTCGGTGCGTCCCGTTCACGCCGCGTTGCGGGGCCGACCCTCCCCACCGGGAGGAGTCGGAGTGCGGTGCGTGAGGACGAAGAGCACTGCGACGCACAGACCCAGGGCCACCCCAAAGGAAGTGGCAGCGGCGAGAAGGCCGAACCGATCGGCGGTGACCCCGACCCCAATCGTGGGGATCGCGAGCGCAAGGTACCCGACGACGAAGAACGCCGAGAGGATCTCCCCCCGTAGGTGGGCCGGGGCCACCCGGTCGATGAGGGTCACGCTCCCCATGTAGGCGAACCCGACTCCGCCGCCAAGAACGGCGGCGCCGATCCCGAGGAGCGCGAGAGAACTGAGGGGGAGCGAGAGCGTGAGGAGAGCCGTCGCTACAAGGATGACGGGCAAACCGATCATGAGGGCGCGCCGGTCCCGTACCTGCCCGAGACCGAGCTGAATAATTGCGGCGAGGCCGAACATGACGGCGATAAGGCCGGAGGACGACGCCGGATTCGCGATATCGAGTCCTTGACGTAGGAAGGTGGGGGCCATCGCGCCGAAGTACCCGTAGATCGAGTAGCAGGCCGCGAGCGAGCCGGCGGCCACCCAGAACGGGCGTCGAACCCGGGAGGGGACGACGAGTCGCTGGACATGGTCCCGGAGGGCCTTCGGTCTCCGCTGCACGGTCTCGCGTGTCGTGAGTACCACCCCGATCCCCGCCAGGCTCGCCCCGATCAGCACGAGGAACACCAATTCTGTCGGCCAAGGGGCGTAGGCGACGAGGAACCCGCTCAGCAGGATGCCGCTCGCGACGCCCCCGAAGTTCGCCGCGACTGAGACACGGGCAACATGGTGCTGGTCCCGGCGCGGCTCGAGGCTCGCCATCGAGGCGGTCGCCGTGCTGGTGGTCGCACCGACTGCGAGCCCCGAGACGATCCGGGCCAGGACGAGGGACAGGATCCCGGTGGCGAAGACGAAGGCGATTCCGCTCGCCGCGGTGAGGGCCATGCCCAGGAGCAGTACGGGCCGACGCCCGATCACGTCCGAGAGCGGAGCCACGAGGAGCATCGTTCCCAAGACCCCGACCGTGTACGCGGCGAAGATCGCCGCAAGGACCCCTGAAGCGAAGTGATACTGGTGCTCGTAGATCGCATAGAGCGGGGTGGGGATTCCAGCGCCGAAAGCGGTGACTGCGAGAACGTAGGCAATATGCCGGAACGGCCACCGGCTTGCGGGACGTGCCGTTCCTCCCTCTCGTCCTTCGTGGCCCACCACGGGTTACCCGCTCCCTACGACGAGTTCTCCTCGCGACAGCGCCGGCCCTGGGGAATGCCCCATCGTCTAAGCGATCCGGATCGCGCGCGCACCGGACGGAAGTGGAGGCCACTTCATGTGCCGACGCGCCAGCGCGTCGACCAGGATCTTGGAGACCGCCCAATTGCGGAACCACTTCTTGTCCGACGGAACCAGGTACCACGGGGCCCAGGGCGTGCTGGTCCGCTCCAGCATCTCCTCGATGGCCGGCGTGTAGAGGGGCCACCGGCTTCGCTCGGTGAGGTCGGCCGGACTGAACTTCCAGTGCTTGGTCGGGTCGTCGAGCCGGGCTTGGAGTCGTCGGCGCTGTTCGGTCGTGCTGATGAGGAGGAAGAACTTCAGAATAGTCGTTCCGGCCTCACTGAGCGTGCGCTCGAACTCGTTGATCGCTCGGTACCGACGGCTCCACTCCCCTCGACCCGCCAGCCGGTCGACCCGGGCCGCGAGGACATCCTCGTAGTGGCTTCGGTTGAAGATCACGATCTCACCCCTCGCTGGGACTTCGGGGTGGACTCGCCAAAGAAAGTCGTGGTCTTTCTCGACCGGCGTCGGCACCCGAAACCGCACCACCCGAACCCCTTGGGGATTCACGCCCTCGAAGACGTGCCGGATCGTTCCGTCCTTCCCCCCCGTGTCGAGCGCTTGGAGGACGACGAGCACTGGATCGCCGTGGCACGCGTAGAGTAACTCTTGGAGCCGCGTCAGTTCCTGGGTCAGCCGCTCGGTCTCTCTCAAGGCCTGTCGCTTGGATCCTGGATAGGCCGAGGTATCGGCCGGGTGAACGCGGGAAAGCCGCACCTTGCTCCCGGGACGGACTTTAAGCTGCTTCATTCGGAACCTCCGTTGGGGATGGATCTTGGCGGGAGCCGGTCTCAGCGACTAGAGTCGCACATGAGTCCGGACAATCCGCGCTCCGCCCTCGGAAAGGGCGTTAGTAGCGGATAGATTCGACGGTTGGCCGGCAAGGTGCCGGACGTCGGCGACCGAGCCGCCT
>Ga0187784_10000359_pt1 | contig 32986 bp, 28 predicted proteins | sample 1015_SJ02_MP15_2_FD_132964 | JGI IMG/M metagenome (GOLD analysis project Ga0187784, IMG submission 132964) | Tropical peat soil microbial communities from peatlands in Department of Meta, Colombia - 1015_SJ02_MP15_20_MG | ecosystem: Environmental > Terrestrial > Soil > Wetlands > Peat | place... | reverse complement strand
GGCAATGTGGCGATTCGACGCCCCGGTGCTGGCCAGCAAAATGATGCGCGCCCGAAACACGAGGCGCTGGGGCGTCGTCCGTGCCGCGACCCACGCTTCCAGCGTGCGGCGCTGATCGTCCGTAAGCGGCAGGGCATCCGGAGGTGTCCACATGCACCCCTACCATTGCACTGACTCGAGGTATTGTCAAGTTATTTATGAGGCACTACACTAGAAGGCGCGGCACCACGCGCGGCTCATGTTCCTTCGTGCCGGGAATCGCTTTCTGGCGCCGCCGTCAGCCTGGTCACTTCTCGCGGCGATGGCTCTCCGCGGGCCAGTCACGCCTGCCGCTTCAACCACGTCATAGTGCGTTCCTTGGCATTTCCCTTGCCTGGAGCCGCGCCAGCAACCAAGGTGAGGAAATCCTCGACCTTCATGTAGCCGCCCTCGGCTGTACGGAGAAAGCCGGAGAAGTCGGTGGGTGCGCGTTCTTGCTCGTCACGCCGGACGCCTCTAAGGTTCTCCCGAGTCTACATCCAAGCCACGCTCGCGCAGTATGTGCGTCACCTCGCGCCGAGCGTGCTCTCGTCCGCATTCCGTGTCGCAGATCGCACCGCGCTGGACGGAACAATAGGTCTTCAGAGCATTCACGGCCTCATCGGCCAGCCCTCGGGCCTGGGCCCGCGCGGGACGTTTCACGCCCAACTGGCTCCACATGTAGAGCCGAGCAATTGCGTCCGGCCGCGGTCGCGCAGGATGACATGGGCACAGTCGGATTGCCGCAGCGAGGACACCGCACAGCATTCGCTTACCGTGTTCGGTATCGGGCTCCTGCCGAACAGCGCAAGACTGTAACGGCCCAAACTGCCCCATAAGCAACTCTTTCATCATGTCTCCGAACCGAGGCCGGCAGGGCATCTATCTGGCAAAGGGGGTCTAGAAAATGCTCAGGGCGGCTGTCGGTTCGGCGGCGGGCATTGTCTTCAGGTTTGGCGCAAGATGGCTGATTGTGATTGCGCTTCTGATTCTGTGTGTAGACGCGCAAGCCGCGCAGGCACCAACGCTTCAAGTCCCGACGTGGAAGATCGGAGATACGTGGACCTATCAAACACCGAGCGGGACACGGATTGTCTACACAGTGCTCGGCGTGGGCGCGAGTGGCTATACGGTGCGAGCACGTCTCGGCAACACGCCAACGGGTACGCTTCTGGTCCATTCGAACCTTTCCAGCGATAAGGGGTACTTCATCTACATGGAATGGCCTCTCGCACTGGGAGAATCATGGGATGGAGATGAAGCAGAACAAGCGAACGACGATACCGGTACGATGAAATGGCATACGACGTGGCTGGTCGAGTCGTGGGAGCCCGTCACGGTTCTTGCAGGCACCTTTGACGCCTATCGCATTGACGGCACGCAGTGCGCGGAGATTGCGGCGCAACCGTGCGGGCACTTCTCGTTTTGGTATGCTCCAGCCATCAAATCGTTTGTGAAAGAGTCATGGGCATCGGAGCGTTACTGGGGCGGGCTGGCGGGCCGCATGGAACAGCTCGTATCCTACACACTGCACACTCCCTAGAGCCCTTCCTCGGGGGAGGCTGAGAGCCATCAAAGCGCGCCCGACGGGACGGTGGTGCAGGCTCAACATTGCCGTGCCACAAGTGCCTAAGCTGCAAACGAGCCGAATCCGTGCGCGAGTGTGGAGAGTGGGGAACCCGCCCGAGCCGCACCTCAAAGAGCGGCGCGGGTCCCGATAGAATGGTTTCTCGTTATCCACAGGTTCGTATCCACACTGTCAACATTTCTGCCGAACGAAAATTCCCAATTGCGCGGCCGCTGCGATAGTGGTAGTAAAGAACACGGAGGCGCGAGTCAACTGGCGAAGTAGCCGAGTCAAACGTTCGCGCACGTGGACGCCGAGAGCTGGTCGGACGTACTTCGGGGGTAACTCCGGAGAACAGTGGCAGGCGGTAGGCACCGGCGGCGGGGACTGAAGACGGTGGAAAGCCAGCAGGCGAGCGCCTCCCGACTTCCTTACAATTGATCGGCGAGCGCCGTCGCATGGCGAGAGAGAGGTAGCTCCTCGGAGCCAACCCGGCTTGACTTGTGGCGGCCTCGCCGTTTGCGCAGTGATCCCTGCGGGGGGCTGTCATCCCCCCGATCCCACACGCGATCCAACGTGGTATCTCACGGCGTGAAGGTCGTCCCGATTTGGGGGCATACCCGTGCCGCGTTGTAGGCGAGACCCGAGCCGACGAGGGGTCCGGCTGTCCCGCAGGGAATGGGGGTAGCGCGGATCTGCCGAGGGCATGGGGATTTGCCGCGTCCGTGATCTCAGCCGAAGCGAGAGGCGAGGTATCCGGAGGCCGGCGGCCATGGCCCGGTGTCGGCGGGCGTGCTGTGGTGTGCCCGTCTGATCTCCCGAGGGCTGCATCTGGCCGGCTGCCTTTCATTCCCGGGGGGGGTGGAATGATGTGGCTGACTGTGGGTGACGAGCGCACACTGATCAACCTTGACCATGTCCGCCAAGTTGCGGTCGAAGGGAGTGCGCTCACCATCACGTTCTCAACTGGGGAGAAGGTGACGGTTCGAGCATTCGCCAGCGAGTCGGACGCCAAGGCGACCCTGAAGCACGTGTGCAACGAGCTCATGACGACCGACCTGCGAGCGGTGCGCTGAGCAATGCCGCCGATGTCCCGGGTGGGACGGCGAAGGTCGCTCTCATAACCGCAGTGCGCCGATAGGTGTCCTACTTCCGGCCTGCCTCCGCCAGCGCCGCGGTCATCCCGAGTCCGATGTACACAGCTCCGGTGACGTATCGTCGCGTCTGCCGGAAGTGTGTGCTCCGTTTGAGCCAGTGGCCGAGCGTGCCGGCGAGTAGCGCGTAGAGGCCATCCGTGCACGAGGCCAGGGTGACAAACACCGCGCCGAGGAAGAAGATCTGACTCGCCACCGCACCCTTGGTCGGGTCGGTGAATTGGGGGAGGAACGCGAAGAAGAACAGCGTGGTCTTCGGATTCAGCAAATTGACGAGGTACCCCTGAGCAAACACCTGCGAGAGCCTTCGTGGCGCAGGGGACAGTGTTCTATCCTGTTCGGCCCGCGTGAGCAACGTCCGGACGCCGAGCAGGACAAGGTAAGCCGCTCCCATGTATTTCACCGCGCTGAACGCCAGCGCCGACGCCATCAAGAGCGCCGAGAGCCCGAGAGTCGCCGCCACCACGTGCGTCAGGCCCGCAAGTTCAACCCCCGCGACCGAGGCCAACCCGGCGCGTCTTCCCTGAGCGATGCTGCGAGTGGTGATGTAGAGAACGGCCGGGCCGGGAATGACAAGCATTACCAGCGCGGCCAGCAGGAAGAGCATGACGGTCGATGGGCTGGGCATGCATCCTCCCCGGTTTGTTGCACTTGCACCACAGTATATCGCAGTTCGATGGACCCGGGGACGGCTACGCTACGCACCCGGGAGCCGCTGACGGCACACCTGCCGGCACCCGTTGCTGCATCGGGGCGTGGTCTCGTACTCCCAAGAGATGGGCACGCTACTAGCGGGCAAATCTTGGTCGCTGGGGAGTTCCCGATGTCGAGGCTGTCTCGGATGCGGACGAGGGACACGGCCCGAACCGGCCCTGCCAAGCCGGACCGGGCGCTGCTGTTTCTTGCGCGTCTTGCGAACGACATTGCCGCGGTTCACTCGCTGCCGGAGCTGCTCGACCGCGTCATGCTCGCACTCGACGAGGAAACCGGACTCAACTCGTGCACCGTGGCGCTGCTCGACGAGCGCGCCCCGGACATTCTAACCATCCGGGCGGCGTCCGGACTCTGGACGAAAGCCCGGGGCGCGACACTGCCCCGAGACAAGGGCCTTCACGGCACGGTCATGGACCGAAAGCTCCCGCTGGTCATCCCGAACCTGTCTGCGGACACCGGAGTCATGTCCCGAGCGTCCAAAGTAAGGTCTGGAATCTACGCGCCGCTCGTCGTGAATGACCGCGCTATCGGCGTGATCGGCGCCTACGCCTCCCGCTCAAACGCCTTCACGGAGTCGGACTTGAGCCTGCTGACTGTGGTGGGGCGTTACCTGGCCGGGGCCGTCGAGGTGGCGCGCCTCAACGAGCAAGTGAGGCAGCTGGCCGCAACCGACGCCCTGACAGGATTGGCCAACCGTCAGAACTTCCTTGATCGCCTCACCTCGGAGATCGCGCGAAACCGGCGTACGGGACGGCAGTTGAGCGTGGTGCTGCTCGACATCGACGGGTTCGAGATCATCAACAGCGTGCATGGCCACGCCGCGGGCGATGAGCTGCTCGTTCATGTCGCCGACTTGCTGGTTCGATACGTGCGCGGGTCCGACGTCGTGGCGCGCTGGGGCGGCGACGAATTCGGCCTTCTGTTGCCCGAGACGACCGCCGCCCAGGCCGAGCGACTCGTCACGCGCGTGCGCCCGTTGCGGGTCACCGTTCCGCACATGCGGGGCGCCGGCGCCTACGCGACTCTTGCCTCGGGATCGGCCACATGGCCCAAGGACGGGCAGACAGCGGAGGGCCTGGTGCGTGAGGCCCACGCCCGGCTGTGCAAGACGAAGCGTCTCCTCGCCCGGGAACGCACCCGGCGCACCGGACGGCGTCCGTAGCCTGTCCCGCGTCCGTGGAGTGGGGTGGCACGCGCAGATCGAGGGACTGCGAGTGCCTCGGCCCGGGCCGTCCCGTCCGGAGCAGGGAGCGCCCAGGCCTCGGCGCACACTCGTCTACCGCAGGATCAGGTGACCGGTCGCCCACATGGCCACACCGACGAGCAGCAACAGCGCAACCAGCATGGTAACGTCACCTCCTCTCGGGCGTGGTGCTCACACCGGTGTTTTGCCCGGGCCGGGGGTGGCTCGCGCGAAGAACCTGTACGGATGTCGTGAAGACTCGGTGAATCGGCCGATCTGAACTACCGGGGCAGCATGTCTTGAATCTGGCGCAGCGCCCCCTCGAACGCATCTGTCGTGCGCGCGATCTCGTCCGCCCCGTGGGCGATACTAACGAACCCGCCCATGGCAAACACGTGGGCTCCGCGCATGAGCACCGCGACCGTGAACGGTGCAAAGAGTTGCAGACCCCGCTGCTTCTTGAGAAGGTCCGGGGGAAGCGCGAGGGCGCTGTCCGGGTCACCGGGCGTGATCTCCGGGTCGAACACCAGGTGAAACTCCGAGGACGTCCCGTACACCGCGCCGTGAGCCCCGAGCCGGGCCAGCACAGCGTTGAGATTGGCCCTGAGCGAGGCCGCCGTACGATCGCAGCCGGCCTGAGCGCGTCCGTCGCGAAGCAGGTCGAGGCAAGCGATGCCGGCGGCAGCGGACAGCGGGTTGGCATTGTACGTGCCGGGGTGCTGAACTTTCTTCCGGTTGCTTCCTGGGAGACCGATCGGCGCGAGGAGATCGCGCCGTCCGACCACGGCGCCACCAGGCAGCCCGCCGGCCAGGATCTTTGCCAACGTGACGAGGTCAGCCGTGACGCCGGAAGTCTGCTGCACACCGCCCGGAGCCACCCGGAACCCGGTGATAACCTCGTCGAAGATGAGGGGGACGCGATACTTGGTGGTGAGCCGCCGGAGATCCTGCAGGAACCCTGGGGCAAGGGGGACCGTTCCCCACGACGCGCCGCCCGGTTCGATTATGACCGCGGCGACATCCGGGTCGCCCTCGAGCGTGGCCTCGACCGCGGCCGCGCTTGGCTCCAGTACGATCGTCTCGCGCGCGATCGACGCGGGAACTCCCTGGGGTAGCTCGTCCCACGGCGGCACTTGTCCGGGCATCACCGCATCGTGCCAGCCGTGGAAGTGCCCTCGGAACTTGACAAGCTTCGACCGTCCCGTGACCGCGCGCGCGACGCGCAGGGCGAGCAGCGTCGCTTCGGTTCCGGAGCTCGTGAACCGCACGAGCTCCGCGCCCGGCACCATGTCGCGGATGCGCTCGGCCCACTCGATCTCGAGCACGTGGTTCGCCCCGTGGTGCGTCCCCAGGCCGATCTGGCGCCGCACCGCCTCGACGATGGCGGGGTGCGCATGCCCGAGGATCAGCGCACCGTGTCCCATCGCGTAGTCGACGTATTCGTGCCCGTCGAGGTCCCACTTCCGCGCGCCCTGCGCACGCTCGATGTATGGGAGGAACGGAACGAGCGCCCGGGTGTCGTGTGTCAACCCGCCCGGAAGGACCTCGGTCGCGCGCAGAAATGCTTTGCGCGATCGAGGGTGTGTCTCGACGTATGCTTGCATCAGTTCGGTTTCGGGTGTCTGGATTTCGGGCACGGTGGTTGCGCTCCTTGTGATCGGCTGCATCGGCACGGCGCCGGTGTGCGGTACGCGTAGGAAGTATTTGCCGTGCTCGCCACGAAACTCCTGTACGCCGGCTACTGAACGGGGCGCACGATGCCGGAAGTCTCGGGCCTGCCGGCGGAGGTGCTCCCCATCCCCGCGCTCGAAAGACGAGCAAAGGGGAGGAGTCCCTGACGCGGCGGGGAAGCCCGAAGATAGTGGAGTGCTCCCGGGGACGTTGCTGATGGAACTTGCCGATGCCCGTATCGCCGTTCCCTCGTGCACGGCCGTGGCACGCGAGCTGGCCAGCGTGGTCGGCGGCGCGTACGTGTTTGCACGCGCCGGTGACGTACTCGCGTACGAATATGATGCGTCGAACATCACCGCCACGCCGGATCTAGTCGTGCTGCCGGGGAACGTTTCCGAGATCTGCGAGGTGCTTCGGATCGCCGCGCGCCACGGGCTGCCTGTCGTCCCGCGCGGCGCAGGCACCGGGATTGCGGCCGGCGCCCTCCCGATCATCGGCGGCATCGTCGTCGGCCTCAACCGCATGAACCGGATCCTGGAGATCGATCTCGACAGCCGCGTGGCCGTCGTCGAACCGGGCGTCACCAACATCGAGATCACCCGAGCGGTGGAGGATCGAGGCTACGTCTACGCGCCCGATCCCTCCAGCCAGTACGCGAGCAGCATCGGCGGCAACGTCGGCCACAACGCCGGAGGGCCGCACACGATCGCCTACGGTGTAACGAAGAACCACGTGCTCGGTCTCGAGTTGGCGCTCGCCGACGGCAGCCTCGTCCGGGTCGGCGCGGATGGTCCCGACGCGCCCGGTCTGGACCTGACCGGACTCGTCGTCGGCGCCGAGGGCACGTTCGGGATCGTCACGCGGGTGTGGGTACGACTGGTGCGGCGGCGCGAGGACGTCGTCACGCTGCTGGCAATCTTCGACGACCTGGGGACGGCGGGGGAGGCCGTGACCGAGATCATCGGGCGCGGGGTCGGCCCCGTAGCGCTCGAGATGATAGATCGCAACGCCATCCGGGCCATCGAGCCGTTCGTGCACGCAGGCTATCCGCTCGACGCCGAGGCGGTGCTGTTGATCGACGTGGAGGGGGTGCGCGAGGTGCTGCCGCGGGCGCGGGCGATGGTAGACGAGATCTGCCGGGCCCACGGCGCGCGCGAGGTCCGTGTGGCCCACACGGAGGAGGAGCGGCAGGCCCTGTGGCTCGGCCGGAAGGCGGCCTTGGGAACGATGGGGCGGATCGCGGTCAACTACTATCTGCACGATGCGGTGGTTCCGCGCTCGCGGCTGCCCGAAGTGCTGCGGAGTGTTCAGCGGATCGCTGCGCGCGAGGGGTTGACACTCGCGAACATGTTCCATGCGGGGGACGGGAACCTGCACCCGCTCATTGTGTTCGACGCCCGGGTGCCTGGCGAGAGCGAGCGCGTCATCCGGGTGGGGGAAGAGATCCTGCGCCTGTGCGTGGATGCCGGCGGCACGATCACCGGGGAGCACGGGGTGGGGTTCGAGAAGAACAACTACATGCGGTGGATCTACAGCGAAGCGGACCTACAGGCGATGCGGCGGCTCAAAGAGGCCTTCGACCCTCAGGGCCGCATGAACCCCTGGAAGATATTCCCGACGCCGGTCTCGTACTCGCAGATGCTGTCGCCCCGGCCGTTCCCGAGGGACGCCGAGCCATGCAAGTAGCACGATCACGGCGAACGGCCGCGTCGGTGTGCCCCGGCGTGTCCGGCGTCTCCCGGCACGTGCGGTTCGTCGGGAACCGGGGAGCGCACCGTATCGGGCGGACGCCGGCGCTCCGCCGCCCCCACCCGGGAAGCAGGGGAGAGGCATGAACTCTCGCCGGACCGAGATCGAGCGTGAGCTGCCGCGCGCCCTCGCGGACTTGCGCACGTTGGTGCGGATTCCAACGGTTGCCGCGCAGCGGCAGGGCATTCCCGAGACCGTTCGGGCAGTATCCGAGCTGTTCCGCGGAGCAGGGGGACGTGTCACCGTGCTCGAGCCCGCAGATGGGAATCCGGCCGTCGTGGCGGAATTCGAGGGGCGCTCCCCGCGGACGCTTCTTTTCTACAATCACTACGATGTCCAGCCCGCAGAGCCTCTCGGCGAGTGGACGGTGCCGCCGTTCGACCTGACCGAGCGCGACGGGTTCCTGCTCGGACGGGGTGTCGCGGACAACAAGGGCGATCTCGTGACGCGGGTCGCCGCGCTACGGGCGCTCCGAGCCGCGACCGGCGGGCTGCCGTGCCGGGTGAAGTTCCTCGTAGAAGGGGAGGAGGAGATTTCGAGTATTCATCTTGGCGCGCTGACCAGGGCGAATCGCGAGTTGTTGCGAGCGGACGCCTGCATCTGGGAAGCCGGTGGGCGCGACGATGAGGAACGCCTGCGGATCTCGTGCGGTGCCAAGGGCATCTGTTACGTGCAACTCGAAGCCGCCACGGCGGCGGTGGATCTGCATTCGCAGTACGGCGCGATCATCGAAGGGGCGCCGTTCCGCCTGGCGCGTGCCATCAGCACCCTCAAAGACTCCGACGGCCGCGTGCAACTGCCGGGGCACTACGACCGGGTCAGGCCGCTCACCGCCCCGGAGGAAGCGGCGATTGGAGAGCTTCCCGCCGACCTCGTGGAAGGCGTCCAGCGCCAGGCCGGGGTCGAGCATCTGCTCGGCGGGGTGACGGGCTCGGCGGCGGTTCGCCAATGGATGCTCACGCCGACGTGCACGGTCTGCGGCATCTGGGGAGGGTACACGGGGGCCGGCTCGAAGACCGTGCTCCCTCGCGTTGCATCGGCGAAGGTGGATTTCCGCCTGGTACCAGATCAGGATCCACACGAGGTTGCGACCAACCTTCGCCGGCATCTCGATGCCCGCGGGTTCCAGGATGTCGCGATCACGGTACTCGGCGCCGAGTTCCCCTGGCGGTCCGATCTGTCTCATCCGTTCATCGACTTGGTCAGACGCGCGGGACGCGAGGTGACCGGGCGCGAGGTCCTCACCTTGCCCACCAGTGCCGGTACCGGGCCCATGTACGACGTTGGCCCCGTGCTGGGTGTGCCGATCGTCGGTACGGGCAGCGGCTACTGGAACACGCGCGTCCACGCGCCCGATGAGAACGTGCGGCTGGCCGACTTCAAGGAGACGGTCCTGCTCATGAGCTACATCGTCGAACGCTTCGCGGAGAGCTGGTAGGACGGCGGGAGTCCCAGTTTTGCGAACTCGCGATCCTGACTGTAGGCCGGGTCCGGGATCCAGCGTGACGCGGGTGACCCGGATGATTGACGATCCGCGACCGGTGGGTACGATCTTCGGGGGGAGCGCTGCGCCACTGTTCCTCCCCCGGACTGAAGCGGGGAACGTCCCAACGGTTAAGGTGGTGACGCTGATGCAGTGGATCACAAGGACGCTCCGGCCGGCGCGGGCGCGCACGTGGCTCGCGGCGTTTGCCGCCGCCACGGCAGCCGCGGCGCTGTCGGCGCTCGCGACGATTGCCGCACCGGCGCAGACGGTGCACGACGCCGGCAACCAGTTCGCGGTGGACTTGCCGTCGGCGTGGACGGTCCGGACGCCGAGCGGTAACGCGACGCTCGTGGCGACGGCACCGGCGACGGGTCAGGGATTGCCGGACAGTCTGGATGTCGTGGTCCACGTCGTCCCCCCTGGGATGTCGCCGCAGTCATGCGTGAGCGAGGCGGAGTGGGTGGCGCAGCATTTCGCGCACATCGATTTCACGACGATCAGCGAAGGGCCCGCGACCGTGGCGGGGCTTCCCGCATTCACGCACGTGTACACGTGGACAACGAGCACCGGTGAGTCGCGCTGGAGCCAGCAAGTCTGCCTCGTAGAGCAGGGCAAGGCGTTCCTGCTGACCGGTACGACTGCCAACGAGCCCTCGGTGCTGCCCGGTCACATGCGGTTGTTGAAGCGAATCATGAATTCGCTGCGCATCCTGGGACCGCTGGAGGGCGGGGCCCCGGTGATGCAGCCGCCTACATCGCGGTAGTCAAAGCGCAGCACGCCGTCGCCAATGCTCGGCAACGGCGAGGACGTCCGGATCCGCCAGCCCCGCGCCGACGGCGCGGACGGGAGCGCAGCGCGACAGGACATCTGCGATCAACACCCTTCCGCCACGAGGACACTCCCTCCGATTGGAGGCTCGTACATACGCGCATGAAGGCACAGGCATGACGCAGCGAGCGAGCATGGACGGGGATTCAGATGCGATCCCTGGATTTCCCAGGACCAGCGGCGTCGTCGCCCGCGGCATCGCCGACAGACTGCACCTGGGCGTTCAGCTCTACGTCGCCATTGACGGGGCCACGCTGGCGGACGTCGGGGTCGGCCAGGCGCAGCCGGGCACAGCGCTCACGGCGGACACGATCATGCCGTGGCTGTCGGCAGGCAAGCCGGCGGGGGCGATTGCGATCGCCCGGCTGTGGGAACGTGGCGCGCTCGAACTGGACGATCCGGCCACCCGCTTCATTCCGGAGTTCGGGACACACGGGAAGGCCGGCGTTACGATCCGGCATCTGCTTACGCACACCGGCGGGTTTCGCGGGGGCATCCGGGCGCGGCCGGATGCCCCCTGGGACGAGGTCATCGCGAGGATCTGCGACATGCGACTGGAGCCCCGCTGGATCCCGGGCCAGCGGGCGGGTTACCACTCTTGGACGAGCTGGTTCATCCTCGCCGAGATCGTGCACCGTGCAGGCGGCCGCGAATACAGTCGCGTTGTGCGTGAGGAGATCTTCGAGCCGGCCGGCATGTCCAGCTCGTGGATCGGGATACCGCCCGAGGCACGCGCAGCCTACGGCGACCGCTTTGGCATCCTTTACGACACGAGCCGGAAAGAAGCACACCAGAGCGAGGCGGACGCGGAGGCGCTCGGCCGGCCGTACCGGCCGGGCGGGAGCGGGCGCGGACCGATGCGGGAGCTCGGCCGATTCTACGAGATGCTTCGTGCGCGCGGGCGGCTGGGAGATACGCGTCTTCTCTTGCCCCAGACGGTCGAGGCGCTGACGGCGCGCCACCGGGCGGGTATGTTCGATCAGACCTTCCGGTGCGTCATGGATTGGGGGTTGGGGTTTGTCCTCGACTCCAAGATGTACGGACCTGGCATTCCGTACGGCTACGGGCGGCATGCGTCTTCCCGCACGTTCGGGCACAGCGGGAGGGAGTCTTCGTGCGCCTTTTGCGACCCGGAGCGCGGCCTTGTCGTTGCGTGGGCGGCGAACGGCATGCCCGGAGATCCCCGCCACCAGGCACGGGCAGCCGCCCTCAACGAGGCGATCTACGAAGACCTGGGCCTGGCGCAGACGGTGGAGAGCCGTCGAAGTCGGGGCTCGTCGCGGAGCGGCTAACGGGACGGACTGTATGGCACCACAAACACGACGCCTTGCGACGAGGCCGGTGTGCCCGGGGGCTCGGGGTGAGCGGCGACGGCCGGGGATACCGGCATCGCGTTGCTGAATACGAGGAGCGCGTTGCCCACCGGACGCTCGTGCCCGTCCGACGGGGAATTGACGACCGTCGGGAACGGTCGACCCGGGAATCTTGTGACCATGGTTACTGAGCCGCCGCTGTCGAACGCCATCGCCTGATAGGCGCCGAGCCATCGCATGTACGCGGCAAGTTCCGGCTGAGTGAGCCCTACGCTCAGCCGCGGTTGTCGCCCGTCGACGGCCACGAGGAGCAGCGTCGTGCCGTCCTTTGGAATTCCCGCCGCGAGCACCGGATTGCGGCGGTCGCGTTCATTGGGAACAGGTGACCTGGGGTCGTCCACGAGTTGGCCGTTTCCCACGAGGATCGGCCCGCCCCCGATTGCCAGGCGCAGATCGTGCCAATCCGGACTCGTCGCGAGATGCAGTTCGACGACCATGCCGGGTATCAAATGCTGCGCGAGCCAGTCGGCCGCGTCCCCGCGTCCGACGAGCAGCATCACCCCTTTGGGAAACGGCGCATAGTACGCTTGCTGCGGCCATACCTGACGGACGGTGTACTGGATGCCGTCGGCGGGTGGGACCGTCGCCCGCGGAGCGAACGCGATGGCTGGCGTCCGGTCAGATTCCACCGGCTCGAGATCCACCACGGTCTGGCGGATGCCCGCCTGAGGAACCGGGGCCCCGTACCCGCGGATGTTGGAGAGCGCGACGATGCCATCCGGCACGATCCCCGTGTTGAACCCTGCGAGCCAGTACTTGACGTTCGTGCCGGGAAGGACGACCGAGCCGTCCCACTGAAAGTGGGCGATCCTGGTCGTTCCGTCTTTGCCGATGGCCAGCCCGGCCCATCCGCTGGGGCTGCGCAGAAGCTCGCCGTCCCGGACCACGATATTGAGAGGCATGCCCGAGTCCCCGATGTCGAAGAAGTCGCCGTTGATGCCCGCGACCGCCCCGGTTCGTCCGACCATCGACGAGACGGTTTCGTCTCCGCTGATCAACTGGTCATGGGCGAGTCCTATGTCAAGACGTACCGACGGGGTGTTCAGCTCGATGCGGAGATGATGAACGCTCAGCGGGCCGCTCGCGGTCACCAACTGGTAGTGGCTGTAGAAGACGCCCGGGGCGACTCGAGTCGTAGCCCCTCGGGAGGACTTGACTACGGGCCACAGCGCAGGAGCGGCGGCCAGGCACGTGCCCATCGCGAGCAGCAGGACCACCACGGTCCAGAGCCCGATGCCAAGGTAGCTGCGGCGACGGCGGTGACAACGCATCAACGACTGTGCGCCACGATTCCTGACTGGTCAGACCTCTGATTCGCTAGTCCGGTGCTAGCCGTCATGTGACCGCTTTCATTTGGGCGCCGTCATTCGACGATCGGTGGACGAATCCTGTCGCGTGCGTTGCTTCCGGTTCATTTGTCGCTCCGGTCGTCATCGGCGAGTCCGCCGATCTTCGGTCGAGGCTCCGGAAGTCATCGGGATCGCTCTCTGGTCACAATCGAATCGCGGGCACGGTTCAGCCCAATCTTGAGCGTACCATCGGCCGCACGACACCTCGTTAAGGACGTACGATGGCTTTCAGCGACATCGGTTAAGAATCTCGACCGCCAAGTGGGTACGTTCAGACAAGGCCGGCTGTGCCGCGAGTCGTCCGAGCCGAAGTACCGCGTCGGCTACGGCGCCACATCCATTGTCCGATGGAGCAGCAGGGTGGAGGAGGGGCTACGCTCCAGGTTCTGTTGATGTCCCCGACTATGGGTGGCCACAGCCCGCTGACCCGTCACGCAGGACTGCGGGCGGATGCAGACTTCGAGATCAAAAAGAAGGCCGAGCAGAAAGCTGAGGCGATCCTTATTCAGCTAGAATATCGGCAGCCGCCATCGAGTATCTGAGAGGGCTTGTCCTCGGGTCCGCAAGGGGCCGTCCTGATGGCACCCGAACCGCCGCCGGGACGGCATCCTCGGCCGTGTGCGCGGGGGGCTGGAGATGGCCGGATTCCCTGCCCCGGGCCCCCCTAGAAGGCTGCATAATCCCCGTTATGTGATCTATGCCTTCGTGCCGCCCGCGGCTGATCCAAGCGCTCGCACGAGGGTCACGCCCCTCACCTGCGCCAGAAAGTCTCCCAGCAGTTCAACGGTACCGCTCCGGCTCCTCGAGGTGCGCGGTGTGCGAACTCTCCTCGAACAGAATCCAGCGCGACCTGCGGTGCGTCGGTACACGGTCTGTGCGATCGCCGGCGTCACTTCGCCGTACCGTCCCGAGCCGACCATCGTCTCGTAGACCTCGGCGTCGCGGGCGAACTGCGCGAATGTACGGTTCAGGCAGTTACTGGCCCGGAGCCTCCGCGTCGCCGACGACGCGGTACCAGGCGTGCCGCTCCTCCGCGACGTGGCGCGTCGTGCCCACGGGCGTTGCAGCTGGCAACGGGCAGTCTCAGCAGCCGAGTTGCCGCGCGAGGTCGACGAAGTCCGACGCCACGACGTCGTACGTGTGCTCCTCGGGCGGATCCGCGGCCCGGCCGGGGCCGTACTCAAGCGGGCGCGGGACAAACGCCGTGCGCAGGCCGCACTCGCCGGCCGCGTGCAGGTCGCGACGATGGGCGGCGACCATCATGACCTCGCCGGGGCGCAAATCGAGCGCCTCGACGTTCCGCCCGTACGCCTCCGGCGCCGGTTTGTAGGCCCGCGCGACCTCAGCCCCGAGGATGGCATCCCACGGCAGGCCCACCCGCTTCGCCATGTGTACGAGCAGCGCGATGTGACCGTTCGAGTGCGGCGCGATCACGTACTTGGTCTTGAGCCGCATGAGCCCAGCGCGCGTATCCGGCCATGGGTCCAGGCGGTGCCAGACGCGATTGTACTCGTCCATCTCCTCCGACGGGATGCCCGCGATGCCGAACTCCCGCACGACCCGCTCTAGGCTCTCGCGGTGCAGGACGTCGAGCTTGACCCATGGGCGCTGCCCGCTGCGTACCCGCTCCATCTGGGGCTCGTAGAGCGCGCGCCACGCGTCGGCAAAAGCCCCCCACTCCACGCCCTGCACCCCGTGCCGGCGCCCGAGCGCTTCGCCTTCGCGGATCACCCCAGACCGCCAGTCGACGCAGGTGCCGAACACGTCGAAGAGCAGCGCCCGTACGTCCGTGTGGCCGTCAGCCATCCGCGCTCCCTCCTCGCTCCGCGCCCGGCGGCGTCCTGGCACGCGCCGGTGCGCGGGCAGTCCACGTCAATCCAACGTTTCGCACTGGTCTGCGCTCCGAGACGAGTCCAAGCGAAAGGCCGGCGGACGCCAGCGGAGACACCAATGTTCGGGTCGGGCGACGAACGAGGGGCAAAAGCCCTCTGCTGCCCCTCGTTCCGCCAGTCGCGGCCTTGAGGCCGCGGACGTGATTGGTGCGCAGCCCTGGCTAGTCCCCCATTTCGTACGCGTGCTCGCCGTGGATCCCCTCGTCGAGTCCGATCTCCTCGGTCATTTCTGAGACCCGCACCGTTGTGAACTGATTGATGACCCACAGCATACCGAGCGTGAAGACAAACGCCCAGGCCGAGGCGAAGCTCACGGCGCCCCATTGCGCCAGGAAGAAATGCGCGTTGCCGCGCAGCAGCCCGTCCACACCGCCCGATGCGGCCGGGTTCCAAGCGGTCGAGGCGAAGAGGCCCAGCATGAAGATCCCGAGATACCCGCCGACGCCGTGCACTCCCCAGACGTCCAGCGCGTCGTCCCACCCCAGCTTGTTCTTCAGTGCGACCGCGTAGAAACAGACGACGCCAGCGGCGATGCCGATCAGGACCGCAGTCGCCGGTGACACGAAGCCGGCGGCCGGCGTGACGGTGGCCAGTCCCGCGACCGCCCCGGTGAGGAGTCCGAGGAAATGGGGCTTGGTCTGTGTGAGCCAGTCCATCATGAGCCACGCCACCGCGCCGAAGGACGCCGCGAGATCCGTGTTGAGGAAGGCGACGGCAGTTACAGAGTCCACGCGGAACTCGCTGCCCGCGTTGAACCCGTACCACCCGAACCACAGCAAGCCGGTGCCGAGCGCTACGAGGGGAATGCTGTGGGGGCCCCGGTCTGTTATGTGTCGCCTGCCGACGTACAGGACCGACGCCAGGGCGGCCATCCCGGAGATGTTGTGCACGACGATCCCTCCGGCAAAGTCCTTCACGCCCCACGATGCGAGCAGGCCACCTCCCCAGACCATGTGCACGAAGGGGAAGTACACGAAGAGCAGCCAGGCGGTCAGGAAAAGGAAATACGCCTTGAACGTGACGCGGTTCGTAAAGGCCCCGGTGATCAGCGCGGGCGTGATGATGGCGAACATCATCTGATACGCGGCGTAGACGATCATCGGAATCGAGTCGTTCGGCGACGGTGTTGAGAGCGTGATCCCCCGGAGGAACGCCCAGTTGAAGTTCCCGATGATCCCGCCAAAGTCCGTGCCGGACTTCAGGTCTCCGCTGAAGCACATAGAAAAGCCCACCAGCCACCACAGCACGGTGGTCCAACCCATCGAGACGTAGCTCTGAATCATGATCGCCAGCACGTTCTTGCGACCCACCAGCCCTCCGTAGAAAAAGGCAAGACCCGGCGTCATGAGCATGACGAGGCTCGAGCAAAGGATCATAAACCCGGTGTTCCCGGTGTCGAGATGTAACATGAGTTCCCCCCCTACCTAGGCTGGCGATCGCGAAGATGCGAACGCGGGAGGTACCGGTCAGGTCGCTGCCGGTCCCTTAACGCCGAGAGTAACTCGGGGCCCCAGCAGGCGGCATCGGGCGTCCGCCTGATCTTGTAACTTGTCCGTAACGAGACAGACCGCAGGCAACGGGCGATAGCCATGCCGAGGAATGCTGAAAAAAGACCTCCCCTCTTTTTGCTCGCCGTTGACTCGAACGCACGTTCGTGTATAATGGTGGTCATTATGGGGCGCCGTGAGGTCGTCGAGATCGAGGTGAAATCGGTCCTCAACAGGGTATCGGGCATGCCCTTTGAGTGGTCGGTGAACCCGTATCGGGGGTGCTCTCACGGGTGCCCTTTTTGCTATGCTCGGCGCACGCACTGGTTCATCGACCAGGACGGCGTCGATCAGTGGTCGACGAAGGTCTTCGCCAAGGTCAACGCGCCGGTTGTGCTGCGGCAGGAGCTGGCACGCCCGTCGTGGCGACGCGAAGAGGTCGCGCTCGGTACTGCCACAGACCCGTACCAGGCCATCGAGGGACGCTATCGTCTTACACGGAGAATCCTCGAGCTACTTGCAGAGTTCCGCACCCCGGTCGGGATCGTGACCCGTTCGCCCTTGATCCGGCGTGATCTCGACTTGCTCAAGCAGCTTGCGAGCTGCGCCGGCGTTACGGTGTGCCTGAGCGTCACGACAACGGACGCGTCACTCGCGCGCCGGATCGAGCCTCACGTGGCACCCCCGGTGCAACGGTTGCGGACGCTTCGACTCCTGACCGACGCGGGGATCCGTAGCGGTGTGCTGCTCGCGCCTATCCTGCCGGGCCTCACCGATTCGCCCCAGAACCTCAAAGCGGTCGTGGACGCGGCCGCAGACCACGGCGCACAGTTCCTCGGCCACACCGTGCTCCATCTCGGTCCCGTCACCCGCGACTCGTTCATGCAGTTCCTGCAGGGATATCGTCCGGACCTGCTCCCGCGGTATGCGCGCATGTACGGCGGCAAGTACGCGTCCGGCGGATACCGGGCCACGGTGAGCCGCACGGTTGAGACAGAGAAGGCACGCGCCGGAGTGGCGGCGGTCCGCTATCACCGCCCGGCCAGCATCCCACAGCAGATGCGTCTGGATTTCTAGCTCGGCGGCAATCGGCTCCCGCGGCCCGCCTCGGCCGATTCTCCTCGTGCTTCGAGGGGGTGCGCATGCCGTTCGTCACGTCTGCCGGACGAACAGAGGGCCCATCACGTATCCCAAATTCGGTTCCTGTCTGCGCGCGGATTCACTGCGAGGCCTGTCCCCGGAGGCGGAGATTGACTTGACCTTCGCTCCGCAGGGACTCCACGCGTCGCGCAGAGAATATCCCGAGCGTGCCCCGCATCGCGTTCCGGCCGCGATCATCACGGCTCTGCCGGGCGTTGGGGATCACGGAGGGAGACGTCATGACGGATGATACGCAACTCCTGCTCCAAGAGGATCGCCGACACCTGATCCACCCTCTCCACCATCCCCTGGACCACGAGCATCCTTTGTTGTTCGTGGAGGGCCGCGGCGCTATTCTGAAGGACGCGGACGGGCGGGAGTACATCGATGGTCTCGCCGGTCTCTGGAACGTGAACGTCGGGCATGGGCGCGCGGAACTGGCCGAGGCGGCCGCCGATCAGATGCGCCGGATGGCGTTCGCCTCGGCCTACGCGGGCCAGTCGAACGAGCCGATGATCCGCCTCGCCCAGCGTCTGGTGAAGCTCGCCTATCGGAGCACCTCGGCGGTCTACTTTACCACCGGGGGCGCCGAATCCAACGAAACCGCGTTCAAGACCGCGCGCTTTTTCTGGAAGGTGCTCGGCAAGCCGGACAAAGTCAAGATCCTCTCGCGGGTGCACGCATACCACGGGGTGACGATGGCGGCGATGAGCGCGACCGGCATGGCGTCGTACCACAAGATGTTCGGGCCGCTCGTGCCGAACTTCATCCAGGTTCCCCCTCCCTATCCCTACCGCTGGCCCGGCAGCGGCGATCCCGGTGTCGAGGCGGCAAACGCGCTGGAGCAGATCATCCTGAAGGAAGGTCCGGACACCGTTGCCGCGGTGATCGGCGAGCCTGTCATGGGTGCTGGCGGCGTCATTCCGCCTCCGCCGACGTACTGGCCGCGAGTCCGCGAGATCTGCAACAAGCACGAGGTGCTGCTGATCACGGACGAGGTGATCACGGGGTTCGGGCGCACCGGGCGTTGGTTCGCCATGGGGCACTGGGGCGTAGAGCCTGACATCGTCTCGTTCGCCAAGGGAGTGACGAGCGCGTATCTTCCTCTCGGCGGCATCCTGATCTCCGAACGGGTGCACGCGGCCATTCAGGAGGCGCCCCCGGATCAGAAGTTCATGCACGCGGCGACCTACTCGGGTCACCCGGTGTGCTGCGCGGTCGGGCTCAAGAACCTCGAGATCATCGAGCGCGAAGGCCTCGTCGAGCGCGCCGGCGAGATGGGACGCCGCCTGCTGTCGGGACTGCAGACGCTTGCCGACCTGCCCGCTGTCGGCGACGTGCGCGGCCTCGGCATGATGTGCGGCGTGGAGTTGGTCGAGGACAAGGCCAGCAAGACGCCCGCGATCGGCCTGGGACCGAAGGTTGTGGGCGAGTGCACGTCCCGCGGATTGCTGCCCCGCCTCCGCAGCGGATCGGCGGATCCGCCGATCGGGGACACGATCTGCCTGGCGCCTCCGCTCGTGACGCCGGCCGAGACGCTCGACCGGATCGTTGCGATCCTGCGGGACGCGATTGTGGCGGCCACGGGATAACCGCCGGCCGGGCACATAAGCGCGGGCGCCCTGGTCCTCCAGGGCGCCCGTGTCTTTGCCCCCGAACTCGGGCGGGCACGGCCGTTTCCTCCAACCCGCGCGCCCGTCGACCGGCATAGCGTGTGGGCTTCGCTGCGCAGCCTCTTCCCCATGGCGCCGGGATTCTTCCTCCAACGAGTCCTGTGCGAGATCCGGGTACCACGGACTCCGCTTGTCGGGCGGGAGCGCGTGGATGTAGGCCTACGAGACTCGGAAACTGCCTGCCCGACCTGGTGAGGCTGCATCAAAGCAGTTGAGCGAAGCGCGGCTCGGTGGTATTATCGTAGCGGCTCCTGTGATGCATGTCAGGTGTCCGTGGTCCCGACTAACAGTAATACGTAGGGAGCCCGCCTCCGGATGGTGACGACACGGCCCCGACGACGACGATCGTGGGGCTAGCCGGACCCGCCCGGGAGGGCACCCACCTATGAGACATAGGTTCGGGGGCCGCGGCCGGCTGTATCGCAGGAGCCGTTCCGCGTTTCTGACGTCCGCTCTTCATTCTGTCTCAGCGACCGATGGACGCCCAGTGTTCGCGCCCGGACCACGGACCGCCGGGTCATTCCGCCTCTGGACTCGCTTCCCTCATTCCCACGTCCGTGCGTCCGGCGAGAAACGGCGGAGTCGACTTCGTTTCATTGCGCTGTGCACTGTGGCAGCGTGATCGTGATCGACGCCCCGTAGTCGTAGTAGTCGACGATGGTCAACTGCCCCGCCGATTCCAGGACGATCCGCCGGGGGAGACCGGTCTGGGACCCGACGTACACCGTCTCCATGCCGGTCGCGCCGGATTCCCCGGTCGCGACGATCGTGTGCGCGGGCGTGCGTTCGATGGTGGTATCGCGCCCGCGCGCCATCTGAACCGTCCCCACCCCCTGCCGCCACGTCTGCGTCGGGTCGGCAAAGCCCAGCGCGCTGGCAATTGCGCGTGGGGCTGCCGCCGCGCATTTCCATCCGTTCGGTGCACCCGGCGCGGTGGACCGTGTCGTGGCCGTGTTGCCGACCCGGATCATCTCTATACCCCCGGGTTGCAGTACGTGGTAGTTCGGCCCGGAAAATTCGATGGTGACTTGCTTGTCGCTGGTGGTGGTGATTCGCACCCGAAACCCTGGAAGCGCATGCAGCTTCTTGAACGCGGCTGCCACCTCATTCGCGGCCGTCATGTCACCCTTGATCGTAACGCTCGCCAGCGCGGGTACCACACACGCCGCCACGAAGACGGCGCACAACAGGCTTGCGCTGACACGACGCATCGCTATCCTCCTGGAGTCCGTTCGTGTCGTGTGGGACCACGTACTCTCCGAACGCCGGTCACGGGCTGGCTGCAGCCTTCGTTGACCATCGCGCCCACGGACACGGTGGTCGCGCGAAGGCCGATGAAGCAGAGACTCGTGGCCGGCCGGACGCTGACGTCCCAGTTCGCTCCGTGGGTCGCTTCACCTCTGCGGGCGCGGTGACGCAGGGAACCGGTGGAGCCGGCGTGCAATACCGGACGTGGCTTGGGCGGACCTTGTGTGCCCCGTGAGGAGGAGACCGTGACGAGTGAAGTAGTGCCGGGCGTCTTTCGATGTGGGACGTGGTTCGTCAACTGGTATCTGGTGAGCGTGAAAGACGGAGTCACCATCGTCGACGCCGGGCTTCCCGGGTACCGGGCCCAACTCCCCGAAGCGGTGCGGTTGATCGGCCGCGTGCTCCGGGACGTCAAAGCCATCGTGCTCACCCACGCCCATGCCGACCACCTGGGCTTCGCCGAATCGTGGAGGCGCGAGCTCGACATCCCGGTCTACGTGCATGCCGCCGACGAGGAGGCGGCGCGGACCGGTGCAGTGCAGAAGCCTGAAGGGTCGATACTGCCGTACCTTCGGTATGGGGGCACCTATCGTCTTCTCGCGCACTTCGCGCGTTACGGGCCCAGGATCCGGCCTCTTCGCGACACGCGTGTGTTCGCGGACCGGCAGCAGCTCGATGTTCCGGGAGCTCCCAGGGTCGTCCACACGCCCGGGCATACCCGCGGCCACAGCGCGCTGGTGTTCGAGGACCGGGGAGTGGTGATGGTTGGCGATGCATTTTGCACCTGGCACCCGCTGACCGGTCTGTCGGGGCCTCGTCTCCTCCCGCAGGCGTTCAACGTGGACTCAGCCCAGGCGCTCGCCTCCCTCGACCGCCTCCGCAAGCTGGACGCCTCCGTCACGCTGTGCGGGCACGGTTCGCCGTGGACCGCGACGCTCTCTGCCGCCGTCGCCGAAGTCCGCCGGTTCGGCGCGCTCCCGTAGGCCCTCCGCAGGAGAATCGGGCCCGACCTGCGAACACCACGCCGCGAACGGGCTCCACGGCGTACGTCGCAGCAATCGTCGTCGCAGAACTCGGAGGTCCATGATCATGCCAGCGCGCCGAACGCTCCGATCGCCGGTGCCTTCCGCTCATCCCTTGCTGCTCGAGTGGTGGACCGACCTCGAGGGTGAGAACCGTTCGATCAACACGCGCCTCGCGTACGTGCGCGACGTGCAGCAGTTCGCCGAGTACGTCAACAACCGTCTCGAGGAAGCGTCACCGGACGACCTCGTGCGTTTCGGCCGGCGCATGACCGAGGCGGGACTTTCCGTCGCGTCTCGCGCCCGCCGGATTACCGCCCTGCGCCGTTTCTATGAGTGGCTCCGCCGCCGGCAACGGAGGCCGTTTTCCGTGGCCCAGGACATCCGACCGCCCCGGCGCGTCCGGCGGGTACACCGGTGGTGGACCGAGGACCAGGTCGCCCGGTTCCGCGCAGCGTTCGCGGGCGGAGATCCGCGGGTCTTGCGCGACCGCGCGATGGCCGAGCTTGGCCTCATGGGCCTCAGGGTGAGCGAGGTGATCCGGCTCGACACCGAGCGGGTAATCCGCATCACCGACCCAGAGCAGGCGGCGATCGTCGTCTGGCGCAAGGGGAGCAAGGAACAAGTGCTTCCCCTGACGGCCGATGCCAGGGCGGCGCTGCTCCGGTGGCTCGAGGTTAGACCGGCAGCGCCTACGACGGCCCTCTTCTTCCGCCTCCCGTTTCAGCGCCGGCGGGCACGGCTGCACTATGCGAGCGTCGAGCGGATTTTCAAGCAGTACGCGGCCCGGGCGCGCGTCCCCATTCCCGAGGGGATCGCGTTTCACCATCTTCGGCATACGGCAGGGCAGCAGATGGCCAATATCGGCCTCGGGATCGAGGAGGCTCAGCGGCTTCTCGGTCACGAGAGCCCCGTGACGACGCAGGTGTACTACGAGGTCACGGACGCCCGCCTCCGCCGGGCCGTGCAGCGGCTGCGCTATGGTGACGCAGGGGGTGCCCCGGTGCGACGCACCGCCGCGCACGCCGTAGGTCTCGCGCACCGGGCGGGGCCGCCGCGCTGACCTCTCGCGGCCAAACGTTCTCGACTTGATCGAGCCGCCTGCGCAGCGGTGCGGCGCATGGCTTGTCGTTCGGGTCTGCCGGCCGCCCCTCCACCGTTCCTCCCACACGCCAGACGCTCCACAGGCCACGGGGTCCGGGTCGCCGAAGCTTAACTCTCATACCGCCGTTTCCACAGGAGGACAGGCGATGGCAACGACCCCCGCAGCTTCCAACGTGTCGGAGTTGAAGGCGCACGCACTCGAGGCGCTCTCGGAACTCGAAGCCGAGACTCGGGAGCTCGCCCTTCGGATTCACGCGCACCCCGAGGTCGGTTTTCAGGAGATCCAGGCGGTCCAGTGGATCAGCGAGATGCTTGGACGTCACGGTTATCAGGTTCAAGTGGGTGTCGCGCACATCCCAACCGCGATCGTGGCGCGGGCTCAGGGACGCGGTACAGGGCCGACGGTGGGCCTCATCGCCGAGTACGACGCGCTCGCCGGCCTCGGACACGGGTGCGGCCACAACCTGATGGCCGCCGGCATGGCGGCGGCCGCCGTCGCGCTCAAGGCGGTGCTGCCCGAACTGAACGGAACCGTCGCATACTACGGCACCCCGGCCGAGGAGGGCGGCGGGGGTAAGATCTTCATGCTGGAGCGGGGGGCGTTCCAGGGGTGTGACGCGGCCATCCAGTACCATGCCGGGGACGGCGTGTCGGTTGCCACGGGATGTCTCGCGGTCCAGCGCGTCGACTTCGAGTACAGCGGGCGGTCCGCCCACTCCGCGGCGGCGCCGTGGAATGGGCTCAACGCCCTCGACGCGGTCATCCAATTGTTCAACTCGATCAATGCCATGCGGCAGCAGGTGCGGCCGGACACGCGCATCCACGGCATCGTCACCAACGGCGGGCAGGCGGTGAACGTCATTCCGGAGCGCGCGGCCGCGGCGTTTGGAATTCGTTCCTCGGACAGCGCTTACCACAAGGAATTGATCGCGAGGGTAGAAACCTGTGGCCGGGCGGCCGCGGAGGCCACCGGCACGACGGTCACGATCTCCAAAGGGCTCCTGTTCGACGCCCTCAAGTACAACGCGACGCTGGGCGACCTCATCAAGACCAACGCGCAGGCGCTCGGATTCAAGATCGAGGAACAGTTCGTCGGAGCATCCACGGATCTCGGCAACCTCAGCCAGGCCCTCCCCACGATCAGCTATACGCTGCCGACCTGCCCGCCGGGCGTGGGGATGCACACGCGGGAAGCGCTCGAAGCGGCGAGGTCCGAGATCGGACTCGCAGGGATGATGAACGATGCGAAAGTGATGGTCATGGCTGCCATCGACCTTCTGGTCGTCCCAGGCCTGGCCGAGCGGGCGTGGGCGGACTTCAAGCAACGATAGGCCGGCAGGCCGGCGGGAGATCTATCGAACCCTGGGCCTGCCCGTGGGCCTTATGCTCGCGCCGTGAGCGGGTAGGCGCGCGGACCAAACGGCCGTAAGCCAGAACTGCCACGCTCCCGAGCGGGCACGCCGGGGTAGCGATGCGACCGCCGGGAACTTTTCCACCTCGCCGCGGCGCTTGGAGACCCAAGGTTCGGGTGGGGCCACGGATTCGCCGGGGCGCGACGTCCCAAGCCCCAACACCCGGAGGCGCACCCGCCGGGCGGGACCCGGGACAGGGCGTGCGCCAGAGGAGGTCTGCCGATGCCTGCAGGGCTCGAGCCGTTCGCTCCGTCGAGCAGCGATCCGTGGGATTCCGCGAAGGCCGGGCACCTCCTGCGTCGGGCCGGATTCGGGCCGTCGCGGGACGAGGTTGCGGCCGCAGTCGCGGCGGGGCCGGACCGCGCGGTCGACGCGCTGTTTGCGTTCCCTCCGGAGCCCCCGATGCCGCCGATTTTCGAAGATGCGATCGGCGCCGAGCGCGAGGCCGACATTGCGCTCGAGTCCATCCTTGCGCGCCGCGAGCGCCCCAAGGACCATCCAGAACTCCGGGCACTGTACGACGAGGTGAACCGGGCCCACGGCCGCGCGATCGTTGCACTCACCGCGTGGTGGCTCGGCCGTATGGCCACGTCCCCCGCTCCGCTGCAGGAAAAGCTCACGCTGTTCTGGCACGGGCACTTCACCAGCTCGTTCGGCGACGTGCACGACGCGATCGCGATGTACTATCAAAACGCGCTCTTCCGGCGTGCCGCGGCGGGCGACTTCGCGCGGCTCTTCGACGGCGTCGCCCGCGATCCGGCGATGCTGCGCTACCTCAACAACGACCAGAATCACAAGGGTCACCCCAACGAGAACTGGGCGCGGGAGTCCATGGAGCTGTTCACTTTGGGGATCGGCCACTACACGGAGAACGACGTGCGGGAGTCTGCCCGGGCGTGGACCGGGTGGACACTCCGGGGCTACCGCACCTTCGAAGGCCGTCGCTCGTTCGCGTTCAAGCCACAGCTCCACGACGGCGGCCGCAAGATATTTCTCGGGCAGACGGGGAGTTGGGACGGGACCGACGTCATGCGCATCATTCTCGCGGCGCCGCCGGCGCCCCGGTGGATCGCCGGCAAGCTCGTGGCCTTCTTCGTGGCTCCGCAGCCGCCGGCGGATCTTGTGGACGCAATGGCCGCCGCGGTCTCAGCGAACAACTACGAGCTCAAGCCTGTTCTTCGTGCGCTCTTCCGATCGCGGGCGTTCTACCGGCCCGAGGTGGTGCACGCCCACGTCAAGAGTCCTGCGGAATTCGTGGTGGGCGCGGTGCGGCAGCTTGGCGTGCAGCAACCGGACTGGACTCGTCTCTCCGGCGCGATGGCACTCATGGGACAGCACCTTTTCTTCCCTCCTACCGTCGCCGGATGGGACGGCGGAACCCGGTGGATAAACGCGGGCACCGTCTTCGCGCGGAGCGACGTCGCCGCGGGACTGCTTGCCGGCCGGCTCGGAACTCCGAGTCTAGCGCCGTTCGGGTCGCTCGAGGCGGTGACGGCGCAACTGTTGGGGCGCCCGCTGCCGCCCGCGCGACAGGCGGTCCTGGCCCAAACGCCCGGCCTCTCGACCGCGGCCGCGGTGCAGCTCGTGATGACGCTCCCCGAGTACCAGGTCGCCTGAGGAGGGCACGATCATGCGCGACATGATGACGCGCCGCGAGTTCTTAGCGAAGGGGCTGACGATCGTGTCGGCCGGCGTGACCGCGCCGATGTTCCTGACGCGGACGGCGCTTGCGCTCAACAACCCCTGGGACCAGTCGCTCACGGCGCAGGCGGCGGGGCGGCCGGACTGGCCGATCCTGGTGGTCATCCAGATGGGCGGCGGTAACGACGGCCTCAACACCGTCGTCCCGTTCGCGCACGACGAGTACTACCGCGCGCGGCCCCGTCTCGCCGTTCCGCAAAGCGGGGTGCTGCGCCTCAACGACGAGGTGGGCCTCAACCCTGTCCTCAAGCCGCTCAAAGGGCTGTTCGACGACGGCCGGTTGAGCGTCGTGCAGGGCGTCGGATATCCGAATCCCAACCGCAGCCACTTCCGATCGATGGAGATCTGGCAGACCGCGGATCCCACGGGCAACGGGCCGAAGACGGGATGGCTCGGCCGTCTCTTCGACAGTGAGTGTCCGGACTGCGGTCAGACCGCCGGGATCACGCTCTCCCCCGAGATGCCGCTCGCGATGCAGGCAACGGGCGGCCGCGTGGTCGCGTTCGATACCCCGGAGCGGTTCGGGTTTCACCCGATCCAGGGCGGTGGGGCGGTCGAGCAGGAGGCGCTCCGCCGGCTGCTGCAACCGGTGCCGGGCGAGGAGCCGATGGTCGATTTTCTCACGCACACGGAGATGAACGCGCTCCTGGCCGCGTCAGACATCCACCGGATCGCGGGCAAGCTCGCCAGCGACATCGGCGCCGGCTACCCGCACGACCCGTTCAGCCAGAAGCTGCGCATCGTCGCCGGTCTGATCGCGGCCGGCGCGCCGACGCGGGTGTACTACGTGAGCCTCGGAGGATTCGATACCCACGCCGCGCAGGAGGGACGCCAGGACAGGCTTCTGGAGACGCTCGCCGCCGGGCTCGCCGCGTTTGTCAACGACCTCAAGCAGAAGGGACTCGACGGCCGCGTGCTGACGATGACATTCTCGGAGTTTGGCCGCCGCGTCGCGGAGAACGCGTCCGCAGGCACGGATCACGGTACCGCCGCGCCGATGTTCCTGATCGGAGCACCCGCAACACCGGGCGTGCACGGCGTCCAGCCGAGCCTCACGGACCTCGACATGGGCGATCTCAAGTTTGGCGTCGATTTCCGCAGCGTCTACGCGACCGTGCTCGAGCAGTGGATGGGCGTTGCGAGTGAGCCGATCCTCGGAGGACGCTTCCCCCTCCTGGGCATCATAAAGCCGCACGCGGGAGACGCTTCCCCTCGCCGATCCTGACGCTGCCGCCTGCCGCGTCACAGGATGCCTGGCGCGAGGCGGAGCCGGCCGTGTCCCGCGGAGGCTTTCCAGAGGACCGGCGTCGCGTCTCGCCGGGAGCGGAATCCCGACGAGGCGCCCTGCGTGCGACCGTTCTGGGGGCCGCGACGCGAGTCCGTACGGCGTTTTTGACGTGTGTCGGCGGTGCCGGTGCGCTACGCCGGTCTGCCCGAGATGGCGGAGGCGTTTGCCCGGCCGAGGAGATCGTTTCGGATCGAGGCCGCGGCCTCTTCCAGCCCGTAGCTCAGATAAATCGCTTTGGCGCCCGCGAGGTCCCGGCGTGGCGCCTCGAGTACGTACGGCGGCGCATGCTTGGGCAACGGAGGCAGCGGCTCAAAAGCTTCGACGAGCAGCGTCTCCGTCAGCTTCCCCAGCCCGACGAGCTGCCGATCCAGCGCCCCCGGCGTTTCGTCCGGCACTAGACCGGTGGAGATCTCGGCTGGCAGCGCTTCTGCGAGCAGCTGCCGGACATGGGAGATGCCCTCGCGAATGCGTTCGAGGGTTTCCCTGAGTTCGCTCGCATACGATCGGTGCACCGTGGGTGGGTGTGGATAGTCCGGACGGGCCTGCAAGAGCGGTTCCTCCTGGGACAGGTGCCGGAGCTCGGCGGCGGCATCCTGGAGCAGATCGAGATGCTGCCACAGCGCCTCAGCGGCTGACGGTTCCGGATGATCGGCCATGCGCACATCCTCCCTGGAACAGATGTGGCCCGAGCGCCATCATAGGGCACGAGCGCCGGTCGCACAAGGCTCTGTGCTATCATCTTGGCGTGACGCCAGAGCAACGCCTGTTCCCGCCCGCCCCGACCGGTCCAGGGTGGAAGCGCACTGTCCCCCTGCCCAGTCACGTGCGCCTAGTCTGGCACGAGACGGAACCATTTCCGCGCGACATCCCGGTCGCCGAATTTTACGCAGACCTGGCGTTTTCGGCCGCACCGGGTGCCCCTCCCTATCTCGTCGCGAACATGGTGATGACGCAAGACGGCGAGGCGGCGGTCGGCAGGAAGGCCGCAGGGATCGGAACGAGGGTCGATCGCCTGACGCTGACGCGGCTTCGGGTCGCGACCGATGCGGTGTTGACGGGGATCGGAACGATTGCGGCCGAGGACGTGGCGGCCAGCCTGCCGGAGAGGGAAGCGGCCCGGCGCATCGCGGCCGGGCGACCTGCGCGCCTGCTCGTCGTCGTGCTGGCGTCTCATCTGTTGTGGCCGTCCGAGATGCTCTCGCGCCGCGCCTTCACCGACGCCCGGTTCGACCGCATCATCGTGACCGGCGACCGAGGCCCGGACGCCCCGGAGACGGCCCGTCGCGTCGCGGCCCATGGCATCGACGTCGTCCGCGTACCGGTCGGTCCAGATGGCCGTCCTTCCCCACCGGCCGTGCTCGACGCGCTTGGAGCACGTGGAATTCGCAGCATCGTCACCGAGGGTGGACCGCGCGTCCTGGCGAGCTTGCTTCGCGCGCGACTCGTCCGTGAGTACTTCCTCACGACCGCGCCGTTCGTGCTGGGGAGTACTCTCGGGCTTCGGCCGCTGGCCGGCGAGGCCTGCGGTCCGATCCTGCTCAGTCGCGTGAGCCGGATCGAGCACACGTTTACCGATCCTGCGACCGGGATCGCGCTGATCGAGGCGTTCGACCGGTTCCGCCTGGTCTATCCGAAGGCGTCCCCTGGTGCTAGAGCGAATTCCTGAGCGTGCATCTCGAATGCGAAGCACGGAAGCTTGCCGTCGGGCAGGCGAGCCGGCGTCTTTCGCGTGCATGTCGCCCATGAGGGGGATGTTCGTGTCGGACATGGTCCCGTACCTGGAACGCACCCTGTGCGACCTCGTCAGCATCCGCAGCGTGACCGGCGAGGAGGCCGCACTCTCCCAGTACGTCTATGACGCGCTGTCTCGCGCCCGCGTTCCAGTGGAGCGCGATGCCGAGGGGAACGTCACCGCGGAGGTCGGCAGCGGCGACCGATTGCTCGTCGTCAACGGCCACATGGACACGGTGCCGCCCGTGGACGGGTGGCAGTCGGACCCGTTCAAGCCGAGAGTCGAGAACGGGCGCGTGATCGGACTCGGCGCCTCGGACATGAAGGCCGGGCTGGCGTGCATGATATGGCTGGCGCAGCACGTATCACCGGCGGGGCGGACCTGGTTCGCGTTCACGAACAATGAGGAAGGCGGTTCAGTCACCCCTCGAAACGGCGTGCGCCGGCTGATCGGCCGTGCGAAGCCGGATTACGCGATCACCACCGAGCCGTCGTACGATGCGGCTTCGGGGAAGCTCTACATCGGGATCGGCTGTCAGGGGCGTGCGATCGGCTACCTGGTCGTGCTCGGACGGAGTGGCCACTCATCGGACTGGCGGCGTGCCGACAACGCGATCTATCGAGGCGTCGACGTCATCCGTCGAATCGCGGCCACGGCCGAAGGGCTCAAGCCCGTCGAAGTCGCGCCGGGCGTGAACAGCGTGCCCTCCCTCTCCGTGGTGGCCGCCCACGCCGGCCTGGCGGAGAATGTGATCCCGGACAGGCTCAAGCTGACCGTGGACCGGCGCCTCTCGGTTGGCGAGGATTTCGGCACGTTCGAGGCCGAGCTCCGGGCGGCGGCCAACGGTGTCGCCCACGAGCTCGAGATCGGCAGGCTGTGCCTGCCGACGCTGGCGGACCGCAACGCGCGCACGTTTCGAGTGGCGGAAGACGTAGTAGCGAAGATCCAGGGGTGCGCGCCCTTGCAGTTCGCCCAGGGACGCCAGGACCTCTCGATCTTTGCGGAGCGGACGACGGATTTCTGCAACCTGGGCCCCGGCACGATCGGGCAGGCTCACAACGCCGGAGAGTACGCGACGCTCGCCGGGATGGAGGCCGCGGCAACCGCCCTCAAGGCGATCATCGAGGCGGTCTAGGCAACGGGAGCAATCCGGCCGGGTCTGTGGCGCGTACGTGTTCGGTCCCGGTCAATATGCGGAGATCTTCGGGCAGTCGAGCCGCGCGGGCGGGAAGCGAAGGTTCGTTGGAAGCTGCTAGGCGTCGGCCGGAGGCTTGAGCCGCTCGAAGGGATTGTGACAAGCGCGGCACAGGTACGTCGCACGGCACAGCGTGGGACCGAACAGACTCTCGGCGACCACGTCATGGGAGCCGCAGTACGGGCACACCGGCGGTTCCGCAAAGCGGCATGCAGGCACCGAGAGGCCGTGGGCGGTGAGTTGGGCTCGCCCGCGGGTGCTCAGGCGGTCGAGCGTCCACGGCTGATCGTACGTGTATTCCACCGAGGCATCTCGAACGCCGGCGACCGACAGCAAGGCATTGCGGACACGGCTTCGGATGACGGCGAGTGCCGGGCACGCAATCCACGTCGGGACGAGACGCACCGCGACGTGCTCGCCGTCGACCTGTACGTCCCGGACCAGCCCGAGATCCACGATCGAGATCGGGAGCTCGGGGTCCTCGACAGACGCCAGGATGTCCCAGACCGCACGCTCCAGCGCGGCCGCCGCGCTCGTCACCAGCGCGCCTCCGGATCGGACCTCCACACCTCGGTCATCTGTGCGAGCAACTCCTCGAACGCGGGAGTGTGCACGCCCCGGCGGCCGCCCTCCCGAGCGGTCACCGTGGGTATCCGCAGCCCGCAGCCCTCGAGCACCGGACGCACCGCCTCGACCCACGCGTCGCACTCGGCGCCCGGAGAAGTCCGCAACACTCCCGCGTGTTGAAGGAGTGCGTCGGCGGGCGTCGCTTCGAAGAGGCCCAGAGCATCCGGCCACGCCTTGTCGACCGCGGCCTGTATTCGCTCCGGCCCATCCGGGGCACCGCCGGCCAGCCGCCTGAGCCACGTCTCCCCGAACAGGGCGTGGTAGCGTTCCTCCCTGGTGAGGAGTTGCGCCAGGCCGGCAACCGGCTCCTGGCCGCTTGCGGCGACAAGCCGGAGCCGCGCGACTTCGAAGGTCTCGTACAGCACCAGGCGGACGATCGAGTACTCCCACCCCTCGTTCTCCTGCTCCAGCAGCGCCGCATGCCGGTACTCGCCGGCCGCACGGCCGAACGCGAGCCGGTCGGCGTCGCCCCCCTCGTCCTCGGCGATCTGCTCGTAGAGCGCGCGCGCGTGTCCCAACTCCTCCTGCGCGATGCTACTCATCGCGACGTCGCTTTCGATGTCGGGTCCAACTCCCGTCCACTCGGAGTGGCGGTGGCCGATCACCAGCTCGTCGTCCGCCATGCGCAGCAGCCATTCGCGAAACGCTTCACGGACGGCTGGATCCGCGATCGCAGCGAGCGTGCCCGGCACTATTGGTCCTCCTCGCGATACGACGCTTTGTAGGAGCTCTGGAGAATGCGGCGTTGTTGCCGGTACGAGCCGCCGAACCGGTAGCTCTTGTCCGTTGCGGGCGCAAACATCTCAGAGGCGGACTGCGTGGTCGCGTGAATGTGGTCGGCACGCACGACCCACAGGTTGACGCATGGATCGCGGCGCGTGTAACTCTCCTTGGCGAGCACGAGCGCCATCTCGGCGTCCGGCGCGTGCACGTCGCCGGCGTAGACGTGCATATCACGATGGCGGCCCTGAACGAATACGGCCCACACGTCGGGCGCGGTTCCGAGCGGGCGCTCCCACGCGGGACCGGGCCCGGCGGCACGCGCCCGGTCCGCGCCCGACCCATCCGGTGGCGAAGGAGCGCCGTCAGGGCGGTCGCCGGAACTCATCGTGCTGTCGTCCGTTCGATCCGCCGCACGCATCACGCCACTGCGCCGCGCGCCTGGGTAGTGAGCCACCGGCTCATGGCCTCGCGCACCCACGCGTGCTGTTGGTAGAAGCGCTGCCGGAGCGCCAGGCGCTCCGCGCTCTTCGGGCCGCCGTTCCGCCCGACGCGCTTGAGTTCTTCCCAGTCCGGCTCCGTGTAGACGTACCGCTGTTCCTCCTCGACCCAGCGCAGATCCGGGTCGGGCACCTCCAGCCCGTACTCGAGGATGATCGGCACAAACTTCCTCAGAAACTGCTGGCGAAGCTCCTCGTTCGACTTGACCTTGATCCGCCAGGCGAGCATCTTCTCGGTGTGCGGCGACACGCGGTCGGGCATGCCGAAGAAGTGCATGATCGGTGTCCACCACCGCCGCAGCGCGTCCTGCAACATCGCGCGTTGCCGCGGGGTGCCCTCCGCAAGCGATCGCCAGACATCGAGTCCGAGCTGAATGTGAAAGTCTTCCTCGTAGCAGATGCGCTTGAGGACCCGGGAGTACGGGGCATACGAGCACGATCGGAGCGCGCCCTGCGTCTGCATCGCCGCACCGTCGACGAAGACCTGGATGATCGCCACATCGGCCCAGGTCTCCGCCGGATAGTGGAAGACGTTGTGGAAACGGGCCTTCCCCGCGACCAGCTCCGCCACCATATCGTCCCGCGTGCGGCCGAGTGTCTCGGCCACGCGGTAGAGCAGCATCCCGTGCCCGACTTCGTCTTGCACCTTCGCGGTCAGCGCCATCTTGCGGGCGAGGCTGGGCGCCCTCGGGATCCACTCCCGCTCCGGCAGCGCGCCCATGATCTCTGAGTTCGCGTGCATGTTGATGAGGCGAAGGGCCTCGAAGCGGTACTCGGCCGGCATCCACTCCCCGGCCTCGAGCTGGTCTCCGGCTCGGATGCGCTCGGTGAACTGCGCCAGCATCTCGGGGTCATCCACGACAGCGGACGGCGTAGTCGACATCGCGCGCTCCCCGACGTGTGACGTTTTTTCGTCGTGCAGACAATTTGCGTTTCATACATGCTACCGTGTTGGCCCTGGCGTGTCAATCGCGTGACGCGGCGGTGTAGTTGTTCAATGATTTTGTCACCCCCTAACTGGTCAGTGATTCTGTCACCCTGGCACTATGACCAGGGAGAAGGTGACATTGAGCACGAGAGAGCAGCAGCGCGGCCAAGTCATCACACAGATCCTCGAAGGTCGACTTCCAGTGCGTGATGCCGCACGCCTGCT
>Ga0187784_10000358_pt1 | contig 33018 bp, 25 predicted proteins | sample 1015_SJ02_MP15_2_FD_132964 | JGI IMG/M metagenome (GOLD analysis project Ga0187784, IMG submission 132964) | Tropical peat soil microbial communities from peatlands in Department of Meta, Colombia - 1015_SJ02_MP15_20_MG | ecosystem: Environmental > Terrestrial > Soil > Wetlands > Peat | place... | reverse complement strand
GGCGTAAAGCGAGGCAAGCAGAATCCGGGCCCGCACATCCTCCGGCACCTGTTCCAACTGCTGCCGCAGAATACCAATCTGCCGCTCGCGCAGGCGGTTGGCGGCGTCTTTCTGCCCCAGGTTCTCCATGGCGTTGATGAAGGGGATATAAGTATTGTAATCGTCGCCATTGACCTCGATCGCGCGATCCACCAGCGCCACCGCTTCCTGAAATCGGTCGGTAGCGAAGTAGGCGCGGCCCAGAACGTTATAGGCGCCGGGGCAATCCGCCTTGCGTTCGATGGCCGTGCGCGCGAGCTGGATCGCTTCCTCGTATCGCTTTTGCGCATAGAAGACCCGTGCACGGGCGACGAGCGCTTCCACAAGCTGCGGCTCCAGCGCCAGGGCGCGATCGCAGGCGGCGAGCCCTTTTTCGATCCAACGGGAATTGCGTTCGTGCCATTCGTAGATCGTTCCGCAAGCGTTGGCGATGGCCGCGTGCGCCAGGGCGAAGGTCGGGTCGAGCGCAATGGCCTGGGCGAACATCTGCATGGCAAATTCCAGGTCGGTGCGCGTTTCCCGGCGCGCAAAGCTGCGGCCGCGCAGATAGTAGTCATAGGCCTGGACGTTGGCAGTGGGAACCTTCTGGATCTCCTGCTGAGCTTTTTCCGTCAGCACCACTTCCAGCGCTTGCGCGATGCTCCGGGCAATCTCGTCTTGGACTTCGAAGATGTCCTTCATTTCCCGATCGTAGCGTTTCGCCCAGGTAGTGTGGCCGGTTCGCACCTCGACTAATTGCGCCGTGATGCGGAGACGATTCCCGGCGCGTCTCAGGCTGCCGTGAAGCACGTAGGCGGCATTCAGCTCCTGGCCTATCTGCGGACCCGTAACCGCCTTGTCGCGATAGGCCAGCACGGCGGCCCGCGGGAAAACTCGCAAGCCCTCGATATTGGCAAGCTCGGTTATGACATCTTCAGTTATTCCGTCCCGGAAGTATTCATCCTCTTTGCCCCCTCCGAGGTTCTCGAAGTAAAGGACGGCGACGGATTTTTCCTGCTCTTCGCTTTCGCCGGCCGCGCGGTCGCGCAGAGCGGCTTCGCGGCCGGAATCGGTGTCGCGCTTCAGCCGCTTCAGGTCGGACAGCAATTCCGCGGCGCTCTGGTAGCGCCAGTCGCGGTCTTTCTCCAGAGCCTTATTGATGATCCGCTCCAGGTCCGCAGGCAGGCGGGGATTCAGCCGCGCCACCGGGGCCGGCGCGCGGTTCAGGATGGCATCGGATATCGCCGCCGAAGTACTCCCCTCAAAGGCTTGCCGCCCCGTCGCCATCTCGTAAAGCACGACGCCGAAACTGAACAGGTCAGACCGCGCATCCACCTCTTTGCCCAGGGCCTGCTCCGGCGACATGTAGGCCACGGTTCCTAAGGCCGTGCCTGGGAGCGTCAGGTTTTCATCGAGACTATGGATGTCCGCTGAGGTCAGCGCTTCGGCCACTCGTTCCCGCCGGATCGCCAGTTTCGCCAAGCCGAAATCCAGAATCTTGGCATGACCGCGCGCCACCACGAAGATGTTGGCCGGCTTGATGTCACGGTGCACAATTCCCTTGGAATGCGCCGCCGCCAGCGCGTCGGCAATCTCAATCGCCAAGTCGGTTAGCCGGTCGAGCGGAAGAGGCTTGTCCCCCACCGCGTACTTCAGGGTTTCGCCCTCCAGAAGTTCCATGGCGATGAAGTGCCGGCCCTCATGTTCGCCGATCTCATAAACTGTGCAAATGTTGGGATGGTTCAACCCGGCGGCAGCACGCGCTTCGCGCTGGAAGCGCTCCAGAGCCTGGCGATCCGCAGCCCATTCATCGGGCAGGAACTTAAGTGCCACGAGTCGCGACAAGCTGGTGTCCTCGGCCTTGTACACCACTCCCATCCCGCCGCCACCGAGTTTCTCGAGGATACGGTAATGTGACACAGTCTTGTCAGTGGAGATGACGTTACCCTCTCTGGCAGAGTTTTTCCGCTCCGCGTCGTACAAGTTTGCCATTTGTGGCCCTGTTTCCCTTTCCTGCTAACTTTACTACGGCAGAAGGTGCGAGTCAACAGCGGCTTACACCATCTCGCCGCCGCGACGAAGATTACGCAGGGTCAGGAGAGTGCTCACGACGCCGAGAAGCAAGAATACAGCCAGGCATTGGACCCACTCCGGGTAGAGTTGGTCCGCCGGGACGAACGCCATGGTGAGGAAAAAGGCCGGATTAAAGTAGAGAGGCGCTTTCAAGATGGAGGGCATCAAATCCCACGACGACGCGGACGAATGATAGACCAACATTCCGATCGAATAGATAATGAACGTTACTACCGTCATTACGATCACCGACACGTAGCTCACCGCCGTTGCATGGACGCTGCGGCGAAAAAGGGATGACCAGTACAAGCTCATGGCACTTATCGTGGCGAGAATCACGACGGTGGTCAAGATGGCGATGCCTACTTCCCAAGGCCCCACGCCGCCGAAAGCGAAGACCACGCTCAAAACAGGGAGTCCGGCCACCAGCAGGAGGAGCACGTACATAAGCGACGCCACAAATTTCCCCCACCAGATTTGGATAGGTCGAAGCAATGTGGTCAGGAGACCCGCGAGCGTTCGCTGTTCTTTCTCGATAGTCAGCGCGCCCGCGCTGAAAATCGGGGCCATCAGAAGGAGAAGGGAGAGCTGAGTGTACGCGACGGTGAAGAACAGAGCGACGCCAATTTGCCAGCCTTGCTGTTGCCGGTTCGGACTAACCGTCATCAAGTAGTAGGCCAGGGCTATCACGGCGCCCAGGGTCGCTAAATACAGTGACGGCAGAATCCATCCGCGGCGTTCCCGCATGCGCTGGCGAAGCTCCTTCCCGATCATGGGGTTCATCGTGGCTTCCCTCCGAACGCGTGCTGATAACGGTCCTCCAGGGTCGCGGCACGTCGGGCGAACTTCACCACGTCAATGCCTCCTGTCACCAAGTGTCTGAGTAGCTGGGAAGCTTGCGCAGCTTCCCCTTCGATCTCCAGGACCAGCCGCGTGGGATGTCGCTCGACGATCTTGACGCCCGCCATCTCCACCGCGCGCTCGCCAGCCTTGGCCACACTGCCGAGCACTTCGACCTCATAAGCCATACGCGGCAGAGCGGCTTCTTGCAGGTTTACGATGAGACTGTTCCCCTCCGCATCTGTAGCATTCTTCCCTTCGCTGATCAGCGCCACGCGAGAGCAGATGTCTTCCAGGTCAGCGAGAATATGAGAGGAAATCAGAATCGTGATGCCTTGCGCGTTGAGTTCCTTTAACTGGCGCCGCAAGTCAATTCTTGCCAGGGGGTCAAGCCCCGTGGCGGGCTCATCCAGCAGCAGGACCTTGGGATCGTGGAGAAGCGTCCTGGCCAGGAACAGCCTTTGTTTCATACCGAAGGAGAGCTCCTCAACGTAATCGTTGCGGCGCGCGCTCAGTCCGGACCACTCGAGTCCTCGAATGACGGCGGCACGGCGCTGCTCCCTTGAAAGGCGAAAAGCGTTGGCGAAGAATTCCAGGAGTTCCCCCACCCGCATGTCCTGGTAGAGGCCGGGTTGGTCTGGCATGTATCCCACGGTGCGCTTGACCTCTTGCGGATGCGCTGTGACATCCCAGCCGGCGACCAGGGCTTTCCCGCTGTCCGGCCGAAGGAGGGTGGCGAGAATTTTGATCAAGGTGGTCTTGCCCGCACCATTCGGACCGACCAAGCCGAATAGTTCACCTTCGTCAACTCTCAGGCTGAAGCCGTCGAGGCCTCGCGTGCCGTTGTAATTCTTGCGAACTTGCTCGAGCGCGATCATGGTGGATCCATCCCGATGATGGCGACTGCGACGTTCTGCTGCGTCGTACCCTCGGCATCGAGACTGGCGTTTATCCCCGCGGGCTCGACCACGCCAGCGAAAATGTGCATTGCTGGGAAGATGTCGAGCCCGGAAAATATGAATTCTTCCAAAGAGAGGGGCTCCTTCGCGGGCGCTGGGATATAGCCAAGTATCGGGGCAAAAGAGGGGTACTTGTGCAACCTCAAATAATCTACTGGGATTATGCTCGCCAAATCAACTTCCTCTCCCGGCGCCATCCCGGAGATTGCATATTTTTTGTGCGCCGCAAAATCCAGGTAAATTGCCTCCTGGAATCTCCGGCCGGTATCGTTCCTCAGTCGCGTTGCGGAGGTCCAATGAACTGTTCCGGAGAATTCGTGGAATCCCTGCGCGTAAAAATCCCTGAAGGACCATCGGCGCATCGGGGTTTCTATCCTCAAGGGTGGCGCAAGCTGGACCATCCATCCCTCCCGGGGGCCGCCGTGGCCAGTGATTCCCGCGCCCAAATACTCTTCCGAAGCTTCGCCCCACTGGAAGTTCAGCGGGCGAGCAAGCAAAACATCATCATTAATTGTCAGTCCCACTTGCTCGCGGCTCGGAGAGGAGATGCGGAAGCCCATCTCCTCGTGCGCGACAGGACTGTGTCCGTCCATCCAGTAGATGATGGCGCCGTCCAAGGTGAAATGTCTGGGCCGCTGGGCTGAGCTGGCGAGGTAAAGCCCGGCGGCGAAAAACAGCGCCGCAACGCCCACCGTGACCCAGCCCCACTCCAGCCTCCGCAGACGTTTCAGAAGGGTGAAGTTCGCGGGCCCAACGATCAGGATATACAACCCGACCCAGATCAGCAGCCAGCGCAAGCGCGGGAAGGTGAAAGAAACGCCAATGCGGCCCAGCAATTGGGCGACTGCCGAATTCCAACCAAAGGAAGAGACCCTTGGTATCCACGCCGCACCACTGCGCGGATTTACCGAGAAGAGTTCGGTGAGCTCCTTGCTTTGCAGGCTCGAAACACGATAGAAACGCCCCTTGCCGACCCTCTGGGGTTGGAAAGGCGCCGGGCCTTGCCGGTAGGAAGCCAGGAAAAGGTTGTTGGCAACTTCTTTTTCCTGGAGGACCAAGATTCCGCCGCTGCGCAAGAAATACTCCAATGCTGTCGCTTGCTCGGATGTTATATCGCCGATCGAGCCGGCGATCACAACGGCGTATGCGGCCCCATAATCCAGCCAATCGCTCTGAAGCTCCTTTAACAATACGAACAGCAAATCGTTTCTTGGCTGCCAGCCTTCCTGACTTTTCCGGATTGGAGAAATCTGGGACTGAGCCTCGAGGCATTGGGAATCTTCACGACAGTAGATGGCGATCATGGACACCGCGTTAAGCGATTTGAATCCCCCCTCAATACTGTCTTCTCCGATTACCCGCCCTTGGGCATCTATCCACTTGACGCGCAGACGGCGCACTTCATTGGCCGGGAAGAGAATGGGCAGATCGACGTCCAGCGGCTTGCCTGACGCCACCTGGAGCTGCTTTTCGAACCTGTCGGTTTGCCACCAGGCTGAGGGATTCCGGAGCTCTCCGGATTCAACGGTGAACTGCACACGAATCGTCTGTGACTCGGCGAGAGCGGGAATGTGAACTCGCACGGGGGTAGGGACGGAAGTCGAGTAATAACCCTGTAAGCCTACCTGTCCAATGCGAATTCTATCCTGAGCATGAACGGCAGCCGGCAGAATCGCCGCAACCAGAAACAGTGCGAAGAACTTCATGGCGCCCTCAACGATCGTGCCGCTATTATAATCCTCACAATTCGAACTGCAACCGGTTCATCAGCCTGCCAAATCTCCCATGCACGCCGCCTCAGTGAGTGGGACAACTTCGGTACGAGCGTCCAGGCGATACCGCTCTCGTCCTGGGTAGACAACCCATCGTCCTCGCGGTTTCAGGTCTTCGCAAGCCAGATGAAATCCCTTGCTGGGCCGCGGGTCGCTGAGCGAACGTTTGATCTCCACCGCATGCCGATGCCCGGCTGCGAACTCCAAAAGCAGATCAATCTCCGCCCCGGCCGAGCTGCGGTAGAACCATGCGGTCGCGCCCGGCGCCTGTGACAGCAGGTTTTCGATCACAAAGCCCTCCCAACTGGGGCCGGCAACCGGATGACCTAACAACTCCTCTTGATCTCGAATGCCGAGCAGAGTATGCGCCAAGCCGCTATCGCGCACATAAACTTTGGGAGAGCGCACCAGCCGTTTCTTGAGGCTCCCCGACCAGGGTTGCAAGCGGCGGACAAGCAGCAGGTCGACTAGAACATCCAGGTAGCGCGCTACCGTGTGGCCACTGACGCCCAAGCCGGAGGCGAGCGGCGCGGCGTGAAAGAGCTGGCCTTGCCCGTGTGCCAGCATCTGCCAAAAACGATGCAGCGTTTCGGCCGGGATGCGAGGCCCCAACAGCGGAATGTCTCGCTCGAGGTAGGTCTGGATAAACGCTTGCCGCCAAGTAAAACTGGCCGCGTCGCTGCCGGCAAGGAAGCTGTCTGGGAATCCGCCGCGCACCCACAGCCGGTCCGCGACTGAGGCGTCTTTCTTGGCCACCTCAGAGGTGGTGAATGGCGTGAGCTCCAGGTAGACGATGCGGCCCGCCAGGGTTTCGGCCGACTGGCGCAGCAGGTCCATCGAGGCGGAGCCGAGTACCAGGAACTGTCCGGCTTTGATCCCTTTTCGCCGCCGACGGTCGATGACCCCGCGCAGGACTCGGAAGATGTCGGGGGTCCGATGGATCTCATCCAGAATAACCAGCTTGTCTTCGTGGCTGGCAAAGTAAAGCTCCGGGTCCGCCACTTTGGCCCGGTCAGACGGCAGCTCCAAATCGAGATAAAGCGCGTGCTCCCGCTCCTCGGCAGCGAGCATAATGGCCAGGGTGGTCTTGCCGACCTGTCGAGGCCCGAGCAAGGCCACCACAGGAAAGGCCTGCAACGCCTCCTTGAGCCGGGCTGTAGCCAGCCGTGGGACCACCTTGCAATTATGCCATCATGTGGCAATTTTGCAAGGCTACTGTTTCGGCTTGCTTTGTCCGCTCTTTCGCACAGTTGGCTTGGCGGGCGCCTGCGGTTTCGGTGTCCAGAACTCCGGATCGCCGGCTGCAAACTCTTTCGAGACATGCGACTTTTCGGGGCTGATGAAGTAAAGGTTGCTTTCGGTGTGGGCGTAGGCTTCACGGGCGATCTGTTGCATGCGCTCAGCGGCTTCGCCTTCCGCTTGGCGCAGCTTCTCCCATTGATTCAGCAAATCATCGTTCTGTCCGAGAGTCTTCATGGGCACAAACGCAAAAAACGTTGGTGAAGGCATGCCTACATTCACCTGATAAACGACCCAGGGTAGATCGGAATCGGTTTTTTCGTACGCCGCGCTGAGTTTCTGAAAGGCTTCGGCGAGTTCAACCTCGTGCCCGGGATGCAGCCGCACCTCGAGGACCCGCAAGAATCGTGCCTTTGCCAAGTCAATGCGATTCGCGCGGTAGCTTAGATCGTCTCGCCTTACGGCTATCACGGTGCGCTGGCTAGCCAGGGCACTATTGATCTGCGCTTGCAGTTTTCCAAGCTCCGGGTGAGAAGCGTAAATGGGTCCCCACTCGGCAAAGGCTTGGTTTACGTGCGCAAACGAATCAAACGGATCAAACGACAGCACCTCCGGCTCACCGGTGACCGCTTCCAGCACGATCCACGAATTCGGCACTTTCAAGTCCGCGCACGCGCGCGCCGCGGCTGTCTCCCATTTGTCGCGCTCAGCCATCTTATCGAAGGGGAATTTCTGATAAACCAGCACCACCAGGTTCGGGGGAGCCCCCTCCGGCCTCACGGGATCCTTTGTGTGGCCGGCGGGACCGCAAACGCAAATCAGCGAGAATGCAGTAGCCATGGCAATGCAGTGCCGCATGGGGTTTTTGCGCGGCCTGTCGAGCCCCGGCACCTCTACTCCCCTAATTACCCTTCCATGGATAGTAGCCTCGACAAGACGGTAGTGCGATACCGTTTCTCCAATCATCTTTGGGGGGTGGGCTCCTCAGATCAGAATTATTGTAGGGTATGTCAAACACGGCGTCAACGATGAACACGCCTTCGATCGCCGCCGGCGGGCCGATTAGGTACCCAGAAACCGTGAAACCAAGGCTGTCACCCCGAGTGCTCATGGGCCAGCGGCCCACCCATAGAAATGAAAGTCAAGACGTCACCCCCGCGCAAGCGGGGGTCCATGTCCCGGATGAACTGGATTCCCGCTTTCGCGGGAATGACGCGACTTTGGACGGAGCGGGGCCGGCCCCCGCACTTTGCTCTTGACACGAGGCTGAGGCAATGGTAGCCTATGTGGGTTGTCGCGTGAGAAAGCTCGGAGGCGAGCGCGGCTGGATGGAAACTGGAAAATCGAAACTCGAAACTGGTAGCGCGGACCCCCGTTTTTGGGGTCCGCGGTTCGTCCACGGGAAAAAGCCGCGGACCCCAAAACCGGGGGGCCGCGCTACACTGATTTTCGATTTTCCAGTTTCTAATTTCTAGTTTCTTTTCCGATTTTATGGATCCCACGATTGATGGTGGCAACACCGAAGACCGTTTTTCCCGCCAAGTCCTGGAATTCCCTGCCGTCTTGGAGTTATTGCGCGGCTACCTCTCCGGGCCCCTCAGCGTGCCGTTCCTTGATTCTGTTGAGCCTCACACGCGGATTGATCTGATCCGCCGCCAACTGGAACAGGCTAAGGAAGCGCGCGAGTATTTGCGCGGCAGTCCGAGGCCGAGTCTGGGAAGCCTGCGAGATCCGCGGCCGCTGCTCGAGAAGCTGCGAATCGAGGGTGCGACCCTGGAGGCGCTCGAGATCTTTGCTCTTACGGGACTGGCGCGCGCGGCGCTGGAGATTTACCGGCTGTTTGCCAAGTGCTCCATGGCTCGACTGGAGGAATTGGCGCGTAGTTTGGCCGACTTCCGCAACCTGGTCACGGAACTGGAGGGAAAGATCCACCCCGACGGCTCGGTGGATTCCTCCGCCAGTCCCGCTCTGAGCGGGATTCGGCGAACTATCGAGCGTCTGCGGTTGGAAGTGCAGGGGCTGCTCGAGCGTCTGCTGCGCCGCTTCAGCCTGGAGGGGGTGCTCCAGGACGCCGTGGTGACGCTCCGCAACGATCGCTTCGTGATTCCCGTGCGAGTGGAGGAGAAGCGACGCGTGCAAGGTGTAATTCACGGCACAAGCTCGTCCGGGGCAACCGTGTATCTCGAGCCATTGGAGACCCTGTCCTTGAACAACGAACTGGTAGAGCTTCAGGACAGGGAATTCGCGGAAATACAGCGCATCCTGGGAGAATTCAGCCGGAAGCTTCGTGAGCGGCGCGAAGACCTCATTCGTGCAACCGAAACTCTAAGCGAGCTGGACCTTGCCTTCGCCAAGGCCGAATTCTCCCGCCAGTACGATGGCTGCATCCCGGAGTTCACTTCGGACCGCAGGCTTTTGCTGAAATCTGGCCGGCATCCGTTGCTCGAGAAGACCTTGCGCGCGCAGGGACGAAGTCCCGTCCCGCTGAGCCTCGAACTCAAGCCGCCGAAGATCATGATGATTGTCAGCGGGCCGAACACGGGCGGGAAAACGGTAGCCCTCAAAACACTGGGAAGCGCCGTGCTCATGGCGCAGGCGGGCATCCCCGTGCCGGCGGCCGAGTTCAAACTGCCGCTGTTCCGGCGTGTTTTGGCGGATATCGGCGATCAGCAGTCCATCGCAGCGAACCTGAGCACGTTTTCAGCCCACGTCACCAACATTCAGAGAATGGCCGAGGTGGCGGGAGGGAAGGATATGGTGCTGCTGGATGAGCTTGGGACCAGCACCGAGCCGAACGAAGGCGCGGCGCTGGCGGTGGCCATCCTCGAGCACTTCCGGCAGCGCGGCGCCCTGACTCTGGTGACCACGCACCACTCGCGTTTGAAGGCCTATGCCGCTGAGACTCCGGAGGCCCTCAACGCGGCCATGGAGTTCGACGAAGTGACGCTCGAGCCCACTTACCGGCTATTAAGCGGGCTGCCGGGAAAGTCTTCGGCGCTCGACATCGCGCAACGCTTGGGCCTCGAGCCGAGCATTGTGGAGAAGGCGCGCACATTGCTGCATCCGGGGGATGCGGAAGCGGCAGCGCTGATTGCCGGCCTGCACCAGCAAAAAGCGGAGCTGGAAAGACAAATCGGCCTGCTCGTTCAGCAAGGAAAGGAACAAGAAGCCCGGCATATCGACCTGGAAGCCAAGTTCGAACAACAACGCCGCGCCAAGCTCAAAGAACTGGACTCGCGGCTGGAACAGACATTGCGCGCCAACGAGAAGGGTTGGGAGAGCGTGGTGGAGCAGCTTCGGGCCCAACTCGAGGCGAGCAAAGCTCCCAAACCTTCGAAAGGCCTCGGGCGCAAGCTCGCCTCCCTCAAGCGTGAGGTTCGGGAAGAGTGGAACACGCAGGTTCTGGAAGCCCTCGGCGCCCCTGCCACCGCCCCTGTGGAACCTTCCCCTGCCAAGCCGCTGGCGGTTGGCGACCAGGTCCAAGTGGCCAACCTATCATCTCTTGGGACGGTTATGGCTTTACCCGATGAGGACCAAGTTGACATCGCTGTCGGCCACCTGCACATGCGCCTCCCCAAGAGCGAAGTGCGGCGGATCGTTCATGGGGGAACGAGCGCGCCACGGGCGGCAGTGGCCATCAGGGGCTCGGATGAGACCCCGGCGGAACTCAACGTTATTGGTGAAACTGCCGAACTGGCCCGCGAGCGTGTAGATAAGTTCCTCGACGAAGCTTACGTGGCCGGACGCTTTCGGCTGCGCGTCATCCACGGGCACGGCAAAGGCATCCTGCGGAAGAGCCTCCACGAGATGTTTGCATCGCACCCGCATGTGGAGAAGTTCTACCTCGCTCCGCCCCATGAAGGGGGCGCCGGCGCCACGATCGTAGAGTTGAAAACTTAGGTGTCAGGTGCCAGGATCCAGGTGTCAGGGGTCGGGTGCCAGGGGCCACAGGCACTGACCTAATTGATTCGTAGTCGCTTAAGTCAGCTCCTATGAGGATTGGGGGCGGGGGGCAGGGGAAGGCGAGGAGCTGTGAGGGACTGGAAACGGCGTCAAACGTGGTCGGAGGAGACGGTGTTGCGGCGATGGGCTCGCGAGCGCAGGCAGGAGCGGACAACTCTCAATAACTCATCCGAGTGAATAGGCTTGTTTAGGTATTCGGTAGCTCCAGCGTTCATGGCTGCCAAATAGGTGTCAACCTCCCCATACGCCGTGAGAATGATGACTGGGACATTGTTTCCGCTTTGGCGGAGCGCCTCCAGGAAGCTCACACCATCGCACTCGGGCATCCGGAGATCGGAGATAACCAAGTCGAACTGCGCGCTTTTTAGTAGTTCCAATGCGTCGCATGCCCCTCCCGCCGAGGTGACAAGGAAATTTTCACCCGTAAGGATGCGCGCCAGCACGCGTAGGAAGTGCGGGTCGTCATCAACGATTAATATGCGGCCAGTCAGTTCCATGCTGACAGTATCCTGCCTATCCCGTACAACCTGATTCCAATCCTGGCCATTTACTTGTTCCAACATCTCAGACTGGACTCCGACGACGCTGCGAAAACACGCGATGGGCGCGTTAGCGACTCGCAATTGACGGAGCACGTAGCGCGCCAATCTCCGCATGGTTTGCAGTGTTATGAAAAGTAAGTGCTTGAACGACAGCCTGTCGCTAACTTGGCTATCTTGTCGCTCCCTCGAAAGTCATGTCATTCCCGCGAAAAGCTTGCCCTGAGCTTGCCGAAGGGCGGGAATCCAGTTCCTGCCGGACCTGGACCCCCGCTTTCGCGGGGGTGACGTCTCGACTTTCATCTCTATCAGTGGGCCGCTGGCCCATGAGCGCTCGGACGTGGAACGCCAACTCAGGAGGAGTGCAAGGCACGGTCTCCCGCTGGGGTAGAAAATCGCAAGCCGGGAAGAGTGTTACGCGGCACGTGTCACGGAGTCAGGAGCTTCCTTTTTGCCTAGGCGACGACGGATTGTTCGGGGGTTGATTTGCAGCAGTTGAGCCGCACGCAGCCTGTTACCCCGCGTATGCTGGAGCACTGTACGGATGATTGTGTCGTGCAAATCGCGCATACGAGTGCCAAGTGCGAACGTGAGGGTAAAGGTTGGTGGCATTTCCACAGGCAGCACCTCTTTTGGGACCGGCACGGGCTTGGGTCCAGGTGTCAGCTCTTTCACAAGGACTTCGTTTGAATTGCGATGATTAACAGAATTCTTCATTACCGCCTCCTCGGAAGTTGACTCCGCTAAAATAGCTGTCCTTTTGTCAGCATTTTTGATTCCCTGAGGGCGGGTTCCGAAGTTGTTGAGGAATTTAGGCCTTGGCTCCTGCCCACCCTCCCAAAAAGCGACAAATTGAGTTTGTTCGCGCATGCTCGTGCGACTTTTGCCCCAAATTTCTACTTTAATAAGCGCCAGAGGAGCCCCAAACTCTATGGCTGCTGATGAGGTCCGTGCGTATTTTCAAGAGGTTAGCGGTTTAGGATATTTTTGTCCCCCCTGGCACAGCAGATGCGCATCCTCGCGGTGTCAGGGTCGGGGAATCCAAGGGTTTTTCGAGCCTAAAGTGGGAGCGAATAGTGGCAAAGCAGCAAACTAAACTGGACAGATTTTTGATGTTTCTCAGCTCATTGGAATGCGGTTTGGTTCTTCTGGGCTCAATAGGGACCGCAGTACTTATCGGCACGATGATCCTACAGCGGCCCCTAGCGCGAGAAGGGCAAATCGAGCAGATTTATGCTCCGCAAACCATCCGGCTCTTGAACGCCCTAGGCTTATTCGATGTCTTCCATGCCTGGTGGTTCATTCTGCTCCTGGGTTTACTGGGAGCCAACATCACGCTCGCATCTCTAGAGCGCTTTCCCCATGCCTGGCGATTCTTCACCCGGCCACACATGACGGCGGACGAGTGGTTCGTGCACCAACTGCCTTTCCGGAAGGAGATACCGCTGGGATTCCATACGTCTGAGGAGGCGCTCTCCATCGCCAGCCGGAAACTCAGCGACCTGGGCTACCCGCCAAAGCCGAAAGTCTTGGAAAGCGGAACCCTTTATGTGGAGAAGCACCGCACAGCGCGCCTGGCGCCTTACGTCGTCCACGCCAGCCTGCTGATCATTTTCGCAGGCGCCATCGTTGATGGCCTGTGGGGCTTCAAGGGACTCGTCAGCCTGACTCCCGGAGCTCGGACTCAATCGGTCGAACCCGTGACGGTCCCGGGCGCGCCGCGTCCGCTGGGCTTTACCTTGCGCTGCGACGGCGTGGGCATGGAAAAGTACCCTGACGGGTCGCCAAAGCAGTATTGGAGCCAATTGGTTGTCGAAGAGAACGGGCGCGAGGTCGCCCGAAAGAAAATCCATGTGAACGATCCCCTCACGTATAAGGGGGTACGGTTTTTCCAGGCGAGCTACGGTTCGGCCGGGGCACCTCGCAAGTTGGTCTTCGAGGCCAGTTGGCCTGATAAAGGTGGAAACCAGCATCCTCCACAGACCTTCACCTTGCGGCCCGGAGAACCCGTTTCCCTCGACGCTGAGGGTAGGCGAGTGGAGCTGGCTGCTTTCATCCCCGATTTCGTTTTGGAAGGGAACCAGATCGCCTCTCGTTCCGATGAGCCTCGCAACCCAGCTATCCAGTTGGCGGTGACGTTGCCAGGGGGGAAGCAGGCGCCGGTGTGGATCTTTCCCAAAGCTCCCGACATGGCGGCGCCGAACGATTCAGGAATCAACTTTCAACTTCGTGACCTGGAAATGGAGTACGTAACGGGGCTGCAAGTCGCGCACGAACCCGGACAGAACTTGATCTGGTGTGGGTGCCTGCTGCTCACGGCAGGCCTGATGATGGCCCTCTACATGTCGCACGTGCGAATGTGGGGCGTGATTGGACATGACGGCAAGGGGCGGCCGGCGCTCTTGCTCGGTGGACAACCCAGCAAATACCGTGAGAGCTTCGAAAGGCGTTTCGACGAATTGGCTGGCGAGCTGGAGACGGCCCTCAGAGCTGCGCAGCCTGAGATTAAAGAAGCAATCCCGGCATAGCGCCAGGAGGAGGCAAAGTATGGCGAAAGTTCTTACTACACACGTCAATGGGCACCGGACCAGCAGCGTGGGAACCTGGATTCTTTTGACCGTCAGCGTGGCTGTGCTGGTGGTGATGGCAATTTCCGTCCCGCACCTTATTGGGCGCTCCGGATGGGCAACAGGTGAGAAGCTTCTTTATCTGGCACTTCTGGGATACTTGGGGGCCTCGGTTCTCTATGTTTTCTACCTGGCGGTCCGGCAGTCCAACATAGTGGCGGGTGCCGAGGCGCTGACGCGCGGCAGTCTCCTCCTGCACACTGCGGCCATCGCCACCCGGTGGGTGACCTCAGGGCACGCCCCGCTTTCGAGCATCTACGAGATGGTGCTGGTCTTCTCCTGGGCGGTGGTGGTCCTTCAGGAGGTGGCGGAGTGGAAACTCGAAATCCCCTTCCTGGGCGCGATTACCCTGCCGATCGCCACCTTGTCGCTGACTCTATTGCAGGTGCTCCCGGGTGAGATAAGACCGCTCGTTCCAGCGCTTCAGAGCACCTGGCTGCAAATTCACGTTACGCTGGCCATGCTGAGCTATGCAGGCTTTACGATCTCCTTTGCCCTAGCCTTGTTGTTCCTGATCAAGGATGGGGTCAGCCCACGCACTTTCCTTAGCTGGACTTCAGGGCTGGTGGCGGCGATTTATGGCGCGATTGTCGTCAGCTCGGTCGACGCCAACTTGGCCTTCCTGCTCCCAGCCTGGGATGCAGAGGCTCAGGAGAAGGTGATGCTGGCGCCCAAAGAACCGCTGATGGTTCCCATTCCGGTCTTGGGATGGCTTTTTGTAATCGTACTGGGATTGGCGGCGGCGACCCTGGTTGTCAATCTCCTCGATTCGTATGGCGAGAAGGTCGGCCGATGGGAGAACGAGGCAAGGTGGCTGTTCCTAGCTTCAGTCTTTGCGCAGGCCGCGGCTTTTGCCCTGCTCCTTTGGAAAGTCCATTCCGGGCCGTATTTTGTTCCGCAGGTGGGGCAAACTTATGGCGTCCACTTGGCTGCAAGCCCGTTCCTGCTGGCGGGGACTGTCTGCGCGTTGTTTGCCTCGCTGGCGTGGGAAGCGCTGAGCAGGAAATCCGACGTGGTCGCGAGTTTTCTGCCGCAAAAGGACACTCTCGACGGGTTGATCTATAGAACCGTCGCCATTTCTTTCCCTCTACTAACCTTCATGATCATCGCCGGAGCCTACTGGGCGAATCGGACGTGGGGAGCGTATTGGAGTTGGGATCCAAAGGAAGATTGGGCGCTCATCACCTGGCTGACCTACGCGGGTTATCTGCACATGCGGCTGACGCGCGGCTGGCGCGGGCGCCGCTCCGCCTACTTCGCCATTATCGGGTTCGCCATTGTGATGTTTACTTTCTTCGGCGTCACTTATCTGCTGCCGGGCCTGCACGCCTACGCCTAGATTGGAAATTCGAAAATCGAAACTCGAAATGCGTCCGTGCATCTCCCTCTCCCCCTTGGGGGAGAGGGTGGACCGCAACCGGCGTTTTCATCAGCCGGTGCGGGCCGGGTGAGGGGGTCCTGAGCCACCTACCTGAGCTCGTACTCTGCTATCCGGAAGGAAGAATGTGGTATTCTGGCCCCATATGCGCGCTGTCCAAAGAGTCCCGCCAACGCAAAGTCAGTTGGACGAGATGTTGCGCAAACACTTGAGATTTGAGATCGACAGGTTTCGAAAGGCTGCTTCGATGTGGGGCGAGCGAAGGTATGACGACGATGTTGACGCGATGATTCGAGAATCATGCCTGGTCCACATGCGCTTGCTGCTCGACTTCTTTTACCCGCGTATCAACCTGCAGAAAAAGAGGAAATATGGCGACGTATTTGTAACCGACTACCTCCCGGAGAAGACGCAACTACGTAAGGAATTCCAAGATCTCCTTGCGGAACCGTTATGGCTGCGAGATTATCGTAACCAGCTCGACTGGCGGCTTGCCCATTTGACTACGAAGAGGATCGACTACGACAAGAACCCTGCGTGGCGGCCCCAGGAGCAGTTTAGGCATCTAGAGCTACTGATTCGCGAGTTCATATCTGCCTTGCCGGAGAACACCCGCGCCTTTTTCAACCCAGCCCAATAGTGAAACCTTGTCGCTGAGGCACCTCATTTCTCATTCTTCAAGGTCACTTCCATGGTCTCCACCCGAAACTTCTTATAGTCGCTGAATCTCGAGGTGTAGTCACCGAGGGCGCTCGCGAGGAGCAGCAGGCGCGCGGAGAAGTGAGCTTCCATATAAGAGGGAAGCCAGACCTCTTCATTGGTCTTGGTCTGCTCGATCACCAGCGAGGCCCCCTTGCGGATTGAGGCCAGGAGGCCGCCCGCGAGCTTGTAAGCGTCACTCAGGTGGGCTTCCAGGCGCACCACTTGGCGGGCATCGTCGTCCACCCAAAGGGTTCCCGCCAGCTTGTGTAAGAGGTCCTCGGTTTTGTTGCGAGGCTTGTAATCCGGATTGGGAGCAAAGTCGAAGACGATCACGTCGTGCTGGCGATACTCTTCCCAACGGGGATGGGTGAAGTTCGATATTCGTAGAAAAGTGGAGACGTCTATCTTTTCCTTTTTCTTCGCGGCGTCTTCTTCGGATTCAATTTTCTTCTTCTCGTACTCGCGGATGCGCTTCTCGACACGGCCGTCTTCTTTCTTTTGCTCGTCGGGGCTTAGAGGCTTCCCATCCTTCTTTACTTCTCGCCTAACCAGTTGCCCGCCCAAGTAGAAATCCTCGTATTCCTTGACGATCGTTTTCTTCACCTGGCCATTCTTGTCCAGCTCGCGGACCTCCTCGTTTTCCGTGCAACTGTACTGGTCCACGATGCTTTCAATCTGCTTCTGATGCTCCTGCACGTCAGTGAATAACTGCTTGATATCAGGCAAAGGCCGGCGGACGGCGCTGCCCTGCTGGCTGGCGAGGCCCGTGTTCAGCGCCAGCAACGCGCCGAGAAAGGCCGGGATAGCGTGGAATATGTCAACAGTGCTTCCGCACATCGGGCAAATCCCTTGACCAGTATACACAAGCCCCACGAGTCCTAAGGGGAATTCCAGGCCCTATCCTTGGCCCGCCGTCGCGCGGCAACCGCTAAAGTCCCTGTTGGCAGTTGCGTCGTGGGGAATGGGATCCACTTCGAAACGCAGGTCGTTCCCACCAGAAGCCTGCCCCGAGCTTCCCGAAGGACAGGGTTTTCGTGGGAATGACCTACGGCCCGTAACGCCCTTCCGGGCAAATGACCGCTCTATCCAGAACGGGGTTCGCTAGTGTGGTGTCCCACGTAATTCTTGACAACCCCGCACATTGCAAGGGTGGCGCAGACATTGAGGTCAATGTCTGCGCCACCCCCGGGTCCATTGGAAAGTCATAAGTGGGACAGGGCACTAGCATGATAGTGTGCTATCATCCAAGGAAGGAGGTGGTTCGCATGCGGAATTACGCTGGCAGGATCCTTATCCGGGTTCCACCCGAAGTCCACCAGGAACTAGCCCGCGAAGCCTTTGAAAGCGGCCGTTCCATCAACGAACTCTGCTTGGAAGCAATCATGGCCCGAAAGGCCCTCAAGAACTACGATCCCTGGAAAGCGGTCGAGGAAATATGGGATAGGAACCGCAAGGTCCGGCCGAAGCAATTGCAGGCGGATATCTTAGCGGCTATTTCCGAGGTCCGGCATGGCCCCTAAGCCTCGGGTCGTGCTGGACACCAACGTGTTCGTCTCCGGCCTGATCAGTCCCCAAGGCTTTCCCGCCGCTATCCTTAAGGCTCTCCGCTCAAGAAGGTTCACCCTGCTGTCCAGCCCAGCCGTCAACGAGGAAATTATCGAAGTCCTAAACCGCCCCCACATTCGTGACCGCTATGGCCTGTGATCGATGAACAATACAACACGCAGGGGATGGCAAGCCGTCCCCCTACTGTAGGGGTACGGCTTGCCCTACCCCTGAGGTGTTACGGGACGATTTCAGGGTACAATGATTGGAGGGCATCGTTCACAGTGGCCGAAATGAATTGACCAAGGAGGCATGGATCTATGGACCTGCAATACCCGATCGGGAAGTTCCAGTGGGGAGGAGCCATTACGGAGGCACAAAGGGAGCAACTAATCGCTCAAATCGAGCAGGCGCCTGCACAGCTCCGCCAAGCCGTGGCGGGGTTAACCCAGGAGCAGGTCGATACTCCCTATCGACCGGACGGCTGGACGGTGAGGCAAGTGGTCCACCACCTCCCCGACAGTCACATGAATACCTACATCCGTTTCAGGCTTGCCTTGACAGAGGACGAGCCGACCATCAAGCCGTACGATCAGGAGCGCTGGGCAGTCCTCGAGGATGCGCGCACGGCACCCGTGGAACTCTCTCTCTCCCTGCTGGAAGCCTTGCACCAGCGCTGGGTGCTGCTGTTGAGGTCTCTCCGCGCTCAGGATTTTGCGCGCACCTTCCGCCACCCCGAACTCGGCGTGGTGAATTTGGACAAATACCTTGGCATGGTCGCCTGGCATGGTTGCCACCACGTCGCGCACATCACCTCTCTCCGCGACCGAATGGGATGGATGTGAACGGGCCGTTGGAAGGCCGCAGGTGGTACCCCGTCATTCCGAGTGTTCATGCGCGAGCGGCCCACCCATAGAAATGAAAGTCAAGACGTCACCCCCGCGCAAGCGGGGGTCCATGTCCGGCAGGAAGTGGATTCCCGCTTTCGCGGGAATGACGTGACTTTCGGCGGAGCGCAGCGGGGAATCTCGCATGCCTTTGATTCAGAGCGAGATTCCTCGCTTCGCTCGGAATGACACAGGCGATCAAGGGCCGGTTGCTCACATCGGCGAATAGGGGGTGGTTCATCTCTTTGAAAAGTGTCTCGGGCTTTCTGGCCACACTCCTCACTGTATGCTAAAATTGGAACGGTAGGTTAGCGGGAGGGGAAGATCAGAGCTTTGAATTGGGGTTCCCTAAAGCGCTTTTTCAGGTTCCCCCCGACTTTTGGGCAGAACTTGGTTGTCTTGATCTCTGCCCTGGCGGGAATCGTCTTGCTGACGGCGGCGGAGTGGTTCCGCAACGGGTTGAATATCCGACTTGAGCTGGGCATTGCGTTGCTCGCCGCCCTGTCCGCAGCTACGATTGTACTCATTTACCAGGAGCGTCGGTCCTGGGCCCTGCTCAGGGAACTCCGTACAGCCATCCGAAGAATCGCTCCCAATTACTTCACCCTGACCATGCCCCTGAACCTCGAGGGTGGCACCGTCGGCCTGGAAAGTGAAATTCGGGCACTGGCCACCCGCTGGAAGGACTTTTGCGATCACTGCCATGGGGCTCACGATGCGGAAATGCTCCAGGCGGAGCACCTGGCGACGATGGGGGAGCTCGCGGCGGGAGTGGCTCATGAGATTCGCAACCCCTTAGCTGGAATCGCGGGTGCGATTGAGATTATTACCAAAGATTTCCCCAAAGACCACCCGGACCGCGAAGTCATGGAGGACTTGCGCCAGGAGGTGCGGCGAATCGAGAAAGTGCTGAATGACTTGCTCGCCTATGCCAAGCCCAAGCCTCCGCAGTTCGGCCGGGCTGACTTGAAGGAGACCTTTGCCCGAACATTGCATCTCGCTCGCCAGCAGACCGGACTAAAAAACGTGGAGTTCTCCGTTCAGATTCCGCCGGACCTCCCTGCTTTTCGCATGGATTCGGAACAGCTTCACCAGGTCCTTTTGAACTTGGTTTTGAACGGTGTCCAAGCCATCGAGCGGGAAGGCAAGATCACCATCGCTGCCAAGGTCGAGGCCTCGGGCGGGCCAGGCCAAGCCAACTTGGTGGAAATCTCGGTGAGCGATACGGGCGCAGGCATCCCTCCTGAATCTCTGGAGCGCATCTTTCGTCCCTTTTACACCACCAAACGGGGAGGCACGGGGTTGGGTTTGTCACTTTGTCGGCGGATCATTCGCCAGCATGGGGGCACGTTGACCGTCGAAAGCAAGCTTGGAAAAGGAAGTCGTTTTGTCATCCTCTTGCCCATGCGCGAGGCGGTCGAGGAATCCAGAGAAGTCTATGCCCAATGAGAAAGTCCTGGTCGTCGACGACGAGAAGCTGATTCGCTGGTCGGTCCGCCGGCAACTCGAAGAGTGGGGTTATACGGCCGTAGAGGCCGAAAGCGGCACGGGGGGATTGGCGCAGATCCGCGCCGAGTCACCCGACCTCATCCTGCTGGACGTGCGCTTGCCCGACCTCAGCGGCATTGAAGTCCTGCGCGAGATCAAACAGAACAACCTTTCCATCCCCGTCATTATGATCACGGGTGATCCCCAGCTTGATGATATCAAGACCGCGATAAAATTGGGCGCCCTGGATTTTATCAAGAAGCCGCTGGACTTCGACGAGCTCCAGATCACCATCGCCAATGCTATCGACCGCTCGATGTTGCGCTCCGAGCGCGACGGCCTGCGGGAAGAGGTGCGGAAGCGCTCCGGATACCACGAGGTGGTTGGCAAGTCCCCGCGCATGCTGGAACTGATGAACTTTGTGCGCAAGGTAGCGGCCAGTGAAGCGTCTACGGTGCTGATTCAGGGGGAGAGCGGCACTGGAAAGGACCTCATCGCGAAAGCGATCCATTATGACAGCGTGCGCGCCGATAAGCCTTTCGTGCCCATCAACTGTTCGGCCATTCCGGAAACCTTGATGGAGGCTGAACTATTCGGGCACGAGCGCGGGGCGTTCACCGACGCCAAGGCGCAGAAAAAGGGCCTCTTCGAGGTGGCTGATGGCGGGACCTTGTTCCTCGACGAAATCGGTGAAATGTCGACATACCTCCAGGCGAAGCTTCTGCGGGTTCTGGAAGACCAAACCATCCGGCGCATTGGAGGGGTCAAGGATATCGGCGTCGACGTGCGTGTTATCGCGGCCTCGAACCGCGACCTCGAACAGGCTGTCCGGGAGGGTGTCTTCCGCCAGGACCTTTTCTACCGTCTCAGCATCATCCCCATATTTATTCCTCCTCTGCGGCACCGCAAAGAAGACGTTCTGCCCCTCGTGGACTTCTTCATCGAGCGTTACAACTTCCGCTTTCGAAAGAGCCTCCGGGGCATCACACAAGAGACGCGCAACCTGCTGCTGGCTTATGACTGGCCCGGAAACGTCCGCGAACTGAAGAACGCCGTCGAGCGGGCGATGATTTTGGAGGAGGCCGACTACATCCGCCCCACCTATCTTCCGATTCAAGTGACGGGCCAGCCGCAGAGTTATGAGAACCCGACACCGGTCGCCGTCCCGGACTGCGTGCCGGTGGAATCGCAGCCCCTCGTCGCCGCCACCACCGCCACCTCCTGGCGCCCACTAGCCTCGGGCCGGATGATCCCTGTCTTGGAGTTGCCCAAACAAGGCACCTCACTCGAAGAAGTGGAGAGGGAGTTGGTCGGCCTGGCCCTCAAGCAGACGGGGGGAAACCAAACCCACGCCGCCAAACTCCTGGATATTTCTCGCGACGCGCTTCGCTACAAGATGAAGAAATTCGGTTTTGATTCGGAAAGCGAGCTGTAACCCGCCTGACGCCAATCCCTGCAAGCAATTCTGCCTTCTCTAGCTACGTTAAGGGCGGCAGAATTTAGCCCAGAGCGCAAGAAGGTGTGAACTAATCGCGTAGGCGGAAAGACTGTTTCACGCAAAGCCGCAAAGTATGCAAAGGGCGCAGAGGAAATAGAGCAGTTTCACTTCGCATTTCTTTGCGGGCTTTGCGTACTTGGCGCCTTTGCGTGAACCCTTGTGTTTGTCATGAGATTGTTTCGAACCTTCGAAGTCCTGGGCTGGGGCTGCGGCAGGACAGAGAGCCCCGGCGAAGGATTCCTCGCCTCAGACCACAAACCGTGGGTCAAACTCGACTCCGGATGTCTTGAGGACGTATACGGCTAAGCGGCGCTTTACGCCTCTCCCGCTGGCGCGGGCTCAGCCAAGGCGCGGTGGGCCGACTCGACCTCCGGGTAAATTCCCACAATGCGATTGAGGTGAGTTAGCTCCAACGTCTGTCTCACATGGCCGGCGGCGCCGGCCAAGGCCACTTTCCCACCCTCTCGCTCCATAACGCCGACCCACATAGCCAGTACGCCGACTCCCGCGCTATCCATGAAGGTCAGCCCGCTGAAGTCCAGCACCAGCTTCCTGCATCCCTGCTTGATCTTCTCGCGGATGGCGTGTTCGACTTCGCTCAGCCGGTTGCCCAAGACGAGGCGTCCCGTGAAGCTGATCGCGGTAATACCGGGCGAAAGCTCGCGCGTTGCTATATCGACGATCATAGCTGAATGTTCTCCTTTCTCAGAGACCTTCCAGCATCCACACGTTGCTGTTTTGAACTATGCCCATTGTGGCGAGGTAGCGGCCGTCCGGTGAAGCGACGCTCCAAGCTACACCCAGCGGGGTATCTTGTAGGGCCGAACGGCGTTCGGCCTTGTCCAACGGAAGCGGCTTGCGCTTCGCGCTGGAAACGTTCCAGAGCCTGACGATCCTTGGCCAGAGCTTCAGGGAGGAACTTAAGGGCAACAAAGCGGCGCAGCTTGGTGTCCTCGGCTTTGTAAACCACGCCCATGCCGCCGGCGCCCAGCTTCTCGATGATACGGTAATGCGCCACCGTTTCGCGGACCATGATGCGACACCCTCTCGACGTTGGCACAAATCATAGGCTTTGCCAGACGTTGAGTCAAGAAACCGTGGGCGCAAAGCAGTTCGCAATCCGCGAAATTCCTCTTGACGCATCCGTGTTTTGCGAATGTAATAGGGGAGAGGCTGAGATTGCACGTCATCACTCGCAGGAAACTGCTTGAAGCGGCAGAGAAGCACGGGGACCTCGGTGATCCTTTGGATGTGTGGTATCGGGTGGCGAAGAAAGCCAAGTGGACGAACCTGATGGAGGTGAGGCAAGTTTTCCCCGCGGCGGAGGCTGTGGGAGAGTTCACTGTTTTCAACATCAGGGGCAACGCGTACCGGTTGATCACCGAGATCAATTACCAAACAGGAAGAATTTTCCTGCGCCATGTTCTGACTCATGCTGAGTACAGCAGAGGGGGTTGGAAAAGATGAGCACTCCCACCATAAGCCCGGAGTACGGTGCGCTCCTCAGAAAAATCCCGCCAAAGGTCATTCGCAGCGAGAAGGAGAATGAGGCCTACACGGAGGTGCTTTATCGCCTCGACCGGCGCAGCAAGACGCTGACGCCAGCCGAGAAGGAGTTGGCCGAGCTTCTGACGCTGTTGATTGAGGATTTTGAGGAAAGGCGGTATCAATTACCGCGAGCAAACCCGCTGGAGGTATTGCGCTTCTTGATGGACCAGCACGGGCTCAAGCAAAGAGACCTCACGGATGTGTTCGGCACGCCCAGCATCGTGTCGGAAGTGTTAAGCGGCAAGCGGGAGTTGAATAAGGACCATATCAAGCGCCTCAGTGAGCGTTTCCACGTCTCCCCAGAGATCTTCTTCTAGCGGACCCGCAGCCGGCCACCCGGCGGAGGAAAGACTGGGTTCGCGCCAAGGCGCAAAGCGCGCAAAGGTCGCCGAGAAAAGAAGCGGGTTTCACTTTGCGTTCCTTTGCGCCTTGGCGGCTTTGCGTGAGCTGTTCTGGTTTTTTCACACCTTCGCTGCCGTGGGAGAAAAGCGACCGCGAATATGTTCTTGAGCCCCGCCTCGGGCGACATACCCTTACCGCGACCCTTCATGACAGGAGGCCTTGCATTCGGCGGGAATCCATGTCACACTACCCTTAGGTTCTTATGGGAGAGAAGCAAACCAATCCGGGCGAAATGCTGCGCGACACCCTCGACATGCTCATTCTCAAAGCCCTCAAACACCGCTCCATGCACGGTTACGCGATCGCGGAATTCATCGAGCAGGCGTCGGAGGAGGTTTTGCGCGTGGAAGAAGGCGCGCTCTATCCGGCACTGCACCGCCTCGAGCTGCGTGGTTGGCTGGCCTCGGAGTGGGGCATATCGGAAAACAACCGGCGCGCCAAATACTACCGGCTCACCGCCGGCGGACGGAAACAATTAGCCGAGGAAACCGCCCGTTGGGGCCGCATGGCGGCGGCAATTGCGCGCGTCATGGAAACGGCATGAGAAATCTCGTGGTCAGGGCATCAGCGTTGGGGTGATTGAAGGGCGCTTCACCAAAACCGTAAACATTTCAAATGGCAAATGCCAAACGGCAAATGGCAAACGGAGCTTCCCAGAATTGAACTTCGAAGGCAATCTTGCCCTTTAATTTTGCCATTTGCCGTTTGCCATTTGCCATTTGAATTTCTTTTGGAGGTCCAATGTCTCAATGGTTAATTAGCCTCTGGCGGCGGGTCAAGGCGCTGCTCAAGCGGCGCCAGTTGGATCGCGACTTGGAAGACGAGATGCGCTTTCATCTCGCGATGCGCGAGGAAAAGATGCGAGCGGCAGGCCTGGATCCGGAAGAGGCCCGCTATGCAAGCCGCAGGCGCTTTGGCAACCGCTCCTCGCTTCAGGAGGTCTGCCGGGAAATGTGGACCTTTGTCTGGCTCGAGGACTTCTGGCAGGACGTTCGCTACGCGCTGCGCAGGCTGGGGAAGAATCCGGGTTTCACGGTGGTTGTGGTGTTGACGCTGGCGCTCGGGATCGGCGCCTCCACCGCGGTGTTCAGCGTGGTGGATCCGCTTCTGTTTCGCCGTTTGCCTTACCCCAGGGATGAGCAGCTCGTGTCGGTGGGGTATCTGGGGCCTGTTGACAATAATGAGTTCAACGTGACCAGCAGTTACTTCGATTGGCAGCAGGGGCCCTTCAAATCTCTCACCGCCATGAGGCCCGGTGTGGGTTGTGATGTAATGATCGGTGACACGCCGCGGCGCATCAATTGTTACGCGGTGGCCGCCAGTTTCCTGGAGACGTTCGGCATTTCGCCGGCCCTGGGCCGGGATTTCAATTCGGAGGATGATCGCCCGCGCGCCCCGACAGTCGCTCTTCTTTCCTATGGATTCTGGCAAAGGTCATTTGGCGGCGACGTGAAGGCCCTGGGCAAAACCCTCTTCGTGGACGAGGAGCCCGTGCAGGTGATTGGGGTCCTTCCCCAAGGCTTCGAAATGCCTCAGCTCGGTGAGATCGACGTGATGCTGCCAGCGCGCTTGGATGCGAGTCTCCCGCGTGCTGCGAATTCGAGCTCTTTCTTGCGGACCTTCGCGCGGCTGCCGGAGGGCGTCTCGATCGAGCAGGCGCGCGAGCGCTTGCGTCCGATTTTCAACGCCAGCGCGGACAAGGACGTGCCGCCGGAGTTGCGCTCGGAAGTGCGCCTGGTGGTTCGCTCGCTGCGGGAGCGGCAAATCCACGAGGTGAAACTCGCCTCCTGGATGTTGTTCGGCTCCGTGCTAGGCCTTTTGCTGGCGGGGTGCGCGAATGTTGCGAATCTCATGCTGGCGCGCGCCGTGGCAAGCCGGCAGGAACTCGCCATGCGCGCCGCTCTGGGCGCCGGGCGGGGACGCCTGATGCGCCAAACCCTCACTGAGTCCCTGATCTTTGGCTTGCTGGGAGGCGCGGCGGGATGTGGAACCGCCTGGGCGCTCCTGCGGCTTTGCGTTAACCTCGCGCCTGGCGGAATGCTGCGTCTCGAGCACGCCCGAATCGATCTGCGCGTTCTCTTGTTCGCCTTGACAGGCTCGCTGGGAGCGGCGTTGCTGTTTGGCATGGCACCCGCCCTCGAGCCGGCGCGGGTTGAGGCCCTGGCGGGCTGGCACGCGGCAGGAACAGCACGGACCGTGTTTCGCAAGGCGCTGGTGAGCGCGCAGGTGGCGATTTCCCTGGTTTTGTTGGCTGGGGCGTCGTTGCTGCTTCGCAGCCTTTGGAAACTCCAAAGCCAGCCGCTGGGATTTCAACCCGAACACGTCATCACCGCCTCGTTCACCCTGCGACGGCATCGCTACCAGCCCGCCGAGGCGCAAGTCAGGTTCTTTGACGAGTTAGAGGAGAGGCTGAAGCGCATCCCCGGCGGCGGATACTTTGCCCTGAGCGACTCCATTCCTCCTCGCGGCTCGATGGGGCGCCCGTACTCGAACCTGCGCATTGCGGGGCATCCACCCGTAGCGAAGGATGGAGGCATGGTCGAGTTCCGATGGGTGACTCCCGAGTACTTCCGCGCTTTGGGCATTCCGATCCTTGCCGGGCGGGCCTTCGAAGAGGGCGAGCGCGCTTCCGGCGAATCGCCCCTTATCCTGAGCGCCACGCTAGCCCGCCGGTTGTTCGGCAATGAGAGCCCGCTCGGCCAACAAATCGATTTGGATGTCAGCGGTCATTGGTGCACGGTGGTGGGAGTGGCCGCTGATATAAAGAACAACGGCCTGACCGACCCTCCCGATCCTGAGTACTACCGCCTGCGCATGCACAACGCGCAAACGGTGGGCTTGAGCGGGGTGGCGGTTTTCCGCACTTCGCTCGACACGGAGACGCTGGCGCGCTGGGTCCGGAAGGAATTTGCCGCGATGGATCCCTCGCTGCCGCTCACTGTCGAGACCCTGGAGGAGAGGGTCGATAGGTTCAGGGAACGCCCGCGCTTTGTCGCGACACTTGTGGGCGTGTTTGCGGCCCTCGGGTTGGTGTTGGCCGCGGTGGGGCTGTACGGCGTGCTATCTTTCCTGGTGGCCCGCCAGACAAGGGAAATCGGTGTGCGCATGGCCATCGGCGCGCGGCCCGTGGATATCGCGTTGCACATTCAAAAGTACGCGGGAATCTGGACGGGAGTGGGAGTGGTTGCGGGCCTGGCGGGCTCGTTCGCCTTGGCGAGGACCATTCGCGGGCTACTGTTTGAGGTCTCGCCGAACGATCCGGTTTCGCTTCTCGTCTCCGCTGGCGTGTTGCTGGTGACGGCCGCGCTTGCGGCCTGGGTCCCTTCCCACCGCGCGGCCCGCATCGACCCCGTGATTGCCTTGCGCAACGAGTGACACGCCTGGCTGTGAGTGAACAGCCCTCTCCCTTGGGGAGAGGGTGTCCCGCTACCGGCGCTTTCACCAGCCGGAGCGGGACGGGTGAGGGGTCATTTGCTCGGTTTGGCATTATCCGACTAATTCTCTTTAGAACATGAACCTAACCTGAAGATCAAGGTGCCGGTAGCCCATCCAGCCGTTCACGGAGTTGGACTGGCCGAAGAGAGGTGACCCTAGATTGCTTACCGGCGGGCCGAGGTTGATATAGTTAAACACGTTGCGCACATTCGCGCTGAATTCGAGTGAGAAGCGGGAATTGTCCGCTCCCCCGCCGAACATGCCTGGCCCGGGGCCTCCTCCACTGAGTCCGCGCCCCCCGAGGCCGCCTCCCGGGCCTCTGCCGCCAGGGCCATTCCATCCGCCGCCACCCGCGCCGCGCGTTGAGCCCTTCTTCTCGCCGAAACCGAATGTCTTCACCAACCTCAAGTTGAGTGAGAAGAGGTTGGGCCCGAAGAATTCATAAGGAGGGACGACCGGCAGGCCCGCCACGGGGTAAGCATAAAACGTTCCATACCTTGTCGAGACAGAGCCGGGTGCACCCGCTGGCGCGAGTGAGGGGCGAGCGTCGAAAACACCCGTGCCATAAGCATCCTCGCCGAGCGTGATGTTGAAGGGCCTCCCGCTGCTCGCCATCATGAAGGGGTTGATGCGGAATCCTCGCGGCAACTGCACCGAGCCGCCCACGAACGCCTGATTGCGGGCGATAAATGACGCTGGCCCATAGTCCCCCGGGATATCGTAGGGATTCATCGGCTGGTAGGTGGCGCCGCTCGTGTCACTGTGCGCGAAACTGAGAGTGTAAAAGCCGAAAGCTGTGGCCCGCCTGCCGCGCAGGCTGAAATTCGTTACCAACTGGTCTTCGTTAAAGAGACCTACGGATTCGAACTGGTCTTCATATCCTGCGTTTATTCCAAAGGGAAACGTGCCGGACAAGGGGCCGCAGGCGCCGGTGCTCGCGGAAGACGGGGGTGGACAGAAACTGAAATCTTGCGGGGCATTAATGTTGTTGGTGAGAAGCTGATGCACTCCGTGGGAATTGATGTAGGTTACGGAGGCCGTGAGGGTCTTGGTGAACTGCCGCTCCAGCCCAATCGCCGATTGCAGGGTGTACGGCGCGCGCAAGTTCGGGTCAATCCGATACGTTGTAGGAAGTGAGCTGGTGTAGGTGGCCAGGGTGCGCGAGGAAGGAATATTGGGGAAGAAATCCGGCGCGGTCACCAGATACTGCTGCTGGTTGATTCCGTTCAGGCGTTCGGTGGTCAGAATCTGCTGCTCCTGAAACCGATCGTAGAAGATACCAAAGCCCGCCCGCAGCACGGCCTTGGGAGCCTTGCTCTTTCCGATGCCCCAAGCGAAGCCCACGCGTGGAGCAAAGTCGGCGTGGTCGTGGATATAGTTCTGCGACTCAAAGCGCAGGCCGAGGCTGAGCGAAATGTTGGGCCGCGGACGCCACGAATCTTCCCCATAAATTCCGAGGTCGAGATAGTTTAAGCTCGCCACCGGGTTACCCACTGTCAAGCTGAACTGGGTAGCTCCCGGAACTCCGGCCGAGCAGGGGGCGGGGCAACTCTGCAAGGCCTCTTTGGCCGCCATGTATTCATTGATGGTGCCGAATGTGAAGGCGCCGTTGTAGCCCGCGGTAGTGGAATTCAGCAGGACGTCATAGTCGCGCAGCCTTCCTCCGAAAACCACTTGGTGCTTGCCCAAAGACATAGTGGTGAGGTCCTGCAATTCGTAGTGGTTCTCGGTGTCAAGAGACCTCTGCTGGAAATTGCCGCCGCCGGTGAACGCGCCCAGCACGTTCAAGGCAGGATCCGTGCTTGCGGGTGTCTGGGTGGTGTCGTCGCGCAGAAACTGGAAACGAAATTGGTTGACCGTGCGGGTGCTGACCACCTGGGTGTCAGTCACCTGAAGGGTATGTTCGACCTCGCGTTCGTCGTAGGCCTGAGTGGGAAGCGAAAACTGCTGGATTCCATCGTTGTCTTCAATGTCCTCCCACCACTGGTAGCGCATGGTCAGAACGTTGTTCTTGCTGAGCTGATAGTCCACGCGAGGACTGAGGTTGGTGCGGGTGAGAGGATTGATCACCACTTGGTTGAAGGGCTGCTCGGTGAAATTATCGCCCAGCACGATGGCGCTGATCACTGAGCTGTTTTCAATGTCACGCCGAAAAGCGTCGAGAAAAAACGATGCTTTCTTGTTGATCGGCCCGCCAATATTGCCATTGAAGAACTCCGTGTGATAAGCAGGCTCATTCACTGCGAACGGACTGCGGGCGTTGAAGGCAGAGGCGTTCCCGTCGGCAAACACGTTTCCGTGGAACTGGCTGAAGCCGGGTTTAGTGGTGATTTCGATTCGCCCATAGCCGAGTTTGTCGTACTCCGCGGAAAACGGGTTCTGGTTGACGCGAATTTCCATGATCGCGTCCTTGGGCGGAAGCTGTCCGCCGGTGAACCCGTCGATGTAAATCTGGCCACCATTCGGGCCGGCGGCCGGTCCGGCCAGGGCCTCGAGTTCGGTCTGTAGCTCGTCAGGGTCGTCCGAAAGCGCCTGGAGGTCCTTGCCGCTTATCACAATCGCGCTGGCATTGTTCTCGGGCGCGACGCTGAGCGTCTCCGCTTGGCCCGTAACGTTGACCTCCTGCCGTTCCTGCTCAAGCTCGAGCTTGATATCCAATTGTCGAACCCCGCCGCCCGTCACCTGGACGTTCGTCTGCTCGAACGGCGCGAAACCTTGCGCGACAGCGCTGACCGAATAAGTCCCGGGCACGAGCCCTTTGATTTCGTACGTGCCGTCTTTGGCAAACGTGGCGGCCGTCGCCTGACCCGGCTGTCCCGGCGCCGGGGTCGCGATCACGGAGACTTTCATCACCACAGCGCCCGAGGGATCCGTTACCTGACCGCGAATCGTGCCTGTGGCGCTTTGAGCGGGTAGCGCGGACCCCCGGCCCGCCGCCTGAAGGCTTTGGGCCGCAGGGCGGTCTTGAGGTGCGCGGCCTACAGCCAGCGAAGGCAATAGTATTGCGCAGGCGAGAATGAACGTTCGAGCTGCCGGAGATCTCATCAATGCTCCTTGTCTTGTTGCAAAAAGGTCACCACTGAGCACACAGAAACCACGGAGAAGAATGCTCAGTTGAACCTAACTAAATGCAGACGTACAGCCCTGTTTGACCCTACAATTTATTTAGACGGACTCGCTGCCTTGTTGGTTTCTACAGTCTTTTAGATGTTTTGACGTGGGCTAAGGGTGTGGAATAAGAAACCAGAGCCCCGCGGGTGGCGAACACATTGCCTTGTATGTATGCGCCATCCCCCCCGGCATTGGCCGGAGGAACAACCGAATCTATCCAACACTGACATCACACTACTGAAGGCGACATCAATCCGCTCACCAACTCGAGACGAGATTCTCTGTGCCCTTCGCGCCTCTCAAACCATAACGCAGAGACCACGGAGACTTCAGTGACCTTTGTGGTAAGCTTTTTGTATCGACGGAGAACACGAAGGCATTACCGGCGTTCAGGAGAATCTTCGCGACTCGACAACGTCGCACGAACGAGCGCTACAGGAGGAAGCCATAATTATGGCGAAGAAATCGTATTACCAAGAAATCAGTCGGCTAGCCGTCGGGTATTTTCGTTATTTAAGCGCCTCGCTCATCGTGCTGGCGGCCATGGCGGCTCTGGCCGCGGAGGTCTCGCTGCCTCCCATTCCGCCCACACCCAAGAGGCCGCACGCGGATGTCTACCATGGCGTCAGGGTGGAAGACGACTACCATTGGCTGGAGGACTGGGATGATCCCGCGGTGCGCGCGTGGAGCGACGCCGAGAATCGCCGCGCCCGCGCCTATCTCGCGGCGCTTCCCGGCCGGCAACAAATCCGGGATCGCTTGAAGGCCCTCATCGCCCACGTCCCGGCGGCCTACTATGGTTTCCAGTACACTCCCTCCACTCTGTTTGCAATCAAATTCGACCCCTCCAAGCAGCAGCCGTTTCTGATTACACTCGACTCGCCCGACAGGCCGGAGTCCGAGCGCGTTGTTGTCGACCCCAATCAGATTGATCCCAAGGGAGCCACCACTATCGATTTCTACGCGCCCTCTCTGGACGGGAGCCTGGTAGCTGTTTCGTTGTCCGAGGGTGGCAGCGAGAACGGAACCCTACACATCTACGACGTGCGGTCGGGAAAAGCCCTGCCCGACATCATCCCGCGCGTCAACAAGGGAACGGGGGGCGGAAGCGTGGCCTGGAAGGCCGACCGCTCCGGCTTCTATTACATGCGCTTTCCGAGCCCGGGCGAGCGGCCACCGCAGGACCTCGACTTTTACCAGCAGGTTTACTATCACAAGCTCGGCACACCCCTCAGCGATGACACTTACAGCCTGGGCAAAGGCCTGCCGCGGATTGCGGAGGTGCAGCTTCACGCTTCGCGCGACGGCCGCTACGTTCTTGCCACGGTCGCGAATGGAGACGGCGGGCAATTCGAGCATTTCCTACTGGGGGCGGACGGAAATTGGACTCAGTTCACACAGTTTTCCGACGGCGTCACGCAGGCGGTGTTTGGGCGAGACCAGGCGCTCTATATGGTTTGCGTGAAAGGATCGCCGCGGGGCAGAATTCTGCGCCTGCCTCTCGAGGACCCAACGCTCGCCGGTGCGCGCACGATCGTTCCGCAGATGGATGACGCAATTCAGGCCGTTGTGGTCTCGGATAGCCGGCTCTACCTGGCGGGCGTCTGGGGCGGACCTTCCGATATTCGCGTTTTCGATCTCGAGGGTCACGCGCAGGGAAAGATTCCCATCGAGCCGGTTTCCTCCGTCTTCGGTTTGCTCGCGCTCGAGGGTGACGAGGTGCTCTACGAAAACGAGTCCTACATCCGGCCGCAAGCTTGGTTTCGCTTTGACGCCGCGAGCGGCAAGACCACGCGCACGGCACTGTTCGTTAAACCCACCGTGGACTTCGGCGACACGGAAGTCGTGAGGGAATACGCCACTTCCGAGGACGGCGCCAAGGTCCCCATGAGCATCCTGCGGCGCAAGGGCACGCGCCTCGACGGGCAGAATCCTACGTTGCTTACCGCCTACGGCGGCTTCGGGATCAGCCTGACCCCTTTCTATGACGTCACCGCCCGGTTATGGCTTGACCAAGGAGGCGTTCTGGCCATTGCCAACCTGCGCGGTGGAAGTGAGTACGGCGAAGAGTGGCACAAGGCAGGCACGCTGACTCACAAGCAGAACGTGTTTGATGACTTCGCCGCTTGCGCGCATTACCTGACTCAGGCGGGCTACACCAATCCCTCGAAGTTTGCGATTCAGGGAGCCAGCAACGGCGGGCTGCTGATGGGCGCCGCGCTCGTTCAACATCCCAACCTGTTTCGCGCCGTCGTCTCCGGCGTCGGCATCTACGACATGCTGCGCAACGAGCTTAACCCCAACGCCGTCTTCAACGTCACCGAGTATGGCAGCGTCAAAGACCCCGAGCAGTTCAAGGCGCTCTATGCCTATTCACCTTACCATCACGTGGTCGCGGGAACCGCCTACCCGGCCGTGCTTTTCATGACCGGAGCGAATGACCCGCGAGTGAACCCCATGAACTCGCGCAAGATGACCGCAGCTCTGCAAGCAGCCTCCAGCTCCGGCTTGCCCATTCTGCTGCGCGCCAGCGCCGACACCGGCCATATTGGCTCGTCGCTCGACGAACAAATCGAAGAGGGCGCAGACACCTTTGCATTTGTGTTCAAGGAACTAGGGCTGAAAGTGTCGACATCTGGTGAGCGTTGATCTCTGCGTCCTCTGTGCCTCTGAAAGCTCAACACAGAGAATACGGAGCGGTCTCCGTGACCTCTGTGGTGCAATACTGCAAATTCTTGTCTTTTTGGGAATGATTTTGTTCGATTTTCAGTATTGCAGAATAAGAAACGGTCGATCGACCGCGGCACGGACGTTGGGTTCCACCCGCTTGCTCCCTCGTTTGGAAAAGACCCCTCACCCCAACTCCCCTCCCTGGAGTTTCTACATTTTTCACGCGGCGGCGGCCTGCGTCAAGGCGCGATCCGTGAGTTGGAAGCCCAGGGGTTGGATCAACTCCGGATGCTCCACCATTTCCTTACGCAGCAGCGTGACCAG
>Ga0187784_10000357_pt1 | contig 33060 bp, 32 predicted proteins | sample 1015_SJ02_MP15_2_FD_132964 | JGI IMG/M metagenome (GOLD analysis project Ga0187784, IMG submission 132964) | Tropical peat soil microbial communities from peatlands in Department of Meta, Colombia - 1015_SJ02_MP15_20_MG | ecosystem: Environmental > Terrestrial > Soil > Wetlands > Peat | place... | reverse complement strand
GGCGAGGAGCTTTTGGTCGAGGCACGGGCGCGCGTTGCCTTCATCTCGGGCGGCCGGGCGCGGCCGATCCCAAAACCGCTGCGCATTGCCATGAAGGCGGACCAGGAGGCGCAGGGTGGGCGCGACTGATTCTGACGACGTTTCAGGATGAAGAAGATATTCGTTCCGTCATCCTGAGGCGGCCGCCGAAGGCGGCCCTCGAAGGATGCGGCCGAGGTGCAACCGAAATCGCTTCGCGATTTCGGAATTCTAAGTGACCAAGTCGGCTATAGCCGACTTGGGCGGCGGTCACCCCCACGAGGCTCGTCCATCGCAGCCAAGCGTAAGCGCTGCGCGTGCGTTGGTGCCGCGCAGCTCGGAGTGACGAACAAAACTCCGCATCTCGGAGCGTGTGAATCTTTTGATTTTCGCATTTCTCGGCCTGAGTCAAATCAAGCACTTAGCAGGGTCCAAAAGTGCAAAAGTCGAATAGATTCACACGCTCTCGGGTGAGATAAATGCAATGGACTTCTCGGCTGTGCAGTGCGTAATCTCCCCGACAGGCGCCGCCGCGCACGCAACTGAGGCAACCGTTGGCAAACCACCCGCTCGCGATGGTTTTGGCGCTGTTTTCGACATTCGGTTTCGGCGCGGCCTTCGTCGTGACCGACTTCGCTTTGCGACGGATGCCGCCCCGGCTCGGCGCCGCCTTCAGCATCCCGACTTCAACGCTGTCGTTCTGGTGCCTGACGCCGTTCCTGATCGATCCCGCCGACGTCGACGTCGAGGCTGCCGGGCTGTTCGCCGGTGTCGGAGTGCTGTTCCCGGCAGCGGTCACGCTGTTGAATTTCGAATCCAATCGCCTGATGGGGCCAAACATCGCCGGCGCGCTCGGCGGGCTGGCGCCGGTCTTCGCCGTCCCGGCGGCGGTGCTGCTGCTCGGCGAGCAGCTTCGCATCTTACAGCTATGTGGCATTGCCGCGGTCGTCGTCGGTGTCATGCTGATGTATCGCGGGCAATGGCAGGCCTTCGCCGCAAGGGGACCTTTGCTCTTGGCGTTGCCGCTGAGTGCGGCCGCCATTCGCGGCTTGGTCCAACCGGCCATCAAACTCGGGCTTCAGCGCTGGCACAATCCGATTGCCGCCGTCGTCATCGGCTATACGGTCTCCTCGGTCGTGCTCATGCTCGCCGCGCTGGTGCCCGGCCAAAGGTTCGAACGGGGATTTGACCTTCGCGGCGCGCTTGGGTTTGCCGCCGTCGGCCTGTGCAACGGCTCCGCCGTTCTGTCGATGTATGCAGCGCTTGACCGTGGCCCCGTTACGCTCGTTGCGCCCGTTGTCGCCGCGTACCCGCTGGTCACGCTGCTCATCAGCTTTGCGGTTTCGAAACGAGAGCGCATCGATGCGCCGCTGACGGCGGCGGTAACCGCAACGGTCGGCGGCGTGGTTTTGCTTCTCCTCGGTTAGTCGCCGAAAAAGGTACGGCTCGTCCGTCGCCAGAAACATCCTGAGCCTTGGAGGCATGCGATGACCGGCCATATCGATCCGACCAGGCAAGCCTTCGCCGAGTTTGGCGCCAACAGCCGCACGGGTGCAATCCACATGCTCAATCTGATCCGGCTCAATGCGCGGGCCCGCTATCCGGACCGCCGGCAATCGAGCGGCGCCGAAGCCTATGCCGCCTATGGCCGTGAAAGTGGCCCGGTGTTCGCCAGGCTTGGCGGCCGCATCATCTGGCGCGGCCGGTTCGAGCTCATGCTGATCGGTCCCGGCGACGAACGGTGGGATATTTGCTTTATCGCCGAATATCCGTCGGTGTCCGCCTTCGTCGAAATGATTCGCGATCCGATCTACCGCCAAGCGGTCAAGCATCGGCAGGCGGCGGTCGAGGATTCGCGTTTGATCCGTCTGGCGCCGCTCGTGTCGGGTTCCGGTTTCGGACAAGGCCCCGAATAGAGAAACACGACAAACATGGAGGCGGTCATGCTGCGCGGAAGTTGCCTGTGCGGGGGCGTTCGCTACGAGATCCGCGGCGCGCTGTACGATGCGCTCAACTGTCATTGTTTGATGTGCCGCAAAGCGCAAGGCGCCGCGTTTCGCAGCCGGGCCAGGCTGCGTGCCGCCGATTTTCGCCTGTTGTGCGGAGAAGAGTTGCTGACATTCTTCGCCTCTTCTAAAGGCAACTATCGCGGTTTCTGTCGCGTTTGCGGCTCGCCGATGCTGACCAAATTCGACGATCCATCCATACTGAGCTTGCCGCTCGGGGCGCTTGACGACGACCCCGGCATCCGGCCGCGAATGCACGTCTTCGTCAACAGCAAGGCGCCCTGGTTCGCGATCACTGACGATCTGCCGCAGTTCGCGGAGCTGCCGAAATAGTCGTGCTGAGCGGTTGGCAAAACACCAAGGGCGAGAAATTCCGGCCCGTCATGCCCGCGGATAGCCGTTCGTGCCAAATCCACTCCTCGTATTCCTCATAATGCGTCGGGAATATGTTGCAGAGTTCAATCTTGGCGGGTCCGTTAAACAATTAAACGTTATGCGCGATACCAGGTCAACGGCCGCCGGCGCGGATCATGGGGCTTTCACCCTGGCAATCGACTCCATGACCCTGAAAGTCGACGGATTGGCTGGCGCCATGTAAAAGCTATTTACATGAGCTGGTCGAAAGACGACAAAGAAAGCCCGCGCGGCTATCACCATGGCAATCTGAAAGAGGCATTGCTGCGCGCGGCCCTCGAACTGATTGCACAGAAAGGGCCGGCCGGTTTCACCTTCGCAGAAGCCGCGCGCTGGGCGGGCGTGTCACCGGCGGCGCCCTATCGGCATTTTCGCGACCGCGATGAACTCATGGCCAACGTCGCGTTGCGCGGCTTCGAACAATTCGAGGCGGCGCTGAAGCGGGCGTGGGACGAGGGCCGGCCGGATGTCCTCGCTGCGCTGGACCGGCTGGGCAAGGCCTATCTCGCCTTCGCGCATACCGAGCCAGCCTATTATTCAGCTATGTTCGAAGCCGGAATTCCGCCCGCGGCGAATCCGGACTTGCGCGATGCGGCGGACCGGGCCTTCGCGGTGCTGCGCGAGGCCGCTGAAAAACTCTGTGCGCGAATGCCGCCTCGTGGCCGCCCGCCGGCGCTGATGGTTGCGCTGCATATCTGGGCCATGGCCCATGGCATCGCTTCGTTGTTCGGACGCGGCGACCCTGCGCGCCGCGTGTTGCCGATGTCGCCTGCGGAACTGCTCGAAGCCGCTGTGCTGGTTTACCTGCGCGGCCTCGGGGCGGCGGCCTAAGGCGAACCACACCTCCTTGGCACCTCCTTGGTTCAACGCTTGCCCGCCCCCTTGACAAGGAAAAAGGGCGATGTAAATGTTATTTACATTCACAAACGAGGTGCCGTCATGGCTATCGTTCTGATGATTCTGGGCTTCATTTGGTGGTGGCCTTTGGGGCTCATCATTCTTGCCATCCTGATCGCCAGTGGGCGGATCGGGTGTTGGCATCATGCGCAATATGCCGGGAGTGGACCGATGGCTTGCTGGAATCACGGCATGAACCGGTGGGAAAACAAGATGCAGCGGATGCAGGAGAAAATGGACCGCGTCCGCGCCAAGATGGACAAATTCGGCGGTTCCGGCTGGGGCGCGCCGCCATCGAGCGGCAACCGTGCTTTCGACGACTACCGGCAGGAAACGCTGCGCCGGCTCGAAGACGAGCAGCGCGAATTCAAGGAATTTTTGGAGCGCCTGCGCTTTGCCAAGGACCGCCAGGAGTTCGACCAGTTCATGGCCCAGCGCCGCGACCGGCCGACCGATGCGGGTTCGCAGCCGCAGACGCCAGCCTGAATTCGCCGCGCACAACTGCCGAACACTAATGGGCCGTCCGTCTTGCGAGATGGGCGGCCCAGCTGCATTACGGCCAACATGTTTGCGACCAAAATATTTGCGTCAAAGATATCGGTGGCGCGTGCGATGATGGGCATTAACGCCCCATTAAGCCCAGTCAGGCTTCGTTAGGCCGAACGACCGGTGTTGCGCCCTAGTTTGGACAAGTTTCGCGATTGATTTCGGTCCGCCGGTGACGGGTGCGGCGCGAGTCCTCGCGAAATTTCGGGTCTTGGTCGGCGCGCGCGAAGCGGCGGCCTGTCATGACCTTATGGTCCCGGCGCCAGTGCGCCGCCCCGGTCATGGGTCTCGATCTTGGCTCTCGATCTTGGCTCTCGATCTTGGCCCTCGTTTTTGGCTCTTGACCTTGGCCCTTGATCTCGGCCGTCGATTTTGGTCCTCGATCTCTTGGCCCTCGATCTCTTGGCCCCCGTTTTTGGCCTGCGTGGCCGGACCGCCGAAAGGGACGCCCCATGAATCCAGCCGACATCATGCCGTCGGTCGCGCCATTGACGTCTTCCAACCTCTCTCTTTTCCAACTGTTCTGGCATGCCCACTGGATCGTCGAGGCAGTGATGGTTGGCCTGCTGGTGTGCTCGGTCTGGGTTTGGGCGATCGCCATCGACAAAACGCTGCTATTTTCGCGGCTGCGCCGCGCCGGCGACAACTTCGAGGACGCATTCTGGTCCGGCCAGTCGCTTGAGGAACTTTATAACGCGCTCGCCGGCCAGCCGGGACATTCGACCGCGGCGCTGTTCGTCGCCGCCATGCGGGAATGGAAGCGAAGCCTGGAAGGCCAGGCCCGTTCATTTGCCGGACTGCAGATGCGCATCGAAAAAGTCATGAACGTCGCGATCGCGCGGGAGGTCGAAGCCATGGAGCGGCGGCTTCTGGTGCTGGCGACGGTCGGTTCGGCGGGACCCTTCATCGGCCTGTTCGGCACGGTTGCGGGCATCATGACCAGCTTCCAGTCGATCGCCGCCTCGCAAAACACCTCGCTCGCGGTGGTCGCCCCCGGCATCGCGGAAGCTTTGTTCGCGACCGCAATCGGCCTCGTTGCCGCCATCCCGGCGACGATTTTCTATAATAAGTTCTCCAGCGAGGTGAACCGGCAGGCGCAGCGGCTCGAAGGGTTCGCCGACGAATTTACGGCGATCCTGTCGCGGCAGATCGACGAGCGCGGCTGAGGGGCAAGGGACAATGGCTGCAAGCACCCTAAGCGCGGCTTCGGCCGGCGGACCCAAGCGGCGCCGGCGGCGGGCGGTCATGAGCGAGATCAACGTGACGCCGTTTGTCGACGTCATGCTGGTGCTTTTGATCGTGTTCATGGTGTCGGCGCCGCTGCTCACGGTCGGCGTGCCGATCGACCTGCCGCAGAGCCAGGCCAAGGCGCTGCAACAGGATAACGAACCGCTGACCGTTTCGGTGAAGGTCGACGGCCAAGTCTACCTGCAGAACAACGGGATCAAGCTTGACGATCTGGTGCCGAAGCTCAAGGCGATCATCGAGGCCCGCCACGGCGGCCCCGACAACCTTATCTATGTGCGGGGCGACAAGAAGGTTGACTACGGTACGATGATGCGCGTGATGGGGCGAATTTCGGGGGCCGGCTATCACCGGGTCGCGCTGGTCACCGAGGTCGAGCAGGGCGGGCAATGAAGCCTGGCATGACCATATCGTGCATCGGTCACGTCGGCGCGCTGTTATGGGGACTCGTCGCCATCTCGGCGCAGCCCATGGAAGCTCCCCCGGTGGACGCGCTGCCGGTTTCCTTCATTTCCGAGAAGGACTTCACGCAGCTCACGCAGGGCGTCAAGAACGCGCCGCAATTGAAAATCGATGACCCCAAGCCGCTTGCCGACAAAGTGGACGCGCCGAAGTCAATCGATCAGCTCGCCGCCAAGGTCGCGGACAAGCCGGCCATCACGACCGAAACGAGCAAGCCCAAACCTGAGCCCAAGCCCGATCCGCAGCCTATTCAGAAGCAAGCGGACAAGGCGGATAAGCCGAAGGCGCCTGAATACAAGCCCGATCAGATCGCCGATCTGTTGAAGAAGGACGCCGCCAAGAATCCGCCGAAGCCGGATGACAACGCGGCGCCGCAAAAACCGGCGCAGAATTCTCCCAAATTCGACGCCAACCAGGTCGCCGAGTTGCTCGACAAACGCGATTCGCAGCGCCAGCTGGCGGCGGCTCAAACGCTCAACGACACGGCTAACCTCGGCGCAGCGAATGGCGCGCCAACCGCACAAATGTCGCAGAGTGAGATCGATGCATTGCGCGCGCGGATCTCCAGTTGCTGGAGCCCGCCGCCGGGCATTGACGCCAACTCCAGGATCTATGTCGTGTTTCGCGTTTTGTTCAAACCGGATGGTTCGATCGGAACCGACCCGGTGCTGGTGGAAGGTTCGGCATCGGCTTTAGGGCCGGCGCTTGCCGAGAGCGCCAAACGGGCGCTGCTGCTGTGCCAGCCGTTCACCATGCTCAAACCCGAGCACTACGACCAATGGAAAGATCTCGAGCTCAAATTCGATCCTCACGAGCTGCTTGGTGGCTGAACCATGCGAATTCGAAAAACTTGGCGAATTGAAACATCATGACGCTTTGGCATAAACCCAGTCTCTCACTGACGCGTCGGCGTGCGCTTGCGCTCGGCGCTATGGCCGGCGGCTTGACGCTGTTGTCCCGTTACGCCGCCGCGGTGGTGCGTCTCGATATCACCGAAGGCAATTTCCAGCCGCTGCCGATCGCAATCCCAAAATTCATCGGCGGTGCCGAGGGCGACAACGACACCGCGGCGGGCGTCACCCAGATCATCACCGCAAACCTGCAACGCAGCGGCCTGTTCGCCCCGATCGATCCCACCGCCTATGTCGAAACGATCAGCAGCGTCGACGCTGTGCCGCGGTTTCCGGATTGGCGCACCATCAACGCGCAGGCGCTCGTCACCGGACGCGTCACGCAGCAGAGCGACGGCCGGCTGAAGGCCGAATTCCGGCTCTGGGACGTGCTCGCCGGCCAGCAACTGGCCGGCCAGCAATATTTCACCACACCGGACAATTGGCGCCGCATTGCTCACATCATCTCGGATGCGATCTACGAGCGGCTCACCGGCGACACCGGCTATTTCGACAGCCGGGTGGTGTTCGTCGACGAGACCGGCCCGGCGGAGCGCCGCATCAAGCGGCTCGCCATCATGGACCAGGACGGCGCCAACGTGCGCTACCTCACGCGCGGCGACGACCTCGTGCTCACGCCGCGGTTCTCGCCGTCGACGCAGGAGATCACCTATATGGCCTACGGCCAGGGCGACCCGCGCGTCTATCTTTTCAACATCGAGACCGGCCAGCGCGAGATTGTCGGCAATTTCCCCGGCATGAGCTTCTCGCCGCGGTTCTCGCCGGACGGCCAGCGCGTCATCATGAGCCTGCAGGAGGGCTCGAACTCCAACATCTTCGTCATGGATTTGCGCTCCAAGGCGACGACGCGGCTGACCGACACCCGCGCGATCGACACCGCGCCTTCCTACTCGCCGGACGGTTCGCAAATTTGCTTTGAATCCGATCGCGGCGGCCACCCGCAGATCTACGTCATGACCGCGGCCGGCGGGCCGGCGCAGCGCATCAGCTTCGGCGACGGCAGCTATTCGACGCCGGTCTGGTCGCCGCGCGGCGACTACATTGCCTTCACCCGGCAGGCGCAGGACAAGTTCGCGATCGGTGTGATGAAACCGGACGGCAGCGGAGAACGCGTCCTTACCGAAGGCTTCCACAACGAGGGTCCGACATTCGCGCCGAACGGGCGGGTGATCATGTTTTTCCGCGATCCCGGCGGCACCGCGGGACCGTCCTTGTTTACGATCGATATCTCCGGACGCAACGAACAGCGGGTTCCCACCCCGAGCTATGCCTCGGATCCGGCATGGTCGCCGCTGTTGTCGTAGCCGTCGCCGTCGTGAACCCCGCAATCCATGCGGCTTCACAGCGTTGCCGCATTGACGCCGCATTAACCATTTGCAAAAGCTTTCGGGAAAACACGCGGGGTCGAGATGTCTTTGCAAGGCTGCATCAAGGTTGACGGAACCTCCGCTTAACGAAGGCGCTGCTAGACCCGCTTTAGACCAACCATGTCCGGTCACAATGGAAGTATGGAGGCACCGGAATGCACATGGCGAGTATCATCCGCGGCGCCAAATTCGCCGCCGTCGTCGTGGCCACGCTCGCGATCGTGGGCTGCGCCAAGCACGATGAACAAAGTGCGGCGGCCACGGCCGCGGCGCCCGGTAGCCAGCAGGACTTCGTCGTCAATGTCGGCGACCGCGTGTTTTTCGATACCGATTCCTCCGAGCTTTCGGATCAGGCGCGTGCGACGCTCGACAAGCAGGCGCAGTGGCTCAACAACTACAACCGCTACGCCTTCACCGTCGAAGGCCACGCCGACGAGCGCGGCACGCGCGAATACAATATCGCGCTCGGCGCGCGGCGCGCCGAGACGGTGCGGGAATATTTGATCACGCGCGGCATTGCGGCGCAGCGCATACGCACCATCTCCTACGGCAAGGAACGGCCGGTAGCGCTGTGTAACGATATTTCCTGCTGGTCGCAGAATCGTCGTGCCGTGACCGTGCTCGATCAGAGCTCATAGGGCGACTCCATTCTTCGACAAAATTTATCGACCCGGCGCCGCTATGGCGCCGGTTGTGTTTTGGCACTAGTATTTCACCGTCAAGAGCTGCGGCTACCCAGTCTTCAATCGGCATAAATCCTCGGGTGCGGGGGCAGGGCGGTGCCATGGAGTTTTGTTCGCGCTTGTCGCGTTGTACCGTTGCCTTGGTGCTGACGACGCTCTTTGGCGCTGCCTATGCGCAGGAGTCGGCGGTTCCCGTCGGCACCGTCTACGCCGCAAAGCAGGAGATCGCGAAGACGCGCGACTTCGTCGGACGCGTGGATGCGATCAATCGCGTAGAGGTCCGCGCCAGAGTAAAAGGCTACCTCGAAGCAGTTCTCTTCAAGGAAGGCGAAGCTGTCAAAAAGGGAGAATCGCTCTACCGGATCGAAAAAGGATTATTCCAGGCGGATGTCGAGACGGCGCAGGGAGCGCTAGGCCGCAGCAAGGCGGCAAAAACTCTCACCGCCATTCAATTGCAGCGGGCGCAGGAGCTGCTGGAGAAGAACGCCGGCACGGCGGTGGCCCGCGACCAGGCGCTCGCGGCGGATCAGCAGTCCGAAGCCGCGATCATGTCCGATCAGGGCAGCCTCGACACGGCGAAGATCAATCTCGGTTATACCGACATCACCTCACCGATCGACGGAAAAATCAGCAAGACAAATGTCACGGTAGGAAATGTCGTCGGGCCCGACACCGGGGTTCTGACGACAATCGTGAGTCAGGATCCGATGTATGTGACCTTCCCAGTCAGCGAGCGCGAATTGCTGCAAGCGCAGCTGAATCCCGGCTCGGGCGACATTTCAAAAACCAAGATCAAGATTCGTTTCGCTGACGGCACAACCTATAACCACACGGGCACGATCAATTTCGTCGACGTATCCGTCAATCGGGCGACCGATACGGTGCTGGTGCGGGCCACGATGCCCAATCCCGACGGCGTGCTGATCGACGGCCAACTGGTCAGCGTGGCTGTTCAATCGGGATCGCCGGAAGAAAAAGTAGTCGTTCCACAAGCTGCGCTGATCGCCGACCAGGAAGGCGTCTATGTATTCGTCGTCGAGGACGGCAAAGCCGTCGTCAAACGCATCAAACCCGGCGGTGAGATTGGCGCGAATGTTATCGTCAACGATGGCCTGAAAGGAGGCGAGCAGGTCATCGTGCAGGGTATCCAGAGCATTCGGCCGGGCCAGCCCGTGCAGGCGGCGCCGATGCCGGCCGGTCTGAACGGGATATAGCTCGTGTTGTCCGCCATCTTCGTCGATCGTCCGCGGCTTGCGATCGTCATTGCGATCGTTACGACGATCGCCGGCTTGCTGGCCCTCTACGCGCTGCCGCTCGCACAATACCCGGATATCGTTCCGCCGCAGGTCTCGGTCACCACGACCTATCAAGGCGCCAGCGCCGCCGTTGTTGAATCGACAGTGGCCCAGGTCATTGAAGCGCAAGTCGTCGGCGTCGACAAAGCGATCTACATGAAGAGCACCAGCGGCGACGACGGCAGCTATGCTCTTACTGTTTCTTTTGAGCTCGGAACCGATCCCGACATCAACACCGTCAACGTCAACAATCGCGTTCAGGTGGCGATGGCGAGCTTGCCGCCGGAAGTGCAAAAGCAGGGCGTCACGGTCAAAAAGAAGTCATCGGCGCTGCTCGGCGTTATCGCGATTTATTCGCCAAGACATACGCGCGATCCTCTGTTTCTCTCCAATTATGTCACGATCAATCTTCTCGACCGGATCAAAAGCACGCCTGGCGTCGGCGATGCGATTCTTTGGGGACCGCAGGATTACGCGATGCGTGCCTGGGTGCGCACCGACAGGCTGACGGGCCTTGGGCTCACCACGGGCGACATCATCAATGCGATTCAATCGCAGAACGTTCAGGCCGCCGTGGGTCGGATCGGCGCGCGGCCGATTTCCAACGATCAGCAACTGCAACTCAACATTCAGACCAAGGGGCGGCTTTCGACGCCGGAGGAGTTTGGCAACATCGTCGTGCGGACCAATCCCGATGGATCGGTGCTGCGGCTGGGCGACGTTGCCAGGGTCGAGCTCGGCGCCGCCAATCTCGACCGTGACACACGCTTTAATGGCGGCCCTGCTGCGGCGATCGCGGTCTATCAAACACCCGGCGCCAACGCGATCACGACGCTGAAAGCCGTGAAGGATCGCATCGCCGAGGTGGAGCGGCGATTTCCCGAAGATCTCGCTTGGCGCATTACTTACGACCCGACGGTCTTCGTGAAGGACACGATACACGAGGTGCAGAAGACGCTGATCGAAGCCTTCATTCTGGTCGTGATCGTGGTCTTTCTCTTCCTCGGCAGCGTCCGTGCCACTTTGATTCCGACATTGGCGGTTCCGGTCAGCCTGATCGGAACCTTCGTCGCGCTGCTCGCCGTCGGCTATTCCGGCAACACCGTTTCGCTGCTCGCCGTCGTGCTCGCGATCGGCATCGTCGTCGACGATGCCATCGTCGTGGTGGAAAACGTCGAACGTGTGATGGAGGAACATCCCGAACTGTCGCCCGCTGACGCCACCAAGCGAGCAATGACCGAAATAACCGCGCCTATTATCGCGATCACCCTGGTGCTGTTGTCGGTGTTCGTGCCGGTGGCTTTTATTCCCGGCATTTCCGGCGAATTGTTTCGACAGTTCGCGGTGACCGTGGCGGTATCGATGTTCCTGTCGGCGATCAATGCATTGACGCTTTCGCCGGCGCTCTGCGGCGTGCTTCTGCGGCCGCACCACGGCCCGCGCCACGGTGTAATGGGTCACGTGATGCGGTTCATCGATCGCGTCCGCGACGCCTACGGCACGGCCGTTGCCCGCATTGTCCAATTTTCAATCGTCGGTCTCGCGATCGTCGCGGTTGCCATGGCCGGGATTGTCGGCTTGGCGAAAGTGACTCCAACGGGTTTTCTGCCCGAGGACGATCAGGGTGCTCTCTTCGTTATCGTGCAATTGCCGGGAGGGTCGTCGGTGGCGCGGACCTCCGAAGTGGTCGAGCACGCCGAGGCGATCCTGAAGGAAGAAGAGGCCGTCGAGGACGTCACCTCGGTGGTCGGATTGAATTTCATCGACAACTACTCGCAGCCGAATGCGGCCTTTTTGGTCGTAACGCTCAAACCCTTCGAAGAGCGCAAAGACCGCTCGAAAAGCGCGTCGGCCTTGATTGCGTCGCTCGGCCAGAAGTTCCGGCAAATTCCCGGCGGCCAAGTCGTGCCGCTTGCGCCGCCGCCCATCCTCGGTCTCGGTACCGGAGGCGGCTTCGCATACGTGCTGGAGGACTTGCGCGGCGGCGATCCAAAAGCGATGGCCGCGGCTTTGACCGGCTTGACCGTGGCGGCCAATCAGAATCCGTTGCTCAGACGAGTTTTCAGCACCTACTCAGCGACCAATCCCTCGATCTATCTCGATATCGACCGTGATAAAGCGCAGATCATCGGCGTGCCGCTGAATTCCGTGTTTCAGGCGCTACAAGCGTCGCTCGGCGGTTACTTCGTCAACAACATGAATCTTTACGGCCGTACCTGGCAGGTCCAAGTGCAGGCGGAGGCAGCCGATCGGGCGAGAGTCGACGACATTTACCGAATCAATGTGCGCAATAACGAAGGCACGATGGTTCCGCTCCGGAGCCTCGCCGAAGTCCGTGTCGTCGTCGGCCCTCCGGCATTAATTCGCTACAACAACCTTCGCGCCTTGACCGTGCAAGGCAGTCCGGCGCCGGGCGTTTCGACCGGACAGGCTTTGCAGGCGATGGAAGACGTCGCTGCCAAGACGCTGCCGGCGGGCTATGCAGGTGAATGGACCGACACGGCGTTCCAGGAAAAACGGGCGGGGGGCAAGACCGCCATCATTCTTGGCTTCGCTGTTCTGTTTGCCTACCTGTTCCTTGTCGGTTTGTACGAGAGCTGGACCATACCGGTGCCGGTGCTGCTGTCGGTGTCGGTCGGATTGTTGGGATCGTTCCTTGCTATTGTGATGACCGGCCTCACACTCGACCTCTACGCGCAGATCGGCATGGTCGTGTTGATCGGTCTCGCCGCAAAAAACGGAATCTTGATCGTCGAATTCGCCAAGGAGCAGCGCGAAAGAGGCGTGCCGCTTTTGACCGCCGCGATCGAAGGCTCGCGGCTGCGCTTCCGGCCGGTGATGATGACCTCGTTCGCGTTCATACTGGGACTGTATCCGCTCGTTGTTGCGACCGGCGCGTCGCAACTGGCGCGGCGGGATGTCGGCACGCCAGTGTTCGGCGGCATGATACTGGCGTCCTTCATCGGCATCTTCGCGATCCCGCCGCTCTATGTCATGTTTCAGGCGATCCGCGAGAAGCTTCGGCCTTCGTCGCGACCGCAGGAACCCGCGACGCTCGACAAGCGAAGTGAGCGGTCCATCTAGGCCGCGACCGGCCGGTCGCGCCGTGCCGTCGCCACAGTCACAATTTGGACGCAGGATACGCTATGGTAGGGACCGCCAAACCACCGAAAATGTCGAAAGCGATGATCCGCTCCGCTTCCCTGCTCGCGCTGGCGTGCACGTTGTGGGCCAATGCCGCCCATGCCCAGTTATCGAACTCCGATCTGTTGATGCGGATCGACCACCTTGAGGCCGAACTGCGCGATCTCACCGGCACGGTCGAGCAATTGCAGTATCGCAATCAGCAACTCGAACAGGAGCTGCAGCGGCTCCAGGCGGCTGCGCCTGCCGCGCCGCCGCCGCGACCGACGGCACAATATTCGCCGCCGCCGCCGCAATATTCGTCAGCGCCATACTCGCCAACGCCGCCGACCGCCGGACAATATTCGCCGCCGCGCGCCGGCACCGCACAGTATCCACCCCCGACGCCGCCCTATTCGCCGCCGTCTCCTGCGGCCGTGGCGTCGGCCGCGACTGTCGCGCCCGGCGAGGCTTCGCCATCGCCGGGCCGTCGCGGCGATGCTTTCGATCCGTCGCGCGATCCCGGTGCGCCGGGGGCGCCGCGCCAACTCGGCGCGTCCGGCGTGGCCGCGGCCGAGCCGCCGCCGGTCGCGGATGCTGCCGTTCCCGCGCCCGTCAGCCCCGCAGGGCCGCGTCAACCGGGTGCGCCGCTCGATCTCTCGACACTGTCCACGCCGCCCGGTGCGGCCGCCCCGGGCGGTGAACTGCCGCCGCCGCCGCCAGCCAATCCGAGCGCCACCGGCGCCCTGCAGGCGACGCTGCCGCCTGGCAACACGCCGAAGGATGAATACGATCTCGCTTACGGCTATGTCCTGCACAAGGACTATGGGCCGGCAGCAGAGACGTTCCGCGATTTTCTGCACAAATATCCGAGCGACCGGCTGGCGCCGGAAGCGCAATATTGGCTCGGCGAAAGTCTGTTCCAGGACCAGCATTTTCGCGACGCCGCGGAAGCGTTCCTCGCGGTCTCCACAAAATACGAAACGACTGCGCGGGCGCCCGACGCGCTGTTGCGGCTTGGTCAGTCGCTCGCGGCTTTGGGCGAAAAGGAGGCCGCCTGCGCCTCGCTCGGCGAGGTGTTGCGGAAATATCCGCGCGCTTCGATAAGCGTGAAGCAGAGCGTGGACCGGGAACAGAAGCGTGTCCACTGCTGAACAAGCCGTTGGCGAGGACGAAACGAACGCGCTGTTCTCCGGTCTTGAAGATTTGCGCGGGCTCGTGCTCGCGGTTTCCGGCGGTCCCGACTCGACGGCGCTGCTGGTCCTCGCGGCGGGCTGGGCGAAACGACACGCGCGCGCGCCGAAGCTTATTGCCGTCACCATCGATCACGGCTTGCGAGCGGAAGCGGCCCGCGAGGCGGCCGCAGTCAAGCGCCTCGCGCGCCGTCTCGGCGTTCCTCACCGCACGCTGCGCTGGCGCGGCAGGAAGCCCAAAGCCGGCTTGCAGGAAGCAGCCCGCATCGCGCGCTATCGGTTGCTCGCGAAAGCGGCGGCGGCCGCCGGCTACGGCCATATCCTGACCGCACACACGCTCGACGATCAGGCGGAGACGGTGCTGTTCCGTCTCGCCCGCGGCAGCGGCCTCGGCGGCCTCGCCGGCATGGCGCATGCGTCGCCGCTGCCCACGGGCCTTGCCACGAGCGAGGCGGCGACGATCTTTCTCGTGCGACCGCTGCTTCGCATCGCCAAGGTGCGGCTTTACGCGACGCTCAAAGCGGCCGGCGTCGCCTATAGCGAGGATCCCAGCAATCGCGATCCGCGTTTCGCCCGCGCGCGGTTGCGCACATTGATGCCGGCACTGGCGCGCGAGGGACTAGATGCGCGCGGTTTGGCGCGGCTGGCGGCAAGGATGCGGCGCGCCGAATCGGCCCTCGAGTTCGCCGTTGGCGCCGCGTGCGCGGCGCTCGCGCCGGGCCCATGGCCGCAGCGTGGTCCGGTCAGCTTCGAAACGGCGCGATTCGCCGGCCTGCCGGCCGAGGTGACACTGCGCCTCCTGGGCCGCGCCATCGCCTATATCGGAGACGAGGGCCCGGTCGAGCTTGCCAAGCTCGAATCACTTTATGACAGCCTCCGGCAGGCCCATACCCCGCTGCGCCGGACGCTCGCCGGAGCGCTGATTACGCTTGGCCGCGACCGGATCACGGTTGAGCGCGCGCCTGCCCGCCGCCCGCCGGCCAGGCGCAAGGACCGCAACAGGCGCTTTACGAAATAGCCGTATAATAAGCTGTTTGCATATTGGGTTCCCTTGGCAGGGGGCGGCCCGGCGCCTACATTGCCTACTAGGGACGTGAAGCCGCCATGATTTGCCGGCACGCAATAGGCCGCCGCACTCCGCCAAACTTCCGGTTAAGGGTCGGGTGGTTAAGGACTTAGGATGAACGCCAATCTGCGCAATTTCGCCCTGTGGGTCATCATTGTCCTGCTGCTGCTCGCTTTGTTCACGCTGTTTCAGAATCCGGGCCAGCACACGACATCGCAGGACATCTCGTTCTCGCAACTGCTCAACGACGTCGACCAGGGCCGCGTGCGTGACGTCCTCATCCAGGGTCCCGAAATCCACGGTACCTATAGCGACGGCCGCACCTTTCAGACCTATGCACCGAGCGATCCGTCGCTGGTACAGCGCCTCTACAACAAGGGCGTCACGATCACCGCGCGCCCGCAGTCCGATAACGTGCCCTGGTTCGTGTCGCTGTTGATCTCGTGGTTGCCGTTCGTCGCGCTGATCGGGGTGTGGATCTTCCTGTCGCGGCAGATGCAAGGCGCCGGCGGCAAGGCGCTCGGCTTCGGCAAAAGCCGCGCCAAATTGCTTACCGAGGCGCATGGCCGCGTCACCTTCGAGGACGTGGCCGGCGTCGACGAAGCCAAACTCGATCTGCAGGAGATCGTCGAATTTTTGCGCGATCCGGCCAAATTCCAGCGGCTCGGCGGGCGCATCCCGCGCGGCGTGCTGTTGGTCGGTCCGCCCGGCACCGGCAAGACGCTGCTTGCGCGCGCGATTGCCGGCGAAGCGAATGTGCCGTTCTTCACCATTTCTGGCTCCGACTTCGTCGAAATGTTCGTCGGCGTCGGCGCAAGCCGCGTGCGCGACATGTTCGAGCAGGCCAAGAAGAACGCACCCTGCATCATCTTCATTGACGAGATCGACGCAGTGGGCCGCCACCGCGGCGCCGGCCTCGGCGGCGGCAACGACGAACGCGAGCAGACGCTGAACCAACTGCTCGTCGAGATGGACGGCTTCGAGGCCAATGAAGGCATCATTCTGATCGCCGCGACCAACCGGCCCGACGTGCTCGATCCGGCGTTGCTGCGTCCCGGTCGTTTCGACCGCCAGGTCGTGGTGCCCAACCCCGACGTGGTCGGCCGCGAACAGATTCTCAAAGTCCATGTGCGCAAGGTGCCGCTGGCGCCCGATGTTGTGCTCAAGACCATCGCGCGTGGCACGCCCGGCTTCTCCGGCGCCGACCTCATGAACCTCGTCAACGAGGCGGCCTTGATGGCGGCCCGGCGCAACAAGCGCATGGTCACCCAGGTCGAGTTCGAGGACGCCAAGGACAAGGTGATGATGGGCGCCGAACGCAAGTCGCTCGTCATGACGGAAGAGGAGAAGCTCCTCACCGCCTATCACGAGGGCGGCCACGCCATCGTTGCGCTCAACGTCAAGGCCACCGATCCGGTGCACAAGGCAACGATCATCCCGCGCGGCCGCGCGCTCGGCATGGTCATGCAATTGCCCGAGCGTGACAAACTGTCGATGAGCCTCGAGCAGATGACGTCGCGGCTTGCCATCATGATGGGCGGCCGGGTCGCCGAGGAATTGGTGTTCGGCCGCGACCGCGTGACGTCGGGCGCCGCTTCCGACATCGAGCAGGCGACCAAGCTCGCCCGCATGATGGTGACGCGCTGGGGCCTGTCCGAGGCACTCGGCACCGTTGCCTATGGCGAGAACCAGGAAGAGGTGTTCCTCGGCTATTCGGTATCGCGCCAGCAGAGCATTTCCGAAGCCACCGTGCAGAAGATCGACGCCGAGATCAGGCGGCTGGTTGAGGCCGGCTTTACTGAGGCGCAGACCATCCTCACCGAGAAGCGCGGCGATCTCGAGACGCTGGCCAAGGGCTTGCTCGAATTCGAGACGCTGACCGGCGACGAGATCAAGGATTTGATCCTGGGCAAGCGGCCAAACCGCGAATCGGTGATCGAGCCGACCACGCCGCGCGGTTCGGCCGTGCCGACTGCCGGCGCCAGCCGCAACCGGCCGCGGCCGGAGCCCGGCCCGATGGAGCCGCAGCCGCAGGCTTGAGCGGCGTTGAGGGTTGGCGCGAGCGATCGCTTTCCGGGGCGTGACGATGAGCCAGAGCGCAAGAGAAATCCTCGACCGAATCAACACGTGGCCGCCAGAGGACCTCGCGGAACTCGCGGACATAGCGCGCGAAATCGAGGCGCGGCGCACCGGGGTCTACGAGGTTGGGCCGGAAGAGGAAGAAGCAATCCACGAAGGACTCGCTGAGCTTGAGCGCGGAGAGTGGACCAGCGAGGAATCCATGCGAGCCTTCGGCTGCGCTGCGGCGTTCTATGATCGTTCGCTATAGCCCGCGCGCGACTAACGACCTCGAAGCGATTCATGACTATCTGGTCCAACGAAGTCCGAAAGGCGCGGTTAACGTCCTCACCGCAATCTATGCGGCGATTGAATTTGTCCGCATCCCACGCGGCGGGGAGTGCGCTTTGATGCGGATCGCTTTGATTGCCGGCGCTGTTGTGATGCTCGCCGCGGCACCGGCGTTGCCGCAAGCCCTCAGTCAGCCCGCCGCCACGGCGAGGCCACGGCCGGCTCCGCCCAAACCCAGTGTCTCTGCTCAGCCGCCGGCCAAGCCCGCCTCCACGCCGGAAGGCCGTTCGGCCGCCGAACTCGCTTTGTCGTCCGAACCCGTGTTCGACGAAGGCACCTACAAGCGCATCAAAGACACGCTGCTCGGTTACGCGGCGATCGAGGTCCGCGGCGGCTGGCCGGCGCTGCCCGCCGACGCCAAGCTTCTACCGGGCACCAGCGGGCCGGCGGTGGCGCTGTTACGCCAGCATCTCGTCATCAGCGGCGATTTGTCCGAGGCAAAATGGGCCGGCGACGCCTACGACGCCGACCTCGTCGACGCGGTCAAACGCTTTCAATTGCGCCACGGCCTCGATGCCACGGGCACCGTCGGCGCACAGACCTTGAAAGCGCTCAACGTGCCGGTCGGCGACCGCATCAAGCAGCTCGAAGCCTCGCTGGAGCGGCTCCTCGGCACGGATTTCGTCTTTGCCGAGCGCTACGTCGTGGTCAACATTCCGGCCGCCTTCGTCGAGGCGGTCGCCGGCGACAAGGTCGAGCGCCGCTATCGCGTCATCGTCGGCAAGATCGACAAGCCGTCGCCGACGCTGACCGCCTCTATCACCGCGGTCGATCTCAATCCGACCTGGACCGTGCCGTTGTCGATCACCAAGACCGAGATCGCCAATCACATGCGCAAGGATCCGAGTTATCTCGGCCGCATGCACATGCGGCTCCTCGGCGCGCATGACGAGGAAGTCGACCCGGGAAGCGTCGACTGGTCGATGGGACGCTCGCCGAATTTCACCGTTCGGCAGGACGCCGGCACCTGGAACGCGCTCGGCAATCTCAAAATCGACATGCCGAACCCGTATTCGGTCTATATGCACGACACCGACGCGCGAAAACTGTTCGCCGACGACTACCGCTTCGACTCGCACGGCTGCACGCGGGTCGACAACGTGCGCGATCTCGCCGCCTGGATTCTGCAGGACGGGCCGCCGGGCTGGGATCGCGCTGCGATCGACGCCGGGATCGCCGCGGGCCAGACCAGGATCATCAATCTGCCGCGCAAAATGCCGGTGGCCTGGGTCTATCTGACCGGCTGGGTGCGCCGCGACGGCACCGTGGAATTTCGCGACGACGTGTACAAGCACGACGACGCGCTGGACCGCAACGGGCTTGCCGACGTCGCCGCCGGCGGTTTCGTCGCGCCGGTGGCGGCGAACGTGAAGCAGGATTCGAATCTCGACAGCCGGTGAGCAGGCGGCATGCGGTGCCGTGCCAAGCCGCGGGGCGCGAGATATTTTCGTGGTCGCCTCGTCAGAAATCGGGTGGGCGCGCCGCGGCAGCCGGCTTGGATGGCGACACTCATCGGGAGGCTATTGGGGGGAGCCGATGTCGAGCCAAATCGCCAGCAAAACCTATGGGACCGTCAGCTGCGGCCGCCGTGTCGGAACTGCCGAAGGCCGGATCACGGACCAGCAGGGGCGGTTGCTTGCCCACGGCACGACGACCTGTCTGATTTTCCAGAGCTGAATTGACGATCTTCCAGCTAACCCCGGAACGCTGCCTTGATCGCTGCGACGCCGCCTTCGGATTTCGCGGCGGCGATGATGCGCGCTTCTCGCTTGATAAGACCGCCGAGCGCCGTTTGCATGGCATCGACCTTGTTGACCGGGACGACCACCGCGCCATGGCGGTCGGCGTGGACGAGATCGCCGCTTTTGACTGCCATGCCGTGCACGGTAACGGGCACGGCGAACTCGACCACGTGGACATAGGCGTGTGACGGTCCGATCGAGCCGGCGAGCATCTGAAAGCCCTCGGCGACCTGAGCGATGTCGCGGATCGAGCCGTTGGTCACGGTGCCGAGGCAGCCGAGCGCCTTATGCACGTTGGTCTGCACCTCGCCCCAGAACGCGCCGTAACCCGCGGGCTCGTCCTTGTCTTCGATGACGACGACGCTCGGGCGCGGCTCGGCGGCGACGTAATCGAGGTAATCCATCCGTTTTTGCATGTAGCTCGGCCCGCTCGCGGCGTCGCGGGCGTGCATCGTCACCGTCTTGGCGAAACCGACCATCGGCGGCAGATCGGGAAACGGGCAGTGCAGGTGCGCGACGGTATAGCCCGCGCCGCGGCGCTCGGGCGCCACGATCTCGATCAGGTTGCACACCGTCGGCGTATCGATCGATCGCAGAAATGCAAATTGGCTCTCTGACAACACAGTTTCCCCCTTTTTAGTGGAGCATGATCTTATCCGAAAACCGGCTACCACTTTTCCGGATCATGCTCTAATCCCACGCCGCCGCGACAATAATCGCCATGACCGCCTGCATGGCGACGATCACGGCGATGCAGCCGCCCCAGCCGGCTGTGGCCCAGGCGAGGCCGGTCAGCAACGCGCCAGCGCTGCCGCCGATATAGAAGATTGACGCGTAAAGGCCGACCGCCGACGAGCGTCCCGCCTTGGCCGTCAGCGTGACATAGCCCGTTGACACGGTCTGGCACAGCATGCCGCAGACCGCACACAGCGTCAGCCCGACAATGATAATCGTGACCGGCGGCGCCAACAGCAGCAAAGTGCCTACGATCCATAGGCCGATGATGCCGATCACGAAACGGCGGCGCCCGAACAGTGCGATCGCGCGCCCGGCCCACGGCAAGAGCGGACTAGCGACGAGATAAGTCAGAAACAGCGCGCCAAGCAGCGTCGGCGAAAACAAGTAGGGCGGCGCCGCCAGATGGAAGCTGATATAGGTAAACGTGGCGATGAAGTTGAACAGCACGCCGAAGCCGATGGCATAGGTCGCAACAAGCCGCTGATCGCGCAAATGACGAAGCATTTGTACGAGCGACGATAGCAGGCCGCCCGAGCGTACGAACCGCCGCTCCCGCGGCAGCGCCAAAGTAACCACGACGGCGGCGACGAGCGTCAGCAGGGCGACGACTTGGATGGCGGCGCGCCAGCCGATCAGATCCGCCAATACGCCTGGAATGAAACGACCGCAGAAGCCGCCGATGCTCGCGCCGGAGACATAGAGACCGGCGATGCGCGCAACGTCAGCGGGCGGCCATTCATCGCCGATATAGGCGACGGTGACGGTGAAGATCGGCGGCAGCAACAGCCCCTGCACGAAGCGCCAGAACGCGAGTTCCGACACGCTGCCCATCAAAGTCATGACGACCGTCGGCACCACGACGGCGAACATGGCGGCGGCGATCAGGCGCTTCCTGCCGACGACGTCGGCGAGCGCGCCAGTAAACGGCGCGGACAGCGCAATCGCCGCGGTGCTGGCGGTCATCAGCGAACTGATTGCACCGGCGCCGACGCCAAATTCGCGTGCCAGTTCAGGCAACAGCGCCTGCGGCGAATAAAGATTGACGAAGGCGCAGAAGCCGGCCGTCGCCACTGCGATGGAACGACGATCGAAGAACTTTCCCGATAGGAACATGCGGCATTATGGGCGAGGCGCGTAGCGATTGCATCCCGTGCCTCGGCCGATGCCGCACCTGTTGCCGACGCCGGCTTACAGTTGGCGGATCGTATCGAAATTCCAGGCTTCGGCACGGGGATCGTTTTCGCCGACCCGCAGCGTCGTATCAGTGACGAAGCGATAGGGCGGCACCGGCAGATTGTACGGCGCCGGCACGCCGGAGAACACGCGGCCGGCCGGATCATATTTGGAGCCGTGACACGGGCAGAAATAACCGCCAAGCCAGTTCGCCACCGGCGCGGCGTCGTTCGGCTGCGGATAAAACAAGGGGATGCAGCCGAGATGCGTGCAGATGCCGACCACGATGCCGAATTCCGCCTTGATCGAGCGGTGCCAGTTGGTCGCATAAGGCGGCTGCTGGGTCTGTTCGGAGTTCGGATCGGCGAGCAGCGCGATCATCTGACTGCTCTGCATCGTGTCGAGAATTTGTTTGCTACGGTGGAAAACGAAGATCGGACGCTCCCGCCAGCGGATGACGACTTGCTGGCTTTCCGGGATTTTGCTGACATCGAGATCGACCGGCCCGCCGGCCGCGAGCGTCGAGGCGTCGGGATTCATCTGCGCGATCAGCGGCACCAAGGCCGCCGCGGCGCCGACGACGCCGACGGTCGCGGTCGCGATGTAGAGAAAATCGCGCCGCGTTGTTTCGGGTGCAGGACCATCTGGTAAATGGCTGTCCGGTGATAGGGAGGGAGCGGTGCTCGCCATGGTCGCATCCTTCACGGTCGACTCACCCCATACTGCGTCATGTCGGTATCGGCGCTCCATCCGTCGATTGGCAGCGGTGCTCCGCCCCATTAAGATTCGGTCACGCAAGTTCGGTCATGTAAGTTCAGTCACGTAAGTTCAATCATGGGTCTAGTTCCGACCCGAAACAGGGCAGGGCAGCAACCCGCGAGGGGGACGCCGAGGAGGCTTATATGCGCGCCAAGGACAATCTGCGCAGCGCCGCCGAAGTTCTGGTCGATCAATTGCGCGTGCACGACGTGCGCCACGTGTTCTGCGTGCCGGGCGAGAGCTATCTCGCGGTGCTCGACGCGTTTCACGACAGCGACCTCGCGGTCACCGTCTGCCGGCAGGAAGGCGGCGCCTGCATGATGGCGGAAGCGATCGGCAAAGCGACCGGCCGTCCCGGCGTGGTTTTCGTCACCCGCGGTCCGGGCGCCACCAATGCTTCGCCCGGCATCCATATTGCGCGGCAGGATTCGACGCCGCTCGTCATGTTCGTTGGCCAGGTCGCGCGCCACATGCGCGAACGCGAGGCGTTCCAGGAACTCGACTATCGCGCCGTGTTCGGTTCGATGACGAAATGGGCGACCGAGATCGACGATCCGGCGCGCGTGCCGGAGCTCGTGTCGCGCGCCTTTTACACCGCCGCGAACGGGCGGCCGGGGCCGGTCGTCGTCGCCATCCCTGAGGACATGCTGCTCGAGCGCATCGCGGTGTCCGACGCGCCGCCGTTTGCGCTGATCGAGACCGCGCCGGGACCGGCGGAAATGGCGAAATTCGCGCAGCTCCTTGCCGCCGCGCGCGCCCCCATCATGCTGCTCGGCGGCAGCCGCTGGTCGCAGGAGGCATGCGATCGCGTCGGCCGCTTCGCGCAAAAATATACCTTGCCGGTCTGTACCACGTTCCGCCGCGGCCATCTGTTCGACCACATCCATCCTTGTTACGCCGGCGATCTCGGCATTGGCCCCAATCCGAAACTCCTCGAACGCATAAAATCCTCCGACCTCGTGATCATGATCGGCGGCCGGCTCGGCGAAATTCCGTCGCAGGGCTACACGCTGTTCGACATTCCGCGTCCGCAAACGCCTTTCGTGCATGTGCATCCGGGCGCCGAGGAACTCGGCCGCGTCTACTCGCCGCATCTGGCGATCCACGCCACGCCGACGGCGTTTGCCGCGGCGCTTGAACGGCTGGAGTTTGCGCGCCTGCCCGCGGGCGATGCCAAGACCGCGCATGCCGCATATTTGGAATGGACCGAAAAGCCGACCGAACAGCCGGGCGGCGTCAATTTCGGCGCTGTGATGGTGTGGCTGCGCGAAAATCTCCCGGCCGACGCCATGCTGTGCAACGGCGCCGGCAATTTTGCAGCCTGGGTTCACCGTTTCTTCCGCTTCCGCCGCTTCGGCCAGCATGTCGCGCCGGCCTCGGGCTCGATGGGCTACGGCGTGCCGGCCGCGGTGGCGATGAAGCGGCTTTATCCGGAGCGGACGATCGTATGCCTCGCGGGCGACGGCGATTTTTTGATGAACGGCCAGGAATTCGCTACCGCCGTTCAATATGACTTGCCGTTCACCACGATCATCGTCGACAACGGCATGTACGGCACCATCCGCATGCACCAGGAACGCGAATATCCCGGCCGCATCTCGGCGAGCGAATTGCGCAATCCGGATTTTCCCGCTTACGCGCGCGCTTTCGGCGGCTTCGGCATAGCGGTCGAGCGGACGGAAGATTTTCCCGCGGCGTTCCGGCAAGCGCAGGCGTCCGGCAAGCCGGCGATCGTGCGGCTTGTCATCGATCCTGAAGCGATCACGCCGGCCACCACGCTCGCCAAGATCCGCGCCAAATCGCTCGCGGCGAAGGGCACGTAGGGGCGCGTTCTAAACCCGCCCCTACTGCGCCTTGACGCCGGCGGCTTTGATGATCGGCCACCATTTTTCGATTTCGGCCTTCTGAAAGTCGTGCAGCGCCTGCGGTGTCTCTTCCTCCGGCGGGTAAATGTCCTGGCCGAGGTCGATGAGGCGTTGGCGCGTTGGCGGGTCGGCCAAAGCGGCAACCACGGCCGCGTTGAGCTTGGCGATGATCGCCTGCGGCGTTGCCTTGGGCGCCCACAGCGCATGCCAGAATGAAAAATAGAATCCCGGCAATCCGGCTTCGTCGGTGGTCGGGATATCGGGGGCGATGGCGAGGCGCTTTTTGGCGGCAACGGCATAGGTCTTGATCGCGCCGGCCTGCCACTGCGGCATCATCACCGCCGGCGCGTCGAGCGCGATGTCGACTGTGCCGGCGACCAGGTCCTGCATCGACAAGCCGGCGCTGCGGTACGGCACCATCTGCCATTTCAAGCCGAGCGTTTGCTGCAACAGGATGCCGGCGATGTGGCTCGGCGAGCCGACTCCGGAGTTGCCTTCCGTGGTCTTGTCGCCGTTCGCCTTCAACCAGGCGATCAATTCCTTCAGATCATTGGCCGGTAGCGTCTTGCGGGAATCGATGAAGAATGGCTGGGTGGCGACCAGCGCGATCGGCTCGAAATCGTTGAGCAGATCGAAATCGAGATTGTAGATGGCGCCGTTCGCCATATTGGTTCCCCACATCCCCCATAGGATGGTGTAGCCGTCGGGCTCGGCACGCTCGGCGCGGGTAACGCCGACGACGCCGGCCGCACCGGCTGCGTTTTCCACGACCACCGGCTGGCCAAGCCTTGCACCCATGGCTTGCGCCATGATCCGTCCCAGTACGTCGGTCGAACCGCCGGCGGCCAGCGGCACGATCATCATGATTGGGCGCGACGGATAATCCGCAGCGCCAGCGGGCGCCGCGGCGGCAAGGGTGCCAAAACTCAGGGCAGCCGCGAGGGCGGCGGCGACGGCGGATTTTCCGATCATCTGTTCCTCCCCGGTATAGACTCCCTATGCCAGAGGAATAGCGCCCTCTAAAGCGCAAATCCGCCGCTGCGACGGTGTACCTCTGCGTTGCCGGGCATGTTGAATCGTGGTTCAGTTATTTGCGCTCGTTACTCCGATTCCTTTCCGTGAACCACCGATGCCTTATCGCCGCACTGAGAACGTCGCGCGCCGGCTTGCCGCCCGGCATGCGGCCATCATCGCCGCGGCGCGCGCGGCGGCAAGCGAAGGCGGCATGGCGGCGGTGCAAATCGCGCCGGTGGCGCAGCGCGCCGGCATCGCAGCGGGCACGGTCTATCGTTACTTTCCCGGCAAGACCGATCTCGTTTCGGCATTGCTTGCGGAAATCGCCGAGCGTGAGATCGGTGCCCTGCGCCGCTCAGCTGCGGTCGCGCCCGGTCCGCTCTCGGCGCTGTCGGCCGCGATCATGACCTTTGCGGTGCGGGCGTTGCGCGACCGCCGCCTGACCTTCGCGGCGATCGCCGAGCCGGTCGATGCCGAGCTTGATGCGGTGCGGCTTTCTTTTCGCAAGGCATTGGCGGACGAATTTTCGGTGCGCATCGCGGCTGCGGTCGCGGATGGTCACTTGCCCAGACAGGATGCGTCGCTCGCCGGCGCAGCATTGCTCGGTCTTCTCATCGAGGCCCTGATCGGGCCGCTCGCGCCCGACGCAGCCGGCCGCGAACGCGATGTGGTGCAGTCGCTCACCTTGGTCGCGCTCCGCGCGCTCGGCGTCGCCGATGCGCGCGCCCGCGGGCTCGTGGTGCAGACCGCGCCGCCGGCGGACGCTGCGCCGTAACTCGATCAGTTCTGAGCCGCCTGCTGCTGCTTCGCCTTGCGCAAATGCGGGAAGCGTTCGGTCAGAAACGAACCAGGATAATAGGTCGGCGCGAAGGCCGGGTGGGCGCGAATGGCATCGTACCAACGCTGCAGGCGCGGCAAGTCTTGCCAGGCGTGAGCCTGGCCGAGATCGTCCATGCGCACGATCGCCGGCATCACCATGACGTCGGCGAGCGTCATATCGGCGCCGAGCAGCCACGGTCCGCCGCTATTGGCGATCTCGGCATCCATCCGTTCATAAGTCCGCCGCAGCCGTGCCATCGCGGCGTCCAGTTCTTTCTGCGGAAATCCGGTGCGGCCCATCGCCAGCATGAATTCGCGGCGCAACGGTTTCGATTCGGCGAAAGCGCGGAACTGTCCCTCGCTCATCGCCGCAAAGCGCGGCAGGAAAGCGAGATTGAAGGTCGGCACCCGCACCGCCGCCGCCGGCATTTCGTCGATGAAATGCATCAACGCGCGCATCCTCGCCCGCTTGACCGGGTGCTGCGGCGTGAAGTCGACGGGTTCGGGCGCGATCTCGTCGAGATATTCGATGATGACCGAGGAATCGATCACGATCGCGCCGTCGTGGTCGAGGGTGGGCACCACGCCGTTCGGATTGAGCGCCAGATAATCCGGCTTGAGCTGGTCGCCGGCCAGGAGATCGAGCTTGATCTCCGAGAAGGCGAGCTTCTTGGCATTGAGAACGAAACGGACGCGCTGGCTGCAGGTCGATTGCGGCGCGTTGTAAAGCTTAAAAGACATGGGACGGCTCACTTCTGCCGGAGCCTCGTCGGTGAGGAGCGATGGCCGGCAACGCGGCCGGCCATCGTTGCCGCGCGCATGGATCGTTCAGCTGCCAGAGCCGGACACGATATCGCCGAACAGCTTCCAAGTGGTGCCGTCGAATTTTTGCAATTGCATCTGCTTGATCGGCGCGTAGTCGTCCGGGCCGGTCGAGATGGTAATACCCGGCAGCAGCATCGGCAGTGTCAAATTGTGCAGATTGGCGGCCTGCTTCATCACATTGTCGCGGGTCAGGTTGTCGCCGCAGGCTTTCAGTACGGCGACCATGGTCTGCGCATAGGAGTAGCCGATCACGGCCTCCACGTCCGCGGTCGAGGACGACGAATTGTACTTCTGCATCCAGGCCAGCCAGTCCTTGTATTCCGGCGTGCCTTGCCATTGCGGATCGGTCGGATCCTTGATGTAGGTCGCCGAGATGACGCCGACGCCCTTTTCCAGTCCTGCGGCCTTCATGACCAGGGCGACGGAATTCGACACCGACGTCAAAAACTGCGTCGGCTTCCAGCCGATATCGTAGACTTTACGAATCGACTGGGCGGCGAATTTTGGTACGGCGACCGTCAAGAGCACATCGGCGCCGCTGCCCTGCAGCGCCGCGACCTGCGAATCGACGGTCGGATCGGTGGTCTCGTAGGATTGGCTGGCGACGATCATCTTGTCGGCCTTGTCGCCCAGTCCGTCGCGCAGGCCGTTGAGATAGTCCTTGCCGAAGTCGTCGTTCTGATAGAGCACCGCGACCTTGGCATTCGGCAGGTTCTTGAGAATATGGCTGGCGTAGATATGCGACTCGGTGCCGTAGCTCGGCAGCCAGCCCATGGTCCAGGGATAGTGCTTCGGATCGTTCCACTTGTTGGCGCCGGTGGCGACGAAAAGCTGCGGCACCTTGTTATCGTTCAAATACGGGCGGATCGCGGTGTTGGGTGGCGTGCCCAGCGTGAGGAACAATAGCAGCACCTGGTCTTGCTCGACCAATTGGCGCACCAGTTCGACGGTCTTCGGCGGGCTGTAGCCGTCGTCGCGGCTGATGAAATTGATCTTGCGGCCGTTGATGCCGCCCTGGTCGTTGACCATCGCGAAATAGGCGCCGGCCGACTTGCCGATGACGCCGTAGGCCGACGCCGGGCCGCTATAGGGCATGGTATTGCCGATCTTGATTTCGGTGTCGCTGGCGCCGGGCCCGTACTGCCCCGCGCCATAGGCTAGCCCGATTGAGAGGATGACGCCGGCCGCCGACAGCCCGGTCACCAAGCTCTGTTTCACTGTCATAACAACCTCCCTTTGGATTCTTTGTCACTTTAAGCGCGGCTAAGTCTGCCGGTCCAGCCAACGTGCAAGTGAGCCGACCACGCCGCGCGGCATCACATACATCAACAACAGCATCGCCAGCCCATAGACCGCCCATGGCGCGGCGTCGGAAATATCGTTGGCCAGGTTGGGCACAAATTCGATGAACGCGCCACCGACTATCGCGCCGCCGATCGTGGCGATGCCGCCGACCGCGGAGCCTACCAGGAATGACAGCGACAGGAACAGGCTAAAGCTCTCCGGCGCGACATAGCCGATGACAATGGCGGAAAGCGCACCGGCGACCCCAGTGAACAGCGTGCTGATGCCGAAAGCCATGGTCTTGTAACGGGCGGTGGGAATGCCCATCGCGGCCGCCGCGATCGGATGGTCGCGGATCGCAACCAGCGCTCGACCGGTACGGCCGTGGACGATATTGGCAGCGACCCGTATCGCTATCAGCAGCACCGCGAAAACCAAGAAATAGAGCCAGCGGTCGTGATCGAGGCTTAGTCCTGGCGGGGGTTGTACCTTGACCAGGTTGATGCCCTGTTGGCCTCCGGTCCAGCTGTCGAAGTATTTAAGCAATTGCGGCGTGGCGACCGCCATCGCCAGCGTGACAAGCGCGAGATAAGGCCCCTCGAAGCGCAACGCCGGTAGGCCGAACAGCACCCCGAGCGCGAAGCAGATCAAAGCCGCCGGCGGCACCGTCGCCCAGTAGGGCACGCCGTAGCGATGCATCAGGATAGCGGCGGTGTAGGCGCCGGCAGCGAAAAAGCCGCCATGGCCGAGCGAGATCTGTCCGTTGTAGCCGGTCAGGATATTAAGACCGAGCAGGGCAATGGCGTAGATCATCACCATCGTCAGTTCGAACGCATGATACTTGCTGACGGCGAAGGGCAGTGCGGCTGCGAGTGCGATCAGCGCCAGGGCGCCGATCCATCGCCATGCACCGATGCGCAGCCCGGCGTAGCGGCCGATCCCGAGCCCGTCAGCGACAGCGACGGTGAAGCCCTTCATCATTGGTCACACCCGCCGCACGATCGCCGTGCCGAATAACCCGTTCGGGCGCAACACCAATACAAGGATGATCAGGGCGAGCGCCACGGTCAGCTTGAGTTGGCTGGCGATGAGATAGGTGCCGACCACATTCTCGGTGACACCGACAATCAGCCCGCCGACGACGGCGCCCACCGGGCTCGTGATGCCGCCGAGCAGCGCGCCGGCGAAGGCATAGAGCAGCACGCCGCCCATCATGTTGGGATCGAGGAACAGCACCGGCGCCACCATGATGCCGGCAGTCGCGCCGATCGCCGCGGCCAAGCCCCAGCCGATCGCCAGCATGCGTCCCACCGGGATGCCGCACAGGCGCGCCGAATCCGGATTCTGCGCCGCGGCGCGCATCGCCAATCCGGTCGCCGTAAAGCGAAAAAATGCAAACAGCATCAGGAGCATGACGAGCGTCACGCCGATCACTCCAAGGTCGCGTGTGGTCATCAATGCGCCGAGTACCGGACGGTCGGGAAACGGGCTCGGGAAGTCGCGCACGGTATAGGTAAAGATCCACCCCGCCAGCGAATTGAAGATCAGCAGCAAGCCGATGCAGACGACGACCGCGGCCAGCGCCGGAGCGTTCTCGACCGGACGGATGACGACCCGTTCGATCGCCATGCCGGCCAGGAACGAAACCAACAGCGTGACGAGAAAGGCAACCCAGAACGGCAGCCCGGCATCCACCAGGGTCGCGGCCACGTAGGTGGAAAACATCGCCATCTCGCCCTGCGCGAAGTTCACCAACTCGGTGGATCGGTAGATCATCACCAGGGCCAGCGCGAGGCTCGCGTAAATAGCGCCGGCGGCGAGGCCCGAGAATATTTGCTGCGACAGCTGATGCATCGAAAGCCCCTCAGTAGCCGAGATAGGAACGGCGAATCTGGGGCTCGTTGGCTAACGCTTTCGCGGTTCCCGACGCGACGACATAGCCGGTTTCGAGCAGATAGGCGTGGTCCGCCAATTCGAGCGCGAGGCTTGCATTCTGCTCCACCAAGAGCACGCTCACGTTTTCCTCCTTTCGTATCCGCTCGACGATCGCAAATATGTCTTCGACGATGCGGGGCGCCAGGCCGAAGGACGGTTCGTCCAGCACTAAAAGCCGCGGTGCCATCATCAAGGCGCGGGCGATGGCCAGCATCTGCTGCTCGCCGCCGGACAAAGTACCGGCCTGTTGCCGCCGCCGCGCGGCGAGAATCGGAAAATATCCGTACATGCGCGGTAGGCTGGTGCGAGGGCCGGCGGCGCGCGTGTAGGCGCCAAGACGCAGGTTTTCCTCGACCGTCAGTCCGGTGAAGGTTCCGCGCCCTTCCGGCACATGGGCCACGCCCAAGCCCGCGATCTGTTCGGTTGCGCATCGTTCCAGCCGTTGCCCCGCGAACAGGATTTCGCCCTCGCTGCGAACCATGCCGCAGATGGCGCGCAGCGTTGTCGTCTTTCCCGCGCCATTGGCGCCGAGCAGCACAGTCATGCCGCCCTCCTCGACCGCGATGTCGATGCCGTGCAGGACTTCAGACTGGCCGTAATAGGCCTTGACCGCGCGCAGCTGCAGGATCGGGGCCATCAGTGACGCGTCCCCAAATAGGCCTCAGTGACGGCCGTATTGCCGCGAATCTCGTCGGGCGATCCGTCAGCAATCACCCGGCCGAAATTCAGCACCACGACCTGATCAGAATGCTTCATCACGAGGCCCATATGGTGCTCGACCAGAAGCACGGTGATGCCAAGCCGATCGCGGATGGAGCGGATAAGGATGCCGAGTTCAGCAACTTCCTCATGATTGAGCCCACCGGCAGGTTCGTCGAGCAGCAGCAGCAACGGCTGGGCGGCGAGCGCGCGCGCCATTTCCACGCGCTTGCGCGCGCCCAAGGCTAGGTTTGCTGCCGGCCGCCCCGCCATGTTCTCCAGTCCGACGAAGGCCAGCATCGCGCGAGCCGTTTGCTCGAAATCCCGCTCCTCGCGCCGGGTGAATGGCAGGGTCACGGTGTCGGTCAGGGGACCGTTGCGGCCCCGTGCGTGGAGGCCGACCTTGACGTTATCGAGGACCGACATCGAGGCGAACAGGGCCGGGCTCTGGAAGGTGCGGCCGATGCCGAGCGCGGCAATGTCCGATGGCGTGCACCGGCGCAAGGACTGTCCGTTCAACCGAATGTCGCCGCGCATCGGCCGATAGAGCCTGCTCAGGCAATTGAACAAAGTGGTCTTGCCGGCGCCGTTGGGCCCGATCAATCCCACGATGCGGCCTTGGCCCACCGCGAAGGTGACTCCCTCGAGCGCGACGATGCCGCCGAAGCGCATGGTTACGTCGGTGATCTCCAGCAAGGGCGGGATCGCGCCGTGTTGCCGGCCGACCGTTGCCATCAACGGGATTTCGGTCATGCCGGCCGAACCGCCATTTGGACCTATCCTCGATCAGGGATCAGTAATCAGTAATCAAGGGAATTCTATTGCGCTTTTCTGATCATTGATTACTGGTCTCTTGTCTGATTACTGATTATTGTTCAGTGCGACATCAGCGCGGGCACCGTCATCGAACGCAGGATCGAGTGCGTCACGCCGCCGAGCACGAATTCGCGCAGCCGCGAGTGGCCGTAGCCGCCCATGACCATGAAATCGGTGCCGCTGTCGGCGGCGTGCGACAATAGCGCGTCGGCGACGTCGATGTCGCCGCCGGTAATGCGGTGGACCTCGACTTTCAGGTTGTGACGGGCGAGATGCTGGCCGATATCGGCGCCTTCGATTTGGTCCTGCTTGCCGCGTTCGTTGGTGACGATGACGACTTCGACGCGTTGGGCTCTCGCCAATAGCGGCATGGCGTCGCCGATGGCGCGTGCCGCCTGTCGGCCGCCGTCCCAGCACACCATCACATTGTCGAGCTTGAGCGCCGTTTTCTGAATATACGGCACGACAATTATCGGCCGGCCGGATTCGAATAGCGTGGCTTCGGCGATGATGTCTTCGACCGTGCTCGTTTCCGGTTCGGCCTGGCCGACGACCGCGAGATCGAAGCGCCGCGCGATGCGGCCGAACTGGTCACCGGCGCCGGCGAGACTGGCGGAGAGCGTCAGCGGCTCGGCGGACAGGCCGGCAAGCCGGGTCGCCTCGGCGAAGCGATCGACGGCGGCTTGCGCTGCGGCTTGGTTGTCGACCTGCTGCGTTTCGATCACTTCGACGGGGATGTAGCCGGTGCCGGAAATCGGAACGATCGGATCGTAGACGAAGGCGACGCCGGCAATATGCGCGTCGAGTGCGCTGGCGACCGAAACCGCATAATCGCCGGCGAAGCTTCCCGTTTTGGTGACGCTAAGATTGACGACAATATCTTTGATCATAAAGGCGTCTCCCGATGTCCGCACTGCGTATAGCAATCCTTGTCCCATATTCGAGGCCGACCGGTCTTGAGCCAGATCAAGCGAGCATGGCCGCGCCGCCTACTTCTTGATGTTGCCGTCGGCGTCGAAGCGCCTGACATAGGCCCACAGGTCGTCGACCTCCTGCGGGTTCTTGATGCCGGGGAAGATCATCCTGGTGCCGGCGATCATGGCCCTCGGATCCTTGATGTACTCCTTGAACGTCGCCTCGTTCCACACAATTCCCGAATTCTTGTTGGCGTCGGAATAGCTGAAGTTCGGCGCGGTGCCGGAATGGCGGCCGTCCAGGCCGTTGAGCTCGGGGCCGATCTTGTTCGGCGCATCGGGTCCGATGGAGTGGCAGGGGGCGCATTTCATGAACGAATGCTCGCCCTTTGCGGCATCCTGCGCCAGCGCAGTGGCGGCCATTGCCGCGCTTAAGGCCACTGCCACGATCAACCTTCGCATCGTCAACTCGTCCTTTCGGTGGTCTTGACGCCTGTTCCGCGGCGTCCCCCCGTGGGGCCGCTCACGCGCTCCGCAGCCGTTCAAGCGAGCCCGGCGCGGCGTGTCAACAGCTATCCAGGCAAAGTTTTGCGGCGTCGCACCGGCTTCATACGGCGGCGGACGCCCGCTATACTAACGGCTGAAACGCTTGAGCGAGGTGCCAATGCCGCTTTTGATGCCGCTGTTCGACGACGCGGTGCTCAAGCGCCGCGCCGAGATCGTCGCCGCGCTCAAGCGCCTGGTGCCCGGCGAGGGCGTCATCGACGCCGAGCGCGAAATGCGCCCCTATGAAAGCGACGGGCTCACCGCCTATCGCCAGCAGCCGATGGTCGTGGTGCTGC
>Ga0187784_10000355_pt1 | contig 33073 bp, 34 predicted proteins | sample 1015_SJ02_MP15_2_FD_132964 | JGI IMG/M metagenome (GOLD analysis project Ga0187784, IMG submission 132964) | Tropical peat soil microbial communities from peatlands in Department of Meta, Colombia - 1015_SJ02_MP15_20_MG | ecosystem: Environmental > Terrestrial > Soil > Wetlands > Peat | place... | reverse complement strand
GGCGAAGTCTTTGGCCTTATCGGACTCAGCGGGGCTGGAAAAACAAGCGTATCTAAGATCATTGCAGGCGTGCTCGAGCCGACGAACGGCGAGGTGCAGGTGCGCATCGGGGATGATTGGGTGGACATGACTATGCCTGGTCCCGACAACAGAGGAAGAGCGAAGCCGTACATTGGCGTACTCTATCAGGAATATGACCTCTACCCGTTCCGCGACGTTTTGGATAACCTGACGAGTAGCATAGGCTTGGAACTTCCCGCTGAACTTTCAGAGCGCAAAGCGGTACAGACTTTGACAGCGGCCGGCTTTAGCGAGGCGACGAGCGAGAGCATCCTCACCAAGGTGCCTGATGAGTTGAGTCAAGGAGAACGGCATCGGGTGGCTCTTGCACAGGTTCTGATTCGAGAACCCAACCTCGTTATACTAGACGAGCCCACAGGAACGATGGATCCAATCACCAAGAAAGACGTATCAAACTCAATTCTCACTGCGCGTGCGGAAATCGGCGAGACTTTTATGATCGTATCACATGATCTCGACTTCGTTCGCGAGGTCTGCGACCGGGCCGCACTCATGCGCGGAGGCAAGATTATCTCCATCGGACAGACGGAGCAGGTGCTTGAGGTTCTAACGGAGCACGAGAAAGCGGCCACCTGAAGCACGCATAATAGGCATGTGCGCCAAGTTCATCATCCTCGACGGGAAACAGGTTGTGCTCGATCGAGCAACCCGCACGCTGCGTGATGCGTTTGAACTCACAAATACGCCGTACCACGACGGGCTTCCCGTGGGCATCATAAAGGGGCGAAAAACGCAAAAACTCGACGTCATCAAAGAATATGCGGTTTACACAAACAAGGGCGAGATCAGAATTGAGGTCGATGAGCAGAGCAGGCGTCTTTGGCTGCGTACTTATAAAACATTTATTGGGACCAGGGTCCACTGGTCTCAGCCACAGGTAGTATCAGCCGGCCCAGTAGCAAGCGACCTTGAGGTTGATCGTCGTGAACGAGAATACGAGCGCTGGGATACCACATACAGCCTTGGCGGATTTGATCAAACGAACACGTACCTGTCGTTTATAAAAAAGAGACATACCGCCTCATATGGAACAAACGCAATCGTTGGAAAAACAGTCGCAGGCAGAAATGTCCTTCAAAAGCTCGAGAATGGCGACGAAATTCAAAAAATCGAGCCTATTGAGCGACTCGAATATATCACCGACAAGTTCACGACGTCTGACTTTGACGTCGAACTTGAAGACGGAATGGAAATCCACACCTGCTTCAAGGCAACGCTTTCCAGAGATGCGTCTGAGGGCGTAGAACACTTTTTGGCTCTTGCTAAGGACGGTTCCTATCGAGTTGATGCAGCGACAAACACCTATGTCATGTCCACGCGCTTGCGCGGTCGATCGTCCCCATTTGAAATGCTCGATGCGAGGAGCGAGGGAGCGATCACCGTCCGTACTTCTGGGAACGACTACGGCAATGTATTCATTTACAAAAGAGATACGCCCTCAAATTCTAGCCATTCGGTCATCGGCTACGTTAGCGAGGGGCTAGAACTTGTTAAAATTGCGACTCCTGGGCAGAGATTGCGGGTGTATACCGACCCCACTCGCATTATGCTGTTGGGCTTACGCGTTGCGGAAATAGAGAAGGAGGTCAATCGCTTAGGTATTTCTCTTCAGCGGGAGGGCTACGATGGTGAAGACGGGGTCATTGTGCGCCAATCTCCTCTCAATACTGTCGACATTCTCAAAGCTAGAAGTGTAAAAGCCTTTGCAGTCCCTCACGATAAGCTTGTAAAAATAGAGCTTTATGAAGATCTTGCTCCTAAAACGGTAGCGTTCGTGAGAACGGTTACCGGTTTGAGAGACAATCCCGTAGGCTCGTTGCAGACTTACGTGAAATATGGCAAGACGATCATGTTCCGCGCGCAGAGCGCGGAGAAGTTTGACATTGTGCCGGAAAATACGCCGACAACAAAGGTGAGGGCCGCTGAAATCGGCGTTTCAAATCGCTCCTCCAAGTACGCAGGACTAATCGGCGTCCGACTCGAAGATAACCAAAGATACGGACCAACCGGTGAGCGGTTCAATAGCACCAATATTGTTGGGAGGGTACTCCACACACGACCCTTTCAAAACGTGCGCGAAAATGAGAGGATATACATTCACGAAGCTCTCTGATTTATATTTCTAGATAATTATAATATTAACCGCTAACATACTTACGTTATGGAACGAGTGGTGCAATGGTATCAGAAGAAATTACAAAAATGGTCGTTCTTGCAGATTCAAGCCCCATTTTGCCCAGCGAGCTGGCGCTACGGGCCTATGAATTATCAACTGACGCCGTGGTGAAAGAGACGTGTTTCGGGCTCATTGTTACGGGATCAGAAAATGCGGTTAATGAAACCATAAGAGAGCTGAGGAGACTCGATCCGCCAGGAATCTTTGTGAAGGACAGGGGGTTTCCTCCAGGCGATTCGAGAAGATGTCGTGCTGTTAGAGGGGGTGGTCCACGACCAGGCTTCCACCAGCTCGAGAAGGAATCTGCCATTCTTCCGAGCATATCATATGGATTAGAGACGATCGAAAACCCGCTGGATGTTAAACGACAAAAAAAGCGCGAAAAGCTCAAGATCGACCGCTTCATCGAGATTATTGAAGAGCAGTCAAAAGAGGATGTCAATGGCTAAGATACTCATATTTCCGTCAAACAGTCTTATTCTATCTGATTTGGTTACGCGATTCGGTCACGAGCCGCTTACGCTAATGCGCGTTATACGACAGAAAATTACTGAAGTGGGAATAGATAGCCCGCCCATAAACGTCACTCCAGAAGACCCTAAGAAGGGACTCAAATATGCGGCAGTCGACGTCCCTTCTGGTGTGCGCGGGCGAATGGCACTTCTTGACCCCCTGATAGAGGAGGCTGAAGCCGCTATCATCATTCACGAGGCCGATTACTCATTTGGATGTATGGGGTGCGCCCGAACGAATGAACTAGTTAAGTATATCGTTCGTAACAAGGATATCCCACGCTTAGAACTCACGTATCCGACGAATGATGATGAGGCGCGTTCATTCGTGCGCAAGATCCGCGACTTCTGTGAGTCCTTGACGCACAAAGCGGAGGTACTTGCGTGACGCGAAAAATCAGGATAGCGCACCTCTCCTGTGGCTCCGAATATAGCGGGATCCAAAAAGAAATTGAAAATGCTGTCGCGTCCGTGAATGCTGAGCTAGTCTATCCCGAAGTAGACACCGACACGATCAAAGACGCAGTAAGCGAGTGGGGACTAGAAGTCGCCAGCCCTGACTTGCAGCTAATGATAGCGCGGGCCAGATCTATAGTTGACGGCGGCTTCCCGGTCGACGCGGTATTTATAACTACGTGCTTTCGATGCGCTGAAGGTGCGATAACACGAAGCGAACTACGACGCTATATATATGAGCGTGCCAATTTGCCAGTTATTAGCTACTCGTTTACGGAACGGACTACTGCAGGAACACTTCTTACGCGGATGGAAGCTCTCGTAACAACCGCGCTGAGACGGACTCTGCTCGCGCGCGAAAAACAGACGGGATTGACTGCCGGCATCGATTCAGGATCGACAACCACAAAAGCCGTAGTAATGCGAGATAACGAGATAATTGGAGTTGGCTGGGTCGAAACCACCGAAGTACTGAATAGCGCCGAGCTTGCGTATGCGACAGCCCTGAAGATGGCACGCGTGGACGAAGCTGAAATTCAGGCGCTGGGGACTACGGGTTACGGTCGCTTGCTCATCGGAGAGCAGATGAAGGCTGCGCTCGTTCAGGAAGAGCTTACCGTAAACTCGAAAGGTGCTGTTTATCTCGCAGAGAAACAGAAAGGGCCAGCTACGGTCATCGATATTGGCGGTATGGATAACAAGGCTATTTCGGTCGTAGACGGCATTCCCGGCGGCTTCACTATGGGCGGAATTTGTGCCGGAGCTTCAGGTCGCTTTCTCGATATGACCGCGCGTCGATTGGGGATCGACATTGGTGAATTGGGGCCATTGGCGTCCAAAGGGGACCATAACCGTTTGACTATGAACAGCTACTGTTTCGTTTTCGGAACGCAAAGCCTTGTCAACGCACTCTCGCTCGGAGCTAGCAAAGAAGACGTTGCAAGTGCGGCCTGCTACAGTGTCGCAGAACAAGTCTTCGAACAGCAGCTTCAAGAGCTAGAGATTGTAGAACCCGTCATCATGGTCGGTGGAACCTCGCTGATCAGCGGTCTCGTAGAAGCAATGCAGGACGTGCTCAGGGTTAACGTAGTGGTGCCTGGGTATTCACAATACATCGGCGCAGTCGGATCGGCGCTACTCGCCAGTGGATTTGTAGAATGATGTCTCGGACGAAGCAAAACACCCGGGCGTCGAGCGAGCCATGTACAAGAAGAGTGCTCACAATATGATCGACTCTGAAAAAGTGGCAGTAAAGTCTCCCGACAAGCAGGGGGCACGGCTGATTGAAGAATTGACGTCTGACATCTTGTCTGACCTGGACGTCGCCCATTCGCTGCACGACATCAGAATGTTCATCGATCCCGACGAACCAGTGTTCATTTTATGTGGCAAGCTTGCAATCTCAATCCCGGGTATAAAGATTTCCGACGTCGCTACCATGACGCATACCGAGGACGGACTAAAGTTAGATATCAAGAACGAACGGTACGTCAACGATCTGCTCGATAAACTTGCTGAGCGTTATGGGAAAAGCAACATTTTGCAGCTCGATCGATACACAGTGCTCGTGGCGACCGACGAAGATATTCCCGACGAAACCATCTACGAGCCCACGACGGAGCTGAAGCGCAAGGTCATCGATTCAATACGACGCGTGGCGCCCGAAGGCTACAGGATCATAAAGCACGATATTACAGATCACTACGTCCTATTCATAGCGTCTGAGGAGCCGATCAAACAAGAATGGATAAGCCAAGGACGCAGGTTGCTCAAAGAGGCGGGGCTGTAGGATGTTAGAACCGCTCATGTACACTGGCGGCGTTTATCGACACGACGAGTTGATAGAGCTGGTTGAGGATCTCGGCGGCCACCTTCTGCAAAAAAACGTCATGCAGCTCGAAGTCGTGCTCTTGATACTCGTCCCGGCTGACGATATAAGTGCGGTTGAGCAAAAAGCGGCTGAGCTCTTAGGAACGATCACTAGAGCACCCCTCATAGGCACTGAAATCGCCGTGGTCGCGCCGAGTCTCGCCTATCACCACATGCCCCATCCGACGTGCGATGTCGCAGAGTACCTCCGAAGAAATGGAGCAAAGACGAACATCATTGGCCTAGCCCGAGGTGTGGGACGGCGCGCGGCACAGCTGACCAAGAGCGAGCGCGGGCTGATAAATGAGCACGATTTGGCGTTGTTTATTCTAGGGGATTTTCTAAGTTGCATAACAGACATCAAATATCAGCTCTATGAAGATCTCGACGTTCCCGTAATAGTAACTGGAGGCTCGGAATGCGACGTAGTTCCCTACGCATATGCTTACATCGGGGGAATAGGCCGACGTGCTAAAGGGTTTCACCGAGAATCTGAGTTCGCAATCCTGGATAGCATCGTCGCAATGATCAGCAAAGCTCTGGATCAGAAGCGCGAAGAGCTTGAAAAGGATCCATTATCGGTCAGCCCGTTCCGCCTCATGGACGAGATCGCTCAACAAATTCCGCAAGTTGGCGAAAGCCTCTCTCCCACGCCGATCACGATGCATTTAGACGGTATGCGGATTAAGCTTCCTTACGACGAGTACTACGAAAGAATACGCAATGTGAAATTCATTGAAGGTCCGACCCTCTCAGACGTGGCGGAAGTTAGACCTTCGTATATGCGTGAATATCTTATCTTGAAAATCAAAACGAAATCGGTCGCTGGATTTGCTCTCTAATAGCAGCCCCTCGATTTGCCAGACCCGACGCAAGAAAATCGACTGTCTTCGATTCTTAGGCTGTCAAGTGCCTATCGCAATAATCGTCCTAATGAGTTCCTTGAAGCTTGCTATCTCACGTCCCAAAACTTCTTTGCGCGTCAGGCCGATACTCATCTCGCCGTCGACGGTGAGTTGTTCCGGCCCGCGCCGCACGAGCCGGTACACTCCATCGGCGCGCAGTGCCGCCGTAGCGGCCTTGTCGTGCACCATTGCACGACCAGGGATGATGACCGTCTCATTGATCTCCGCCAAATTCAGCTCCTGAATATCGTCTAGCGTGATGAGACACGCGATCTCTTTTTCGGTGCTCACAACGTTGACGTTTGGCGCTATTCGCTTAAATATGGAACGAAGATACGGCGCCGCTACAGCGCCAGTGATCACGGTGGCGCGCTTCTCAGTTCTTGGAAGGTACGCTTCGGGATTGCTTGCCACGTAGAAAGGCGACCCGATTTCAGGGTCCCATAGTGGGGTACCGGTCACTCGCAGCTTGTACTCGTCGTTGATACTGCTAACTAGTTCCCTAAAGCTTTCAATTGGCTGAGATTCAATGTTAGGCATTATGGGCGCATTCCCGAGAATTAACCCCTCCTTCGCTCGATTCGCGAAGCGCATCAGGATCAACCCCCGTGCACCCATGCGCTCGAGATCGTCACACGTTTTTCTGAGGACGTCGCCGTCATTGACCCCAGGCACAATTACCGCGGCCCCGTAAACGTCACAGGACGCGCAAAAGGTCGAGAGGCACTGAAGTGAAGCCTCAGGCGAAGGATCACCCATATAGCGTTTGCGCAAGTGCGGCAAGGTCGCAAAAACGGTGAACGATACTTCACGCACGTTATTATCAACTAACTTGTCGGCAGCTTCCGGACTGTCGAAACCTTTGCCACTTGTGTACCCGAGATGGATCGGGACTTGGAGACTGGCAAGCAACTCGGCCAGCTCGAGTAAATCGGGATAACAGCTGACGTCCCCCCCGCCACTTATCGTTACCTTTTCAGGGTCTTTTGAACTCATCTTGAGGGTAGCGTGGACATCTTGCGCAACGCGCAAAAGTGGCTTAAACCCAGCGTATTTCTCTGCAATCGCTCTTTCGCAGTAGTCGCAGCCCTCACTGAGGGGCGAACAGAAGCGGCACCCAAATGGCTTAAAATCTTTTACGTTCTTAAAATAGCAGTAACTGCAAAACCCGCGACAATCAACCCCGGGCTTTCCTCCCACGTCTGCCAGCAGCTCCATATGGTCACCTCTCAAGCGGCAATTCCATTAACCAGTATTATAATTTAAAAAATATAAAAGTTTGCAAAAAATAAAAAAAGGGGGTTAGAACGGATTTGGAAGCCCAATTTCCGCTCTTTCCGTCCTGGTCTTCTCAGAGCGATCCCACTTGTTCTGCGCGAGCTTTGTTAGCATTTCCATGCCAGTCTTGCCTGGATCTATAGGCTTCGTCTCAAACAGGCCCATGTCGACGGCGCTTTGGAACAGATCCTTTCCGACTTTGGTTCGCGGCATTACGGTCGACCACCCGTCAGGCGAGCCGATGGATCCGGTCGAGATGTCCGCAGTTCGCGCGGTGAGATCAGGACAGATATAGCAACCCGGTTGCACGTAGTTGTGGGTCAGCTTCACTGGAACTTCAACCCGTTCGCCCAGGGTGGACGTGACGATCATTTTGCCATGTGAAACGTCCATCTTTTGGACGTGTTCAATATTCACCTTGTGAAGCTCTTCGACGATCGCTTTAATTCCCGTGTAGCTGAAATTCTCAGTGCAGAATATGCCGAGAAGCAGTGCCATTTTGTTCGGCAGGTGGCGCGCTCCAAACGGATAGAGCTGCATCTTTCGGACCGCATAGGTCAGGCAGTGCATGCCGACCATTCCGATCTTATCGAGGCCTTGCTCACGTGCCGCAATCTTCAGCGCGTTGTTGAGTGGACACAGCACGTATTTTGTGCCGGCCGCTGCGATGATCTCCTCAGGCGTAGTGGCGACGTATGGCTCCGGATTCCAAGGCTCGTCGGTCGGCATAGCGACGACAGCTCCTTCAATCACGCCGGTTTCAAGCGCGTGAATCAAGAGAGTGCTGACTATGCCGCCGTCTTGTGAAATCCTCTGAAGAATCTTGTCTGAAGTCTTAACCGTCATAACGTCGAGGTACTTACCTAGAACCATTTACTCCACCCCCATGACGCGCTTCTCTATCATTTCAAAGGTCGGCTCGAAGCTCCTCGGACATTGCGCATAGCACGCTCCGCATTTTATACAGAGCTCTTGGTTGACGTGCGGGCGTCCGTAGTCCATGTCAATCGCCCGCGTTGGGCACGCCATAGCGCAGGTGCCACACCCGATGCACAGTCCGTTTCCGATGATTTTTGTCAGCAGGTCACAGCCGCACGCAAATCCCGCAAGTTCGGCAAGGGGCTTCAAGTAATCTAGGTCCGCACCTACCGCTGCGAGTATCGTGTTAGCGATCGCCTCAGGACCAGTAGGACATCCAGGAAGCGCGAAATCGACTTTGACGAGGTTGGCGACGGGAACGAACGATTCGTGAGACGGCGTTGCCGCCTGTCCACCTACGCTGTATCGAGTCACATTTCCTGAAGCGGCACAACCGCCTAGGGCGACTAAAAACGTCGAATTCTGTCGTATCTTCCTTATGTCGTCAACTTGTCTCTTATCCTGCAGACAAATAGAACCGTGAACAATTGCAATATCCATTTGATCATCGGGAACCTCTCTTACGTCCGCAAGCGTTGTCTCATAACGATAGTCTATCGCGTCGAGCAGATTAAGAAGGATGTCGTAGTTGTCGGTTAGCGATATCAGACATCCTGTACATCCACTCATCACTGCCGTTAGCACTTTTGGTTTTGCAGCAGCCATTTCTTTCACCTCAGCCTCCGCTTCTGCGGGCTTCACTGTTATTTCCGGTTGAGCGGCTTCCGTTTTCTCCTCTGCAGCCGGAGGGCTGGCCCTCTGCATCTCCGCGATGTTTTCGGCGTCAGATTTCTTCTCTTTCTTCCAAAACGGGCTCATAAATACTCCTCTACTTCTTTTTGGATTAACTCCGTAGCATCAGGAATCGACCCTTTGACTTCTTCTGTAAGTCCAAATTCGATTTGCGTATAACTCTTCGGCTGGCACGCAACGATTACTATCTCACATCGTTCTTGTAACTCGTCGAGTGGTGTAGACGTTTGCCAGCACTGATGATCGGCGTAACGATCCCTATCGACATCATCTGTCGAAAACTTTCTTAGCTCTCCAGGAGCCCCTCCGAAATCTATCGAATCGACGAGCACGAGCTTCTTGCATCCAAGAATACTAAACAAGAAGTACCCTCTGCCGAAGTCGACGATCTTAAGGCGCGGTGTACTTTTTAGCGTCTGCTTCAGTACAGGAACCAAGGCGGTCCCGAAGCCGTTATCGCCGTAGAGTGGATTTCCGCAGCAGGCTATAATCGCCTCTGCATCGCAAATCGAGTCGCTCACTTTAGATCATCTTGTCCTGAATGATGTTCTTTTCTGGATCCAAAACGATCATATGCGTTGCACACGAGTTGCACGGGTCGTACGCCCTTACGATAACTTCTGCGAACTTGTAGTGGTCTCCCTCAAGCGCTTTACTGATCGTTGGGTAATTCCAAGTCGTCGGAACGAGGCAATTATAGTACCGTATCCTGCCATCCTTAACCCGGGCCATGTGAACATTCGCTCCACGAGCTGCTTCGTTGATTCCGACTCCAAGCTCGTTGTCGCCGCGACCGGCACACGCTTCCTTTGTTGCGCCGCTTGTATTCAGCTCGTCCAGGATATTCTCAGCTCGATGAACAAGTGTACCTAGTTCGCGAATGCGGGCCTTTTGGATGCCCATTGCGCCCCTCTCAGTGAATCCCTTGAACGTCGCCGCTCGTGCGCGAGGTCCGACTTCAACCGGTTCGCCGCCGACAAGGCATATCGTATTGTTTGCCTCCTGTCCAACTTCCAGGGAGCTGTACCAGTTGTTCGGCAGTTCTTCGTTAAACGTTTCCCAAGGAAAAGCCGTTCTGTCGCCGTACGTCAAGTCTGAAGCGAACACGTCGTAGTCGTGAACCCCCATATCTGTTGCATAGTCAGAGTCCTTGAATAGGCCCATCATAAAGTCGGCGTGTTCGTTTGCAAGTCCTTCGTAGGTTCGTAGACTGCTCTGCAATTTAGCTCGTGCAAGATCGCTGATGTTGTGTTGCATCCCGCCGATTACGATGTCGGGCGCGTGTAGACCCTCTCCGCCGACCACATCGATAATGTTCTGGGCGATTTTTCTCATTCCCTGACAGCGCTTCATGGCTTCTGCGTAGACATTTTTGTCAAAACCGACTCCGATCCCGAAGTCCGGGAAAATCAAAATGCCATGAAGCGGATGGCTGTGCATTTTGTTAGCAATCGCAGCGAGTTCTCGCAGTAACATGCCGTCTTTCGGGGGCTGAACGCCAATTGAGTCCTCGACGGCTTCTACCGAAGCGCACGAATGAGTGATGGGGCAAATGCCACATATACGTGATGTTGCAAGTGGGGCAAACTCCATCGGCTTTCCGATGAGGAACTTTTCAAAGTTCCTGACCGGCGTTATGCTGAAGTAGTTTCCTTTTTCCACTATACCGTCATCGTTGGTCTCTAGAACTAACTTGGAGTGCCCTTCGACACGAGTAACCGGTGCCATTTCAACTACGTTGGCCAAACTAGTAACCTCCTTTTGGTGTATTTAGAGAGATAAGATGAAATTTATTAACCCTAATAGTATAAAATCTAGACCGTTTTAGGGCCGTTGTGTAGCGAGTATGGCAGTCAACTACCGCTACGCTCTATATAGATATTTTCAATTTTGAGGATATCAGGATAAACAAAGCCGGTGTTGATTACTTAAGGCTTTTTTCGAGCCATCCAGCGTTTTACAAGATTCGCGTCGATCACCGCTCCCACCAGTTTCCTATTTAACATTTTTCGTATGTCGAGCTTACGAAGTCTGGTGAAATCCGCTAAGTTGCAAACTGGAAATGTTTCTGGACGCGCAATGCGTAACAGAGCGTCCAGCTTAACAGGGTGCTCGTCACTTAAAGCGCACGCTGATCGGCGCCTTTCGATTCCTCTTTTGTCCGTCAAACAGGGTCACTTCTCGTACGACGGATGCTGTCAAACTCCACCCCCGTTTCGTGCAAAAAATTCATGACAATTTCAATAACCCGGGCCAAAGTATAGTCTTCGCCGCCAAGCTCCCGAGTTTGCTCGAGGAAGAAGCCTACATCGTCGTCGCTTGCGTTGTTAAGACGCAGAACAAGCGAGCCCTCGACCTCGCACGTGCCCGTGTAGAACCCATCTTCGTCACCATCAGTGATCCCAACGATCGGAATGGCTGCCCGCGATAAGATGTCGCCGCAGATTGATGTAGTGTCGTCTCCAACAGTAATAGCGCAGATCGTTGTTTCGTTAACAGATTCCAATGTTTCGTCTGCGCAGTGGTTGATAAATGTCACTGAGCCACGTTGTAACGGGCGCGCAGGCACTATCGAGTGTTGAACGGACGCTTCATTACTCGCTCTGAGGTGTCCGGTCTTAACATAGGCGGTGCCCAAGTCAATATAGCCAATCTTCTCAAGGCCGTGGGCTTTCGTCGCAACGCCGACAATGTCGGCAATTCTGCCTCGTTGCACGATGATCGCAACGTGGCTGTCAATCACTGTCCCAACGACCGTGCCCTGAACCATCAATGGCTCCCCTGGCTTGGCGCCGTAGATGTGTCGCGTAATAACTTCGCCAGTCTGCTCCACGCCCAACTCTCTTTTTTGCCTCTTGATGAGCTTAAGCGAGAGACGATCCGACAAACGCCTAGCGACGTACTGAACGTGGGGGGACTTGTCCCCGTCAGCGCCCCGCCAAAGGATAACACTTCCGTCTAATGAGCCGGGTCGCTCCACCTGGATCACAGAACCTCGCACGCGCGACGACACTATCTGGCCGAAGACGCACCCTGTTTCAGAAGTTTTGCCGCAATTGGCCAGAACAGCTACCTCTTTTTCTGAAACGTGATTTAGCGCATCGCTTGTGCGTATCTTTTTAGAGGTATCAATGAACGTTAGATGCTTATCCAAGGCCGCTACCCGGGCCATTGTACCTCCAGCTAGCACATGCAGTGGTCCAAGAGCTCGCAAAGCTTCCACGACATCAGCTATTCTTCCCGAAGCTATGAGTTCAGGTCCGTGGATCACTAGTCGGGTGCCAATTGCAGGAAGGTGTAGGGCCCATCTGGGAGTAGCCTTTTGCATAATTACAAAGCGTCATCTCCGGAGTGAAATTACGTCAATATGACCACGACACGACCTTTCGAAGGCCCGACGGGTCAGACCAGTTGCAAAATTTGATTCGGCTATTCAACCGTAACGCTCTTGGCGAGATTGCGCGGTTGATCTATCTCGGCGCCTATGTCCTTGGCTGCATAGTACGCGAGTAGTTGGAGCGCGACTGCAGCGAGCATCGGCGAGAACAATTCATCGACATCTGGTATCTTGATCACAGAATCCACATATTTGGCGATCTCGTCGTCAGATGCGTTCGCGATTGCAATGACGAAGGCGTTTCGTGCCTTTACCTCTTTTATGTTGCCGAGCGTTTTGTAATATGTCTTGCCTTTGGGGACTATGGCGATAACGGGGGTGCCGGCGGTGATAAGGGCAAGTGGGCCGTGTTTTAGCTCGCCTGCCGGAAATCCCTCTGCTTTGATGTAAGAAATCTCTTTCATCTTAAGTGCGCCTTCCAGCGCGATGGGGTAACTGAACCCACGCCCGATGAAATAGCAGGAATCCGCTTCGCAAATTCGAGAGGAAGCCTTCTCGATGTTGCTGATGTTGTCGAGGAGGGACTCTATCAGGCCCGGCACGGACTTCATCGAGGTTATGATATGGCGTGACGTCTCAACGTCGACGAGCTTCTTCAATCGCGCCACATAAACGCCGAACATGTACAGTGTAAGTATCTGCGCTGTGAAGGTTTTAGTGGCCGCGACGCCAATTTCTACTCCTGATTTCGTTAGCAGAATTTCGTCGGCTTTTCGCGTGATCGTGCTTCCGACCACGTTTGTTATCGCGAGCGTTAGGTAGCCTTGCGACTTTGCCTCGTTCATCGCGGCGAGCGTATCTGCGGTCTCACCCGACTGACTGATACAGATTGCTAGGGATTTGTTGCCCGAAAGGAAGTTATTATAGCGAAACTCAGAGCTGTACTCCACCTTGACGGGGATTCGCAGCAAATCCTCGAGCGCGTACTTTCCAAGGATCCCGGCGTGGTATGACGTCCCACAGGCGATGATGGTGATGCCTTCAATATTTTTAATCTCATCCTCAAACGGGCGAAGTTCTTTGAAATCAATGCTACCTTCCAGCTCGCACAGGCGATCTTCCATGGTGTCCCGCAACGCCTTAGGTTGCTCGTGGATCTCCTTAAGCATGAAGTGCTCGTAACCCCCCCGTTCCGCGTCTTGGACGCTTCCATCGACGATTGTCACGGGCTTCTCAATATTCACACCTTGTAATGTTGATACGGTCACGTTGTCTCTGGTGAGACGGACGATTTCACCATCGTTGATGTATATGACCTTATTCGTGTATTTCCTGATTGCTGGAATATCACTGGCGAGGAAGTTCTCCCCATCGCCTAATCCCACTATCAGCGGGCTGTCCTTTCTCGCAGCAACAATGACGTCTGGTTCATTGTCTGATATGACCGCGATCGCATACGAGCCGTCGACGCGCAGCAGCGCCTCGCGCACGGCGCGTTCAAGGTCACCGTTATAGCAGTCTTCACAGAGGTGTGCTAGCACTTCAGTATCCGTCTCAGAGCTGAAGATGTGGCCTTTGCTCGTAAGCTCATCTTTCAGAGCTTGGAAGTTCTCTATGATGCCGTTGTGAACCACGGCGAAGCTGCCACTGCAGTCGGCGTGTGGGTGCGCGTTAGTGGAGGATGGAATCCCGTGCGTAGCCCAACGGGTGTGACCGATTCCAACACAGGCATTGTTGGTCAAACTTAAAATATTTTCAAGATCAGCGATTTTTCCTTCTGTCTTCGTTATATCAATTTCCGCGCCGTTCAGCGTGGCAATGCCTGCTGAATCATAACCTCGGTACTCGAGCCGTTTCAATGATTCAACTATGATTGGCGTAACACTTCGGTCGCCGATACACCCTACTATGCCGCACATTTAACCGTCTCGTTAGAATTGTTTTCAGGCCCAACACATAGGCGGCCGTGATGATCTATAAAAGTTCCGATTTTTGCTTTTGACGAGTTTAGTCTAAATTAGCAGCTCATATAACTGTGTCCGGCAAACGGCGCTGGCCATTTATATCTTCAGTACAACAACTGACCATTGTTAAAGTATTTAAGTATTATGATAATAGTTGTATACTTTATATTAAACTACTTTATATCAAATATAGTTGTGTACTTTATATGAAATAATAATATTAATCGTGAGAGCTGAGTTTCAAACAACTCGTCATTCATCTTATTTTGTCTTTTATTTGTCTGCTCTCCGGATAGCTTTTTATCGCAAAATGACTTACCCACCATACCATGAAGGTCCTGTTAGTAGGTTCAGGCGGTCGTGAACACGCCATGGCGATGGCGATTGCTCAGAGCGTTGAAGAACCGACGCTCTACGCCGCAATGAAGTACAAAAACCCAGGGATCGCCCAATTATGCAAGGATTACCTCCTCGTCCACGAAACTGACTTGGAGAAGGTAGCGGATTACGCCCGCCGCGCCGACCTCGTAGTGATCGGGCCTGAGGCACCGTTGGCAGAGGGGATCGTGGACGTGCTCGAAGACCGCGGTGTGCGCGCTTTTGGGCCTACGCGAAACGCAGCTTTAATCGAATCAGATAAGGGATGGGCCCGCTCGTTCATGTCTGAAAAAGGCATCAGAGGATGTCCTAAATACGCGCTGTTCGACGATTTACGTGATGCAGATCGCTTCATCAAAGACAACATCAACGAAGAGGAGCTAGTAATCAAGCCAATTGGTTTGACTGGCGGAAAGGGTGTTGTAACCATCAATGGCTATTCCGAGGGCAAAGACTACTTAAAGAAGCTTCGAGGGCCTGTAGTCATCGAAGAGTGCCTTTCTGGGGAAGAATTCACGGTGCAAGCATTCGTTGACGGGAAAGCGTTGGCACCCGCACCAGCAGTTCAAGATCACAAGCGCGCCTTTGAAGGCGACCTTGGACCGAACACGGGAGGGATGGGTTCCTATACAGACAAGTCCTACGTCCTCCCTTTCATGAACGAAGAAGATTACCGCGGCGCTGTAGCTATAATGCAAGATACAGTAAACGCTCTGAAAAGTGAGGGTATTACGTTTAAGGGTATCTTGTATGGCCAATTCATGCTTACACGAACAGGACCCATGGTTGTCGAGTTCAACTGCCGATTCGGGGATCCAGAGGCGATCAACATTCTGCCACTGCTCAGGTCCGACTTCATTGAGCTGGCAGAATCGGCTGTTGATGGCACGCTGAAGCAAACAGATTACGAACTTAGTGCCACGGTCTGCAAATATGTTGTGCCGGCCGGCTATCCAACAAACCCCAAGCCAACTGAAATCACCATCGATAAGAACCACATCGATGCCGCGCTGTTTTATGCAAACGTCGATGACCGCAACGGAACGATCACCACTACAACATCTCGAGCTTTAGCAGTCCTCGGCGTGGCAGAGACAATAGAAAATGCGGAACAACAAGCAGAACAGGCGCTTCAGTTTATAAAGGGCGACGTATTTGCGCGGCATGACATCGGGAAAAAAGAGCTAGTGCAGAGTCGCATCGAGCACATGAAGCGCATCAGGGACGCGTAACTAAGCATTGTGCCCTGAATGGACCCACCATGAAAAATCTTATTTCTATCGGCGATTTAACGAAAGGCGAAATCTTCGAGATCCTCCAGCTTGCCATCTGCCTCAAAGACGAACGATCAAAAGGGATATTCCGGAACGGTTTAGAACACAAAACTCTGGGGATGATATTTGAAAAACCCTCGACTCGAACGCGAACGGCGTTTGAAGTTGCAGTGGTCGAGTTGGGCGGATACCCTATCTACTTGAACTGGAATGATCTTCAGTTGGGACGAGGGGAGACGACTGCGGATACCGCGCGCGTGCTCTCGAGGTATCTGAGCTGCATCATCATGCGGGCGAACAGCCATTCGACGATCATAGACGTGGCCAAAAATGCCTCAGTTCCCGTGGTTAACGCCCTTTCGGATATCGAGCACCCGTGTCAGCTACTAGCAGACCTAATGACGATTTATGAAAAGAAGGGAGCGCTTAGCGGCATGAAATTCGCGTGGATTGGGGACGGAAATAATGTCTGCAATTCAGCGATACTCTCGTGCGCGCTAATGGGCATGAGCATTGACGTCGCGTGCCCCCCCGGCTATGAACCGGACGACGACATTCTGCGCAGAGGTCAGGGCCTGTCCGCCGTGAGAATCCTTCGCGATCCGCTGGAAGCAGCCTCCGCTGCAGATATTTTATATACGGACGTCTGGATTTCTATGGGAGATGAAGCAGCTTCAGCACTGCGCGCCCGCGCATTCTCTGGGTACCGCATTGACAGCAAAGTGCTCGATGCAGCAAAGAGCGACGCGATCGTGCTCCACTGTCTTCCCGCTCACCGGGGGCAGGAGATCACTGACGAAGTGATGGACGGACCACATTCAGCCGTTTTTGAGCAAGCGGAAAACAGATTGCACGCCCACAAGGCCTTGCTGTTAAAGCTGCTCCACTAGTTACCACGGCTCCTTTTTCTTGCCCAGCTTGAACCCGATGACGTTGACGGCGAGATGCAAGACCGGACTTAAGATCAGGACGACAACCAGTACGGGGAGGGTAAAGTTGAGGGCGAACCAACCGCTAAAAAAAACATACGTGAGCACCCACGCACCGATCACAAAGTCGAGCTGATCGACAACGGGTAGCGGATCACCCCTTTGCAGCCCTAGCCTTCTCTTGAAGAAGCTCTTGGTGAGGTCTCCGAGCATGGCCCCAAGTGCTAAAGTGACTACCACTGAAATGGGCTCAAATGAGGGCACGCCGATCTGTGTGCTGTTTCGTATTAATTGTAGGAGCAGGCCTACTGCGATCCCTGACAACGTCCCGCCGATTAACCCCCTAAACGTTTTGCCCGGTCCAAAAACCCTCCTCCCGTCGACAAAGTTGCGACCGAAATCGAGTGGAGTTCGTCCGGCAAATAGGACGGCACTCGAATTAGGCACATATGCAGGGAGCATCAGCCATACAGCATCAATGATGAGCGCAAGCATCGCATTGCGAAACGCGCATCATACATATTAAATCTGTCTCTAAGAGGGCCGAATTGGTCTGTAATCGCGAAGCGCACGGTGCGACTGCCGTTCTGCGCCTGCGGCATCAAAGCACAAAATAATAATAGTAACAAGATAAAAACTTTATTAGGAAACGTTGGAGAACTGTATGTCCATTTATGAAGCGCCGGTCACACTGCCGAAGCAGACGACCTCCTTGTGCCACGAATGCTTGAAACCTATAGATGCAACGATCTACGAGAAGAATGGCCAGGTGTGGATGGTCAAGAGATGCCCTGATCACGGCGCGTTCGATGAGTTGTACTGGTCTAGCGCCGAGATGTACGACAAAGCGGCGCGTTTTTCGTACGTTGGAAAAGGGTTACAGAACCCACAACTGACGCTTCACAAGGCATGCCCACTCGAATGCGGCCTCTGTGATGTCCATCTGACGTCTACGTGTCTCGCAAACGTGGATGTCACCAATCGATGCAACTTGCGCTGCGACTGGTGTTTTGCGAATGCCCACGCACGGGGGTACGTGTATGAGCCTACATTCGACCAAATCACTGATATGCTTACAACGCTGCGCGAGGAGCGACCTGTTCCGACACTTGCCGTGCAGTTTTCGGGCGGCGAACCAACGCTTAGGGATGATCTGCCCCGGATCATTAGCAAGGCAGTTGAGCTGGGTTTTATCCAAACCCAAATCGCTACTAATGGCATCCGGCTTGCAAAAGACGAGACGCTCGCAGGCACGCTTAGACGCGCCGGGCTGAGCACAGTATACCTTCAATTCAACGGCGTATCGAAGGAGACTGATCGTCTCATCGAGCTAAAAGAGAAGGCAATTGAGAACTGCAGAGATGCCGGGCAAGGCGTAGTGCTGGTTCCAACTATCGCCCGCGGGCTGAATGACCACGAAGTCGGAAAAATAGTCCTTTTTGCAGCTGAAAATGTGGATGTGATCAGAGGGGTCAACTTCCAACCAATGGCTTTCACCGGAGCTGCGAACGATTTACCCCCAGCTGTAAGAAACGCAGAGAGGTTCACACTACCTGATCTCGCACTTGACGTAGAGCAGCAGACGGGCGGACAAGTCAAAGCTGACGACTTTTATCCCGTACCATGCGTCATTTCGATCTCAAAACTCATTGAGGCTTTCACAGGAGCGCCTCAGATCGAGTTTAGCACCCATCCGCACTGCGGCATCGCTACGTACCTATTCATCGAGGACGGGAAGCTCATACCGATAAACCGATTCGTGGACGTCGACAAATTCTTTGAGGCCACCCAGAAGCTCACGAACAAACTGAATAACGGCGGTGTCCTGCGTAAGCCTGCAGCACTAATGCGAGGGCTGCTAACGCTTAATTCGGTTGTCAAAGAGGAGAATCAGCCGAAGTCCATCCAGTTTAAGGAAATGATCAAGACGGTCTTGCTGAAGCACGACTACAAAGCGCTCGGAGACTTTCACAAGCAGACTATTTTTGTGGGTGGCATGCATTTCATGGACGCCTACAACTACGATGTGGAACGGGTCAAGCGTTGCGGTATTCACTACGCAGTCCCCGGCGGACTAATCATCCCATTCTGCGCGTACAATAGTGGTCCTTGCTATCGAGATGCCATCGAAAAGAAGTACAGCATCCCTCTTGAGGAGTGGGAGCGCACGCGGGGAAAGCTGCGACTCGAACCACTCACGTGAAATCAGATAGCCCGGCACGGATTCGAACCGTGGTCGTGAGATCCAGAGTCTCACATGATTGACCGCTACACTACCGGGCTATGACTACTTCTATACAAGCGCAAAACTGCTCATCCGAGCGCCGCACGCTCTACCTACAGTCACGCACGACCATATATTTACTTAACGAAAGCTGCTAACAACGGGTGTTGTGAAAGCCCTAACACACTCAATTTTCGCTTTCGCTTTCTGCATCGTCGTTAGCGAGATCGCATTCTCCCCGACTGCGACACACAAACTGTTCCTGCTACTTTCTGCTACGGTTTCGCTGCTGCTGGCGCCACTTCCTGACGTCGACGCCCGTCTGCCGTTACGACTCATCGGTCACAGAAGTGGATTTTCGCACTCGATCTTGACCGCAGCGGCCTGCACCTATCTCTCCTACGTCCTGCTGTCACGCTACACGCCACTCGATCTGATCATCGTACCCGCTATCGCAGCGGCCATAACAAGCCATATCCTTCTTGATTCGCTTACGCTGTCAGGTTGTCCGCTGCTTTGGCCGCTTAGCCGTCACCGTTTTTCGGCGCACCTCTGCAAGTACGACAGCCCTTTGGCCAATGCATCAATCATTTTGTTCTCCTGTGTCGCAGTCGCTCTCTTCGTCCTCTACGGGTAGAGCTCCATCTTCGCGAGCTCATCCGTGAACTGCGGGACTTAGCGCGACAAGTAGGTGTGAAGTATTGGCGGCTGAGCCTTTTCGACCAATTTTCGGCGAACAAAGACGAACAAAATATTAAAGTATTCGAAAAGCCACTTTCATGTGAGGATTCGTTGTGTTCCCGTCAAAGAAGGTTCAAAATCTGGTTGGTTCCAAGATCCAAGTCGAGATGAAGGGCGAAAAATGCGTGCTCGAAGGCCTGCTGATGAGTGCAGATGATTACCTAAACTTGCATCTTACGAACACCACTGAAGTTGTTGATGGGCAAAAGTCCCGAGTTTTGGGATCGGTCGTGCTTCGCGGCAACAACATCATTCTTCTGAACCCTGTAAACGATTAGTCTGCAATTGCTGAACCGGCTTAGCGAGAACAACCGAGTCTCTAGCAAATGTCTCCCTGTGTTATCGTGGCTGGGCTGCGCGACCTGAGAAGGACCATACCGTGAACGTAGCACAAAGCAAAGAAAGCAAGCACGACTTACTGTTGGCGCAAGGCAAGATAGCTCCGTGTATCGGATGCCACGAAATATGTAATCCAGAGTACTGTTCCTTACTCGATGAGTGGCTAGAACTACTCATGTAAAACGCGTACGAGCGTTCTGACGTCTCGTCGACTGATACAGGAAGCGGCAGCAGCCTGTATTTTAGCGCATTCTCGCTGGCAGCAGTCTTTGCTTGAGGGCCAAATAGGCCTTTATTGTGTAACCATCATCAGCGTGAAGGCGTGGTATCTCGCGAAGATAGGAACCAACTACGCTCAATTTCAATGCTCGATTAATAGACCTTTTTTCCAGTAAAACGCGCCTCACAGTTGTTAAACGCTAAAAAAGAGCGTCGGTTGCGAGTTATTACACAACGTTGAAATACTTTGATCGCAAACATTTATATGGGACTTATTATTGGGAAAACGCGACCTAGAGCTGGCCAAATTCGTGGCGAAATGCTATTATGGCTTAGCTGACGGAGATTGCGAAATCGAAGTCATTGAGAGTCTTGATACCAAGATGCCGAATGTCAGCTTCATAAACGACATAAGGCAAGAGCTGCAGGTATGGTGGCCACGCAACATCGGCATGAAATCTAAGGTCGCGCGTTTATCTGAGTCAGATTTTGTATACTGTATCAACGAGCTTCGCGCTAAAAACGGATCGCCCCCCATTTCCTCAGACGGGACGTTGCACAAGAAATGGATGGAATGCATGGCATCAAATGAGCCGAATGTCTATCTCGTCGCTATCCGAGGAGAGAGGACGAAGTTCGTTTTGGTAAACACGAAGGTTCACTCGCGGAGCAAAGCCTAACTTTTCTTAAAGATATGCGGTCTCCCCTCTGCACCGCTGAAGACGTTGACGACTGTGAGACGATCGTGTGACTAGCACTATTGAAGAGCAAATCAGCGAAATAGAAACGGAGATACGTGAGACACCATACAACAAAGCGACACAACTCCACATCGGTCGTCTAAAAGCGAAACTCGCACGGCTGAAGGATAAGCGAGAGTCCAGGGGTTCGCATAAGGAGGCCGGATTTGCTCCGCGAAAGTCCGGTGACGCTACCTGTGTATTAGTTGGATACCCGTCCGTGGGAAAGTCAACCCTGCTAAACGCGCTCACTAACGCAAAATCACCAGTTGGAGCTTATGATTTCACGACACTAAATGTCATCCCTGGCTCTTTGGTGCACAAAGGAGCGCACATACAAGTCTTGGACGTCCCAGGACTGATAGGCGGCGCTGCAGTCGGAAAAGGCAGGGGAAAAGAGATAATTTCAGTTGTGAGAAGTGCGGACCTAATCTTAATCGTGGTCGACGTTTTCAGCGAATATCAAGTCCTAGTAGTCAAAAAAGAATTGTATGACGCAGGAATTAGGATAAATCAAAGCCCTCCAAACGTAGCGATACTTAAGAAACCTCGCGGCGGGGTTACGATTAGCGGGACTCTCAATGCTTCTGAAATCGACGAAGCTACGATAAAAGCGATTTTACAAGACTTCAAGATCCATAACGCCGACGTCATTATCAAAGAAGACGTCAGTATCGATCGATTTATCGATGCCCTAGTACCGGGCAGACTTTTCGTACCTGCAATAATGGTCGTAAACAAGATAGATCAGTCTGCTGAGTCGCCGAGTTTCGGGGACGTCCACATTTCTGCTGAACGTGGCACTAACATCGAAGGTCTAAAAGAGCTAATCTTTGAAAAACTCAGATTCATTCGGGTGTATCTTAAACCCCCGGGCAAGGCGGCAGATAGGGAAAACCCGCTGATTTTGCGCCGGAACTCCACAATCGAGGAGGTCTGCAACCTCATGCACGCACGTATCTCCAGACGATTCAGATACGCTCAAGTGTGGGGTGCGAGTGCGAGACACGCGGGGCAGCACGTCGGGCTAACCCACGTACTCTCGGATAACGATACTGTGACCCTCATAACCTCCCGCAAGTAATGGCAGAATCGGCTTCGACCTCGATTTTCTCGCGCCCAGTGGGCGGTTCAGATTGGCGTCAAAAAGAGCGTAGATGGATTTTGTCGCATTACGCTAAGCTTATATCGGACAAATAAGCCATGTTCAATCAATGGAGCTCCACATCGGAGAGACGTTCAGCATTGACCCGGGGTACCTCGTAACCGAACGAAGCGCCGTTATCGGCCAAAGCGGAAGCGGCAAGAGCTACCTCGTGAGCGTGATTTGCGAAGAACTCGCCGCAAGTGATCTCGGATTCGTCGTGGTCGATACTGAAGGAGAATATGCAGGGCTCTCCGGTCACAAGAACATCGACGTAATTGATGACATAGAACGCATTTCAACCGACGAAGAATGGGTACGAAAAATCATCGAGGAGTCACAAAAAATAGTCCTCGACGTTTCTGAGACTGAGCCAAAGGCCATAGATAAGTTCTTGGGAATCGTTTATGAGGTCGCGACCGAGAAGTTCCGGCAGGGGCGCGACCAGCAGAATCCTTTCTTGGTCATCGTCGAAGAGGCCGATATTTACGTTCCTCAGAGAGGGCGCGGACTCGAGATCTTGCAGGTAATGAGCAGAAGAGGCAGGAAACGGGGCCTTGGTATTCTTTTTGCTACACAGAGACCTGCTTTGGTCAATAAGAACGTTTTGAGCCAGTGCAACAACGTGTTCATCGGAAAACTGACGTTAAAAAACGATATCGATTCGGTGCGCATATTTTTCTCCTCGATGGATGATGCACGCCAGCTGACCGCACTTGAACCGGGACAGTTTTATGTCCAGGGCGCCATCGCAGATCCTTCGTTTATCAAGGTGAGGCAACGGAAAACCCAGCACGGAGGGGCGACCCCCACAATTCCACGACGAACCGAGTACGCTGCCGATCTCACGCCACACGCCGCCATTCGCGCAGTACCGGATTTGAACAAGGCCGAACACATGCGAGCGCGACTCGCGCTTGACACAACGACGGGAAGTAAGAAAGTTGATTATATACCGTTCGACGAAACCAGGGTCATCCGGGCCTTAGATAACAACAAGCGAAAGCACTTCAAGTTCTTCGGCAGGAGAGAGAGCGTCAATGACTTTAAATTGCTAATGTTGCCAATGTTCTCCGTTTGCGTTCGAGAGATGAAAAAACGGCTCATAGGCGCGAGGTTCAACGACTACACGGTCCTGATCGATGCCGTTACGGCGGATATCCTAAGCCCTGACAGCGTACACCGGAGATCGAAGAATCTGCGCCTTCTGGAAGACTTGAGCCCAACTCAACTGAAAGTGATGGATCTCATATTGAACAGCGGCGGCACCACCTATACGAAATTGCGCGAAGCTCTCGCGGATAAGAACGTCAAATCGAGCTTGAAGAAGCTGGAAGAACGGCGTCTGATTGGGATTAAAGATGGGCTCTATTTCTCCCTCCACGATATAAGCTATCCAAAAACCCTCGTTTCACAGAGCACTGATGGATTGAGGCTACGAGAGGGTCGCGCAGAAGATGTCATAAAGCCGAGGCTGTCAAAGCAACAACTCAAAGGACTGATACGAGGACTGTATCCTGGCTGTGAGGTGACCGATGCAAATATCATATACTCGCCGGTTCTTGAGGTCTTGTACTCGGGCGAGTCTTCAAAAAGACGTGTGAAAATAGACGCGTTGACCGGAAAGATTTTGCATAGCGCGTAGAGAGTGCTTACTCGATGCTCTGCCCAATTATGCGAATAGAACTGTTTTTTAGGCGGTTTCGCGCCGATACGTTTATCAAAAGAGGCGTTATCGACTCGACCATATTTGACGCTTCAATCGGCCCAGCATCGAAGGGAGTAAGCCCCTCTATCTCCTTGATGAGCTCCATAACGGTTACCTTAGGCTTTTCTGAGCCACACACGAGAACGTCAAGACCAAGGCTATCTTTAAGATCAATCAGGCGTGCCGCAGGCGTCGTGTGAAACGCTGAAACCACGTCATTATTGGAAAGAATAGCTTGCATCTCGGCGGCAGCGCTTCCGTACTTAGCGGGCGGGACATAGCGCAAGAACCCGTCTTTCGTCATTGGCACGACCGGAGATATCACTATTGCGTTGCCTTCTAGCTGATCTTTCATCGCAACCGCAGTAGGGATCGCAAACTGATACTGAAGGGCAATCACCACGACATCGCTATGTTTGACGGCTTCAACGTTTTCTTCCCCGAACAATTCGCACCTAATACCCTCCTTGAGTAATCGCGCTTCGCAGGAAATTGCAGCTTCCTCAGCTTTTTCAGCACTTCTTGATCCTATAACCACATCGTGTTTTGGAGCCCAGCGGAGCGCCAATCCCTCCCCTATGTTTCCAGTCCCACCAAGCAACGTTATACGCATTGAAAACCCCATTCCAACAGATTACAAAGACGTTTATAAATCTTTGTTCCATTTTAGTCATCCGAACGGAGACGCTCCGACGCCTTGAATATGCCTCCGGTACAAAAACATCATAAACCTCGGCAATTCAATGCAAAAGCCCTTATGACGATAGGGTTTCAAACGCTAAGCCCTTACCATAAATGAGAAACTTAAGGATCCACGTGGCGCTTATCTATCGCCTCAGCAGCAAGTACACGGGCCCGGCGACAAGGTGCAGTATTCCGAGCCTGAACACCGAGAATTCTGGAACGGCCTGCGAGGATAAGCTTGCAACGCCGCTCGTTTGAGCTGCTGGTGCAGACGTTCACAATATCGAGGCGTCGTCAGGCAATGTAGAGCCACTCTTCGCAGCTATCACGGAATTCGAGCGTGTGGTATTGACGGAGCTGGTGCCTGCTTCGAAACTACCCTTGGCCTTCGCGGGGGCTGTCACTGCCAACGATGGCGTTGACGTCACTTGTTTTAGCGATGTAGTTTTATTTGGCGTTGATGTCATTGATATAACGATGGCCCATTCGAAAGCTTTTAGCGGACAACGTGACGGTAACGCGATTACTGCTGCTTTCGAACCGGGCGCGGTGCTCTCGTAAAGCGTCAGTTTAATAAGCAACTATCACATCTGTACGACCCGCAATCGGAGTCGTGCTATGGATGGTTTGTCGACGTCGTACCTTCTACTCGCCTTGATATTCACTCCTACCGTGCTCTCGCTTGTGCCTCTGATTCTTGGCGGCTTCACGCAGTCCAAAATTTTAGACTACGTTTCAACCCTTATCGCGCTCATTACCCTTGTCTTCGCTTCAGTGCTTACCGTCGTGTACACAGGACCAGTGACCGCAGCGGTGGCAAATGTGGTGGTCAACAATCTGCAACTTTTTTCATTCAGATTCGACGCGCTTAGTCTTCTGTTCTCGCTCGTTGTTGCCTTGATGGGGTGCGTGATCATATGGTACTCCAATAGCTACATGCAAAATGAGAGCGGAAGAGGGCGTTACTACTTCCTGATGTTGTTTTTCATCGGCGGCATGCTGATGCTTGTCAACGCCGCCAATCTGGTCGTTTTTTATATGGGTTGGGAGATCGTGGGCATTTGCTCATTCCTGTTAGTCGGCTTCTGGTATGCCGACCCCCTAAAGAACAAGGCCGCAAAAAAGGTCTTCTTCTTTACGCACATGCCGGGAGAGGCACTACTGCTGTTTGCAGTCGGCGCCTATGCGTGGACGGGCAGCCTTAACATCAACGCATTGTTAACGTCGACACCGGCAGCGTGGCAGATGAATACGCTGCTCGCCCTCGCGCTCATCGCCATATTCGCCAAGTCTGCACAAACGCCGTTCTTCTCGTGGTTGCCCAGCGCAATGCAAGGCCCCACACCGGTTTCTGCGTTGCTGCACAGCGCTGCAATGGTTCCCGCTGGCGTGTATCTCGCGGCACGACTCTTTCCGTTGTTTACCGGTGGCTGGCCCTGGGTGCTCGCCATCATCGGAGGATTCACCTTGGTGTTGGCCGCTACCTTCGCAATGCGCGCAAACGACCTGAAGGAGGTCCTCGCGTACAGCACCATCACAAACCTCGGATTCATGTTCCTTGCATTCAGCTTTGGGCCGATAGGACTCGTCGCGGGATTAATGCAATTTCTCGCGCACGGCTTTTTTAAGGCCTGTCTGTTTCTAGGAGCAGGGTCCGTCGACCACACCGCGCATACGATGGATCTCAACAAACTGGGCGGCCTATCGAAAAAGATGCCGTACACCGCCGCTTCATTCACCATCGCCGCCGTGACACTAGCAGGCGTGCCGCCGCTTGTCGGCTTTGTAAGCAAGTGGCTCATTTACTCAAGCAGCATCGCCACGACGGTCGCAGGCTTGCAGGTCTTCGTCATTGTGGTGCTGGCAGGGAGCGTGCTCTCCGCAGGCTACATCTTCCGCGCGACGATTAGTGTATTCTATGGTCAGCTTCCGGCCGACTTGGAAGGTGCGCACGAGGCGCCAGCCACAATGTGGGTGCCACAGGTAATCCTTGCAGCGGGGTGCGTCGCTTTGGGGATCTTTGCGCAATACCCTCTCGCCATCATAACGCAGGTCCCGTACAGCGGAACAGTGGTCACTCAATCCGCGATTGTGCTTACCAACATCGAAATACCTGGCGTATCCAGTTTTGCTCCTGCCCTAGCGTCGATTCTCCTGTTGACCGCCATACTTGCCGGTCTAATCCTTAATGAATTCATGACGCGGCGACCACGTGAGACTGCTCCAACATCTAAACAGCTTTTCGGAGCGGGATACGAGCTTCCTGAAGGATACGTGTATGCGTCTGGAAGGCACTTTCTTTACCAAGTGACGCAACCCTTCGAGCGATTGCGATGGATTGACCCTGACTACGCCTACGCTGCAATCGGGCGGGGCGCGGTCTCGCTGTCGAGAGTGCTGCGCCGAGCACAAAACGGAAGCGTGATTAGGTATGCCGCCTGGATATTCGTTTGGCTGCTCCTTGCGGGAGCTGTTTTTCTAGTTTTTAAGGGGTCGTAATGGAGACAGTACTTGCGTTTGGTATTCTGTGGGTGATTTGCGCCGTTCTCATCGCGATTTTGAACGACAAGTGGTCAACATTCGCGCTCCTCGCTCTAAACGTGATAATCGCCGTATTCCTGTTGACGGAAAATGACCTCGCGGGGGCACTCGTAAAAGCGGCGCTCGGGATACTGACTCCCATCATCATCCTTCTGGCTGTCACTCGTACAAAACAAACCCAACCTCGATTGGGTACGCTGCCTATGATTTTGATGGCGCTCGTAACCCTGGCACTTTCGTACGGCGTAGCTTATTCAACGCAATCCGAATTTCCGCCCGCACGGATCACCGAAACCTACGCTCTTATAGCGCTTTTCGGCATAGCTTTACTGATCCTCGTAAGTCAAAATAGCGTCTTGAAGCTCCTGCTCGGTATACTGGTTCTCGAGAACATCGCAACACTTCTCATCTCGTGGGGAGCGAACACCGCGCTGCTTGCCCTAGTCGTCGAGGCGTTCGTGGTGCTAATCACGCTCACGATAACCTTGATAGCGCTGATGGACTACTCGGAGTATGGCTCCATTGACAGCAGCAAGCTGACTCACCTTCGTGGATAACGGAGGACCGAAATGTTTGTCGTGTACACCCTGGCCATTCCGTTGATCACGGCGGCGATATGCGCGCTTTCCGGTCGTAAAAAGAAGATAGCGGCATATGCTGCTGTTATTGGGATGACACTAAGCGCTGCCCTTTTCACGGCCAATTTGTTTGTCGCCACAAACGCGACTGCCGGCATCGACTCATTTGCAAGTGCAGCCGGGCTGTCCACGGTGGGGCTGATGGTAGCATATGTGGTTATCGTTGTCGGAACGCTTATCACGTGGTTTAGTCTGCCCTACATCGAAAACGCCGGCCGTCTCTACTACCCCCTCCTTCTGATCATCATAAGTGCCACAGCTGCCGCTGTCCTCAGCACCAACGTTGCAACGCTGTACATCTTTTTGGAAATCAGCACCCTTACGACGGCGATCCTAGTGACATACCGAAAGGGGCGTGCGTTTGAGGCAGCAACAAAATTTGTCGTCTTAAACAGCATCGGAAGCTCATTCACGCTGATCGCGCTCATCTTGATGTTCGTCAACTACGGAACATTTGACATAGCGAGCTTCGGAAGTGCGTCGAGCAACGCGATTCTTTTGATGAGCCTCTTCTTGTTCATAGGGTTGGGAACAAAAATCGGTGTCGTTCCGATGCATTCGTGGGTTCCCGATACGTACAGCCAGGCCCCGACGCCCGTCAGCACATTTTTGGCAGGGACCGTCAAAGCGGCCACCGCTTTTATCCTCATTCGATTCTTGTTTGCGTTACATCCGGTTCTTGACGTTGTGCTGTTGTTCATCGCAGTCACGGCGGTGCTTACCGTGGGGGTAGGCGCGTTTATGGCCTACACCCAGAAGGACCTAAAGCGGTTTCTGGCTTATTCGTCGATAGAACAAGCCGGAATCATACTATTTGCGATCGGCATTGGATCATCCGCCGCGCTAACAGGCGGTATTTTCCAAATAATTAATAACATGGTTATGAAATCGCTCCTTTTCCTTTGTGTTGGGGCCATTATCGCGGCAACCAAGCAACGAAATGTCGACGGGCTTGGCGGCCTGGTGACGAAGATGCCAATCGTGGCAGGAGGGTTCTTGATAGGAGCACTCGCGCTCTCGGGGATTCCACCACTCAACGGCTTTATCAGCGAATTTTTGATCCTTCAAGCGGGTTTTGAAAAGGGAGGGTTGTATCCCGCCTTGTCGGTGGTGTTGCTCGTGCTGACGTTTCCTATGTTTGCAGGCTACATCAAAATTTTTCAGCGGGTGTTCCTCACCGTCGATCAAAAGACACCGGCGCCTAAAGTCTCGTATCTATCTATTTATATAATAATCCCAATAATCATCTTGAGCGTTCTTTGCGTGCTGATGGGGATATTTCCGACAGCAATCGTTGACCAAATTAACAAGCTGTCACTCGCTATATTGGGAGCCTGAGATGTTTCGAGCAAGGTCACCGTGGGTTTACTTCATAAACACCGGATCGTGCAATGGATGCGATATCGAGGTGCTCGCGATTCAAAATCCGCGGTACAGCGCGGAACGCTACGGCGTGTTGCGCGTTGGCTCTCCACGCCACGCTGATGTGCTCGTGGTTACCGGCCCTATCACCAAACGCATGGAGGATCGCTTAACGATGATCTACGACCAGATTCCAAATCCGAAAGCCGTCGTTGCGGTGGGGAGTTGCCCCACGTCAAACGGAATCTTTGATGGCGCTTATTCGTTAACGGGGCCGCTTGACACGGTCATCCCTGTTGACGTCTACGTAATGGGCTGTCCTCCTAGGCCTCTCAACATTCTATCCGGCATTCGAAGCGCAGCAAAGATGCTCGACTCGAAGAGAAAAGGCACGGGCGCCCGACCTACCGCACGATTTGACGAAGCGATGGCAAAGGAGACGGTCATCGATCCGAAGTTCCGGTCATCAGATAACGCTCCCGAGGCACGAAGATGACGCGATCGCTTGAGGACGCAGTACAGGTCACGGACTCGAGTCACAAGGGGTTAAACTCATACTACCGCATCGACCTCGACGACCTGGATGCGGCACTCGCATTTCTTAAGCAGGAGGGGGCACGACTAGCCACCATTACGGGCAAAGATGCGCGAGACCATCTCGAGGTGCTGTACCACTTTGCCCTAAAGGCGCAGCTACACACCATCATCGTGGACCTCCCCTATGACGAGCCAAACGTCCCAACGATCACTGACCGGTTTGTAGCCGCGCTGCTCTATGAACGAGAGCTCATCGGCTTGCTTGGCATCAGCGTGATCGGAATCCCTGATTCTAGGCCGCTCGAACTGCCACCGAAATATAGCGATCCGACGCCGCCGCTCAGGAGGGTGTAATCGTGCCAGACGTCAACGATCGCGGGTTTCCGAAGTTGAAGGTCCCTATCGGGCCGAGTCACCCCGCCTTGGAGGAGCCTGCGAGATTCTTGTTTGAAGTAGAGGGCGAGAGGGTGGTCGACGTCGACTATGAGATTGGTTACAACCACCGCAGCATCGAACGGCTCTGCCAAGAGCGACCATTTTCTAAGATCGTATATCTCGTTGAACGCATCTGCGGCATCTGTTCACACGCCCATCCGCTAAACCACGTCGAACGGGTTGAGGACATCGCTGATATCGAGGTGCCAGAAAGGGCAAAGTATATACGAACTATTTATGCAGAGCTCGAGCGGATTCACTCGCACATGCTGTGGGCTGGAATTGCAGGTGAAGAGATCGGATATCATACCTTATTCATGTACACCTGGCGCGAGCGCGAGAAGGTCATGGATCTCTTCGAACTGCTGAGCGGGAACAGGGTCATGCACGGATGCAATAAAATCGGTGGTGTCAAGTGGAATATATCCGATGAACAAACGCGTTCCGCACTCGGTGTTCTCGGCTATCTCGACAATGCTGCTGACAAAATCACTAAGGCAGTTCTAAAGGATAGCAGCATCGCAGAACGAGGCAAGGGCGTCGGCTGCCTCAGCAAAGAGGACGCTATCCGTCTCGGGGCGGTCGGCCCGAATGCGCGTGCGAGCGGGGTTCCCGAAGACACGCGAGTGATGTGCAAGTACGCAGCCTATGGCGATTTCGATCTCGAGCCACAGATAGCGAAAGACGGCGATGTCGTGGCCCAGGCACTGGTGCGGTTAGCAGAGCTCAAACAATCCATTCGGCTCACCAAGGAACTTTTCGCGAACCTGCCTGACGGGCCAATTCAAGTTGAGTACGATGAGATACCACCAGGGCGGAGCGTGGGTCGAGTTGAGGCCCCCCGTGGAGAGTTGATCCACTACACGGAAACGAATGGCACGAGATTCTTCGAGCGAATAAAAATCAGAGCCCCCACGCTGGCCAATATCCCTTCGTACGTGCCGAAGTTCCTTGGCTGCCAAGTAGCCGACATCCCTATCATCGCCGCATCAATCGATCCCTGCTTTAGCTGCACTGACCGTGTGACCGTGATAAAGGACGGGAAGCGCAAGATCGTCAGCGGACAGGAATTGAGAACAGGGAGGATTTGATGATAGAGGCAATAGTCATCGCGCTGGTCTATGCCTTTGTCGCTGCCTTGCTACTGCAGGGGATTCGCCGTATCGTCGTGGCGCACAGTCAGTATCGCAAAGGTCCTAGCATCTTCCAGGCGTTTTACGACTTCTTCAAACTGATGGGCAAAGAGAGCTTGACGCCGAACGTGACAAGCCCACTGCTCTTCAACCTCGCGCCGATCCTCAGCGTTGCTTCTATGCTCTTTGCGGCACTAGTTATACCTTTGGCCGCCTCTGCGTCGGCGGTCGGCGCAGGCGATCTCATATTGGTGATTTACCTTTTAGCGATACCGCCAATTGCACTGATCCTGGGCGGCTCGGCTAGCGGAAGCCCGTACGGCGCCATCGGCGCTGCGCGCGAGGTGGCTCTCCTCATCGGCTACGAAGCTCCGTTCATCGTTGCTATGGTGACGGTTGCTCTGGCGGCAGGATCTTTCCAGTTAAATACGATATCGTCGACCGCGTGGGTCACCGTCTTGCCGCTGGCGGCGATTGCTGCAATCTGGACGTTGCCTGCCGCCGCGGCAGTTCAACCTTTTGACATCGCCGAAGCCGAGACCGAGATCGTTTCTGGCCCCTACGTCGAGTACTCTGGACCGAATCTCGCCCTTTTGCGACTCGGGCAGTGGCTTAAGACATATCTCTACGCGTCGCTTATCGTAGTAGTGTTCTTTGGAACGGCAATCTACCACTTTGGGACCGGTATAGATCTTATCATTGAATTTGCGATAATAGCATTGCTCGTCAGCGCCTTCATCGCGTTTTGGCAGGCGACTACCGGGAGAACCCGTGTCACCCGCGTGCTTAAGTATTACTGGACGATTCCTACCATACTCGCAGTCGTGGACCTCATCTTGTGGGTTGCAGGCGTTAGGTACATGCACTTCCTTTTCGGATGGGCGGGGCTCTAGAATGGCTTCAGGATTTATCAAAGATTTAATACGTTCCTTTACAGTCGGCATAGTCGGCAAGACGGCGACCGTGCAGAGCGCGTCCGAGGTTGAAGTCCCAGCAGCGTACCGCGGCACCCCGATTATTGATCCCGAAAAATGTATCTTGTGCGGACGTTGCGGAAAAGTCTGCCCTGCTGGAGCCATCGCACTGCGCACTAGTGCCTCTGAAAAAAGTGTGCGCATCTTCGTCGGACACTGCGTGTTTTGTAGCGAGTGCGCGATGATTTGCCCGGTTTCCGCGATCACTATGAGTAAGGTGTGGGATACTGCAGTCACAGACAGGCTTTCTCGAGATACAATGAGTGAACGCGAAATAAAACGTCGGCCAAGACCAAAGGAGGAACAGGCATCGAGCAGCGTAACACACAAGAGTCGTGAACCGATGCCTCAACCCGAAGACTCCGCGCATTAGCCACGTGCGCATAACGCAGGTGGCCGTGCCAATGAATAAGTGAGTCGTCCGAACGGCGCCGCCATTTTTTCTCAATCCACGACTAGCTTGTTTCAGTCCCCGGATGGCCGCCAGTAACAAGCAACATTCTTAAAAACTTTGGCGCAAATCTCATTTCGGAATTCATTATGAAACAGAGCGCTGCGTTACACGACCTCATTATCGTTGGCGGCGGCCCAGCGGGCTTAACGGCGGCAGTCTACGCGATTCGAAAGATGTTGAACGTACTGCTGATTACCCAGAACATCGGCGGTCAGGTTCTTTACACCCTCAACGTGGAAAACTACATGGGCTATCAGTTCATATCTGGCCCAGATTTGATGGATCGCTTTGAAAAGCAGGTCGAAAAGTACAACGTGCCACAAACATTCGCACAAGTAAAAAGTGTAGAGAGAGAGAGCTACGTATTTGT
>Ga0187784_10000354_pt1 | contig 33096 bp, 29 predicted proteins | sample 1015_SJ02_MP15_2_FD_132964 | JGI IMG/M metagenome (GOLD analysis project Ga0187784, IMG submission 132964) | Tropical peat soil microbial communities from peatlands in Department of Meta, Colombia - 1015_SJ02_MP15_20_MG | ecosystem: Environmental > Terrestrial > Soil > Wetlands > Peat | place... | reverse complement strand
TACGACGAACGCAACGAAGAACTCGACGACGAATTCTACGACGAACGCAACGAAGAACTCGACGACGAATTCTACGACGAACGCAACGAAGAACTCGACGACGAATTCTACGACGAACGCAACTTCGACGTCAAGCGACCCAGCTGTCAGTCCAGTTCCTCGAACACCCGCGGCACCAACCCCTACCATCTCCACAGTCGCCGCCTCACAATTCCAGAACTCTAGTGAAGTTGCCGCAAGCTCCACTGAAAAGTCCCAATTATGCGTCTCGCCGACAAATGCGACAAACGCCTCCATGGGAGCCAAGGAGCTGAGTGCAGACCTTGAGAACTGCAGTGCACCGCTATCTCAGCCCGCGAGTCTGCTTAGCGCGTCGCAGACGTGTTTACTATACACCCCCTCATTTCAGGTGCCAACAGTCTCGTCAAGCGCGTTTCCCGAAGCTTCGGCTATCTCAGCGGAGGCAACTGCGCTGTCAGCGGAAGGAACGGCGCTGTCACAGAATGGCTCGGTATCCAGTATGACCTTGCCAGGAGTTCAAACGGGCACCGCAGCCAGCTTTTCCGCGCAATCCGTGTTCGAATTCTCGCTACTTGGGCTCGGAGCTCCCGCGCTCCTTGTCGGTGTACTTTACTTGTTGCTAAGAAGGGTTTAAGACCGCCATCTTTTTTTAGGTTATTTTCTTAGCTTCCGTGCATAATACGCTCTACAGCTTGCTGTTGTCCACGGCGTGATGTGGCCTACTGTAATCGGCGGTCGCGAAGTTTGGTGCTGTTCCTGACGTGCGACGGACGAAAAAGACTTTCTAAGATCAGGTCTAATTGGGATCGATGATCAGAGTTGGGATAATAGGCGGATCCGGATACACAGGCGGGGAATTACTGAGATTGCTGGTCCAGCATCCCGACGTCGATATCACCATAGTAACTTCGCGGGCCCTCGACGCTGTTCCTGTCGCCGACGTTCATCGCTATCTAAAAGGGTTTTACGACCTGCGATTTGTAAACGCCGAACCGAAAGTGGTCGCCGAACAATCGGATATCGTATTTCTCGCGGTCCCCCACGGCGCCGCCATGGGAATCGTGCCAGATCTCATCGATGATGTTCGCATTATCGACCTTAGCGCCGACTATCGTCTCGGACGAAACTATTCAGAGGTGTACGGCCCGCACACCGATCCTCGAGACGCCGTCTACGGGCTGCCTGAATTGCACCCCGAGGTTGCCCATACCGACCTGTGCGCTAACCCCGGCTGCTACCCTACGGGCGCAATCTTAGCTGCAGCGCCTCTAGTCAAAGCTGGACTCGTCGATCATGCAGTATTCGATTCTAAATCAGGGATCTCAGGCGCAGGGGCCGCTCCCACGCAGACGTCGCACTATCCTAACTTAGCTGAGAACGTGGTCCCTTACCAACTCACGAAACACCGCCACAAAGCCGAAATCGTTCAAGAGCTGCATCAACTTGGAAACGTCGCCGTGAACTTTACGCCTCACGTCATCCCGTCCATTCGAGGCATTCTCACAACCGCACACATCTTCACAAGCGCTGAACTCGATGAAGATCGGATCACTTCACTTTACGAAGTGTTCTACGCTAACAGCCCGTTCATTCGATTCAACGTTCCGTCGCTCGGGTCAGTCCGCGGCACGAACTTCTGCGACCTGTGCATTGAGCGAGACACATCGACAAACAGGGTCGTCGTCATCTCCGCCATCGACAACATGGTGAAGGGCGCGTCAGGCCAAGCAATCCAGAACATGAATCTTATGTTCGGCCTCGACGAGACGACCGGCCTCTGGTCTCCAGCACTGTCGCTCTGAGGTAGCAATGAAAGTCGCAGATGTCATGAATCCAACTGTCATTTCGGTGGCTCCCGACACGACGGTGCGCGAGTGTATCAAGCTCTTCCGGGAAAACAACATAAGCGGCGCTCCCGTGCTGGCCGATAGAGACCTCGTCGGCATCATTACGGAAAACGACATTCTCTCGCTCCTTGAGATACCCGAGCATACAGGGTACTGGCTCCCGAGCCCCCTCGAGATCATCGAGGTTCCGGTGCGCGAAATTATCGAGCGCCTCGAACTCAGAGACTCAGTAACCGAAGACGTGGGAGAGTGGAGGGTCGATCGCGTCATGAAAAAAGCCGTTCACACTATAGATGGCGATTCGGACATCGAAACCGCTACTGAGCACATGATACGGCACAAAGTCAATCGGCTTCCTGTCGTCGACGCAACTGGTCAATTGATCGGAATCGTCACGCGCGGCGACATCATAAGAGGGATTGCAGAGGGCAGTTAATGCGCATCGTTGAAGGAGGCGTCTGCGCCGTTCGCGGAGTGAAAGCCTCTGGTCGCAAGGAAGGCAAAAACGGCCTCGCGGTCATTACTGGTGGTGGGCAAGCAGCAGGTGTATTTACCACCAACAAAGTCACCGCAGCTCCCGTCGTCGTCACGCGAAAACACCTCATCCAGAGTCAGCAGATCTTAGCCGTGGTAGCAAACAGCGGCAGCGCTAACGCTTTTACGGGATTAAACGGCTTGGAAGATGCCGAGCACGTCGCCAAATCCCTTGCGCGCCTCTTGCATATTCGCACATCGGACGTTGCCGTTGCGTCAACTGGAGTCATCGGGACCCCGCTCGACGTGAGCTGGATCGATTCGAAGATTATCGAGGTGCTATCGACGATAACTGATGCGGCCGAAGGCAGTCTTGAAGCGGCACGAGCGATAATGACGACTGATTCCACGCCGAAGCAAGTGGCGGTTGAGGTCGACGGCGTCGCACTAGGCGGTATAGCCAAGGGCGCGGGGATGATTGAACCGCAGCTATCCACGATGCTCGCCTTTATCTACACGGACGCTCGGCTCACCGCTGATGTGTTGCAGACCTGCGTGAAAAAAGCAGCCGATCTGAGCTTCAACATGGTCATCGTCGATGGCGATACGAGCACGAACGATACAGTCCTACTTATAGCTACCGGCGAAAGCTCTTCGACCATTGACGTTGATGATTTTCAAAACGCGCTGAACTTTGTGTGCGTTGAGCTCGCGAAAATGATCGCGCGCGACGGCGAAGGCGCGACGAAAATGATGGAGGTGACCATCGCAGGCGCACGAAATCATGAGGACGCGGTCAAAGCGGCAAAGGCTGTCGTACGGTCACCCCTTGTAAAGGCGGCTCTTTTTGGAGCGGATCCCAATTGGGGCAGAGTTGTTGCTGCAGTTGGCTACTCTGGTGCGTTCGTGGATCCAGAAGCTCTGTCACTCGCCCTGTCAGATAGAAAGTGCACCTCCGTTGCATTGGTCGAAAAAGGCCTCGTAAAAAGTGCGAGCGTTGATGGGCTCGACAAGGAGGCGCTTTCGGAAATAATGAATAGTAAGGAGATCTCGATCCTCGTGGACTTAGGAGTAGGGGCCGCAACGGCCACGGCTTGGGGCTGCGACCTCACTGGCGACTATGTACGCATCAACGCCGAATATGCCACCTAAGGGCTAACCTTCGATCCGCGATCTTATCTTAAGAGCCTGACCAGCAATGTCCATTTTGTTCAAGATATTGGCCATTTTCGCAACAGATTCCATTAGTCGCACCGCTTGATCGAGATAGTTCAACACGTCGCCTGAATACGCGTGAACGCCAAATTCGGACATCCGCTCGACAATCTCGCTGGGATCGAGACCCGCCACTCGTTGCTCGATGACCCACTTCGAAAAGTTCCGTTCAGGACATCCACAAAACGGCGACCATTCGCAACTGCAATTAACGAATGCCACTGAAAAAGCCAGTAGGCTGTCAAGGTCTTTTTGCTCGAGATACGTCAGTTCGTCCCCATTTCCTGAGAAGAACATCTCAAGGTTACCGCCGCCGAACACATTGGGAGATACGTTTGCTCGCAGCGCCTTCGCGTACCGCTGCACGTTGTTGAGGTAGACCTGGGTAAAAACCTGCAGCTTTAGCAGGATATCGAACGGGGCATCGCCTTTCTGCACGGACTCGACAATTTGAACCGCTTCGGGAATAGTGAGAAAATCGGCCGAGACGACACATCCAAGCTTCGTCGCTCGACCGTCCCCGGATGCAAATCCCAGGCGCTTCAGGCGCCGCAGCTGAGTGCTGCCGTCGTAGTGGGCGAGCATTTGGACGCTTCGGCCGAACGTGATGTTCGCAAGCACCTGCTCTGCCTGCTGGTCGTCGTCATATTCGATATCGACGCAATCTGCGGCACTTGAGAGTAGTTTGATTGCAATCTCATCCTCTGTCTCCGCCGCCTTGAATTTCTGTCTGGGGTCGGCAAGTAGGAAGACTTTGCCGTTGTCGTGATAGTCCGGCCGCCCCGCACGCCCGAGCATCTGATGAAACTCTTGAGCGGTTAGCCAGTTTATGCCCATCGCCAAGGACTCAAAGATAACTTGCGACGCGGGAAAATCCACGCCTGCCCCGAGCGCCGCGGTGGTTACGACGGTTTCTATGGCGCCTTCGGAAAACTTAGTTTCGACCTTCTTTCGTTCTCCATACGAGAGGCCTCCGTGATATGGGGCGCTCTTCGCCGAGAGTGATTTAGATAGCCGATGACAGCGCGCCCGGGAGTTCGTAAAAATGATCGACTGGCCTTTGTAGCCCTTGCTTGACGTCCGCGAGATTTCGTGTCGAACGAGCTTATTGATTATAGCCATCTTGTCCCGTTCATTAGCAAAAACGAGGTGGCGCTCGATCGGCACTGGGCGGTCTTCAAACTCGATGAGCTCGGCACTAAGCTCATGAGCGAGCGCCTGCGGGTTTCCGACGGTTGCAGAAAGATAAATGCGCTGTGAACGTGGCGCTAACGTCTTAAGCCGTGAAATGAGTCCATCAAGCCGGCTTCCGCGCTCTTCGTCTTCAAGCATGTGTACTTCGTCGACAACGATCGTCCCGATTTTGCCGAGAAGCTTAGCGTCGCCCGTGCGAAGCACCTGATCGATGCCTTCATACGTCCCCACAAGGATGTCAGCCGAGTAATCGGGCTCCACTCTTGTCCAATCTCGCGTCCGAATCCTGCTACCGCCGATTCTAAGGCTTACATTGAGGCCGAGGTCGCGGTACCGGTCCTCAAAATCGTCGTATTTCTGGTTTGCGAGAGCGACGAGGGGGACTACGAATAACAGCTTTCCGTTGCCGCTGAGCAGGTTACTAACGCCCGCCAGCTCGCCAATAAGCGTTTTTCCCGTAGCCGTTGCTGACACTACCAGAAGATCCTGACTCTTCAAAAGTCCCCGCTGCACCGCAAGAGATTGGACCGGAAGCAATGCTACCAGCCGTTTCTTGAGCACCCGCTTCAGCCTACTGTCCACTTCGAGATCGTCAACGGCAACACACGGGTAGCGCTCGGCGCGACGCGAAAGCACGTCATACCGTGTAAGTTCAGGATCGACTCCAGAATCGAGGAAACGGATGACACGGTCGAGATCGCGCACTTTGTTAAGTAGTGTATTGAAGTGATCTTTGGGCTCAAAACCGTGAAAATTGAGCTCTCTTCGCAGCTCTGATTGGGCGCATTCCATACAGATGAGCGCACCGTGGTGCCGTACGAAATTGGCGTCAACCGGCTTGTAGCGGTGCTTTCCGATGCAAAACCCGCAGACGCGTACCCGGTCATAAGGAATCTGATAAGCGTTGAACAGTTCTACAAGATCCTGACACAGCTTCTGATCATCTGGCGCCGCATCTTGTCGCTCGGCAAGCGTGACGTCGTGCAGCCGCAAAACCTCAAAAACATCAGCTGGCCTCCTGAGATGCTCTTTTCCTGCGCGGATTTCCACGAATCGCTTCGGCCTCGGCCCTTTGTTGGTAGAGCGAAGCGTCAACGTCGCGTCGAGGTCACATTGGCCAGGCGTGATTGAAAAAACCTTAACACTAGAGCGCTGCGCATGGGCGATCAGGTGAGCCATTTACTAGTTTCCTGAGCTGAGATCGACGGATTCGTAGGAAATGTCGTGGGACAGGAGATTCGCGACAAGCTGCGGCACCGCTTCATCGACCGCCACGACCACCGTTGAGAGCCCTCGAAATGCCGCTTCGATGACGCCCTCAGCGGCGCCGTACTGCATCAAGGGCGAAATGCCCGCTTTTCTCACCGAAACGAGCGCTTCCAAACCAAGAATCGCGACCGGCTTGCCCGCCGCAATCCGCCTCAGCTCTTCGAGGTCCACGGCTGCTGACCCGCCTCGTTGAACGCGAGGAACGACTGCGATCGTCACGTGCGCGCGTTCCATTGGAATGATCCCGCTCAAGTGCTCGACGCCAACATCGTCTCCAGTGCGCGCATCAGCTATCGTGGTTCCACGCGCGCGCGACTCATCGCTGTTTGAGTGAAACGCGTAAAGAAAGCCATCGCGCATTTTCAGTCCTACGATTGTCCCTCCGCTGACGTCTTCTTCCGCGAGAGCCGTCCACACCGCCACTTTCCCTACGATGTCTTCCGTGACATACCGTATGTACTTGCTCAGCTCGTTTGTCCACTCGATGATGAGCTCAATGCCCGCCTTGGTGACCTCGTACTGCCCGCGCTTGTCAAACTTCACGTACCCGTCTGTGACAAGCTCCTTAAGGTGCTCGGATACTGCTTGAGGAGTCACCCCGACCCGATCAGCAACTTCTCTTTGTCGGATCTTGGGTTGGAGCGCTGCCACTTCTACAAGCACCTGCATCTTGGTGCTCTTTCCTTTTTTCATCGGCAAAAAAGAAGACTATCTTTTAGCCAGCTCAAATCGATGACCCTTTACCACGAGAGTCTGCGACCGTTTGGCAATGCCCCTGAGAAACGTGGGGCTCTGGTTCAGGGTCCGTGAAAGGTTTTGGACTGAACTATTGCCATTTCTCACTTCGAATTCCATGGCATCGGCCACGTCCCGCAGCGTTTCGTCATCGGTGATAGCAATACGGATGAGGTCACATATGTCAGAAATCGAACACTGAAAGTCGGCACGAAGTTTCGAATAAGAAGTGTGGTACTCAATTTGCGGCGTATTTCCTTGTTCGGGCATGCGCCACTTGGTCTCCACGAGACCAGTCCTTTGAAGCATGTCGAGGCTGTAATAGATATCCTCCTGCAACATCTCCCTGAGTTCATCTTCGGTTCTCCACCCGTTGAGCAGTGAGCTAAAGACCTTCTTGTGGGCGTCGGACTTAAAAACTCGTAAGAGCGGAACTAGATCAGCCGGGTCATTGACGATGCGGGTCCTGTTGTTCATGTGACTACCTCGCATAGTAGAACGTCGCAAAAGTAATTAAACTTTTGGAACTGCGGAATAGACATTAGATAGGAACGCGTTTATAGAATGCAACACGAATTGCGGCAATTGGATCACCATGGAACCAGGGGGCAACGGGCTAACACGAGCCAAGATACGCGTAAAGGGCGTTGTGCAAGGGGTAGGCTTCAGGCCGTTTGTTTTTGCGCGCGCGACAGAACTGCACCTGACTGGCTACGTCAAGAACCTCGGTGCGCATGTAGACATTGAGGTGCAGGGACCGCGCACCGCCGTAGCTCAGTTCATCGAGTTTCTCAGACAAGGCCCGCCCATCGCGCGCATTGATGAGGTCAGTGTAGGATGGGGCCGTCCACGCGGATACACTGCATTCACGATCGCGCCAAGCGGCGAGGGCGAGTTTGGATTCACGTCGCCAGACATCGCGATCTGCGACGACTGTCTCCGGGACTTGAGGGAAAATACAAGGTACGAAGAGTACTGGGCCACTTCGTGCGTAAACTGCGGTCCACGATTTACAGTAACCGAGAAACTCCCATATGACCGCGAGACGACCTCGATGATCGACTTTCCCATGTGCGCGGAATGCGAACGGGAGTACCGCAACCCAAAAGATCGTCGTCATCACGCACAAACCATCGCGTGCGAAAGCTGTGGTCCATCGCTCGTGCTGCTCAACAAAGATTTGCAGCACTTGAACGAACCAATCAGCACGGCCGGACGATTGTTACTTGAAGGCCATGTTCTGGCGATAAAAGGGATTGGCGGCTTTCATCTCGCCTGCATCTTCGATTCCGCACAAGAGCTAAAGCGACGTTTGGGCAGACCCACGCAGCCCCTCGCCATTATGGCACCGAGCCAGACGTGGGTTAAGGATAATCTCCTCACAACCGGAGAAGAGCGAGCACTGCTCACGTCAAACAAACGGCCCATCGTGGTCCTCGACAAGCGCGTCGAGGGCACGTTCATGGAAGTCTCGAATCTCCATAACTTAGGCGTAATGCTGCCCTATAGCGGCCTTCACTACCTCCTCTTTGATATTGTAGATCAGCCTCTCATCATGACGAGCGCGAACACACCGGGCGAGCCGATGATTATCGCCAATGATGATGCACTCGCAAGCCTGCAAGAGAGAGCTGATTTCTTCCTACTCCACGATCGGCGGATAGTCAACCGATGTGACGACTCGGTAATGCGAGTGCTCGACCAGCCGGCATTTATCAGGATGTCGCGCGGGTACGCACCCGTCTCTTTTGCAGTGCCAGTAACGTACGACAAGAATATTCTCGCGCTTGGCGCAGAGATGAACGCGACTGTGACGACCTATAAAGACGGTCGCTGCTACATCAGCCAACACGTGGGCAACATCGACAAGCCGAAGACCTTCGACTATCTTGAAGCTTCGGTCCACAGTCTTATCGAAATGAGCGGCGTCGATGTAAGCATTATCGCACACGATTACCATCCGATCTTGCGTTCCACGCGTCTCGCCGCCGACCTCGGCGCCGCTTACGCCGTTCAACACCACCAGGCGCATATCGCATCGCTCATTGGCGAAGGGGCACCAGATGACCTCATAGGTATCGCTATTGATGGTATTGGTTACGGGTACGACGGCACTATCTGGGGCGGGGAGGTGTTCTCTCCCACTCTGGAACGGATAGGGAGTCTCATACCCGTGCCGATGCCAGGCGGCGATTTGGCGACGAGACATCCTTTGCGGATGGTAGCTGGCATCCTGCACGGCATTTACGATGAGAGAGAGCTCGCAGGGACGCTCACCTCCCTTGGTCTCAGTGAAGAGGAGGCATCGATTCTCCTCCAGCAAATTGAAAGGAAAGTAAATGTCCCAACAACCTCGAGCACTGGGCGCGTGCTCGACGCGGTTTCTGCAGCGCTTGGAATATGTCAAAAACGGACCTACGATGGCGAACCAGCGATGACGTTGGAAGGCGTCGCGCACTACGGCTACCCGGACGTAGCGCTCCCGCTCGAGATTTCGACCTACCACGATCGACCGATTCTCGACACTCGACTGGTGCTCGCCGAAATCCTCCAGGCGAAAAAGCGAGGCAAAAGCACCAAGAACATTGCCGCCTCGGCACAGGTCACGATCGCACGCGGCATTGCAACAATAGCAGCCGAAGCAGCAGAAGCCATCGGCACGAGTAATATCGGACTATCGGGGGGCGTCGCGTATAATAAGGCTATTGTCACGACGGTCAACAAGGTCTGTGACGCGCACGACCTCCTCCTGTTTACCAATACAAAGGTTCCTCGAGGGGATGGCGGCATTTCGTTCGGCCAAGCAATTCTCACCGCTATGGTCAAAAGTGAGAGCTACGATTTGAAGCTGTCCGCAACGTGACGCCGCTCGGAGTGTTTTGCGGCAGTGTTTGCATGGCAGACCCATAAAGGCGTGTTACGTCTTTCGCACGATGACCTTACTCTTGGTAGAGGTATGGCCGATGCTTCTCTTCCCAATTATCTCCACGTTCCTTTCTGCGACGATCCGGCCGATCTTCAGGTTGGATCTTCACGCCACTCTGTCGATTTAGCTTAGGCGAGCGCCTGCCCCTCGGGGGGAAATCCGAGCCTCAGATGCAACGGTGGTTGAGCCAAAGAGCTACTTCTCGGCTCACAGTCCTCACACACCACCGACTATGTAGGCGAGTAATACTACAAGCATGCCATACTTAATAACGGTTGACGCTCTCGCCGGAGCGCTCCGTGAGAGCGCGATGCCATACAGGAGTGTCGCGTCAGCCGCAATGACGATTATGAGATACGGAAAGCCGGACGCGCCGATAATGAACGGCAGCGGGCTGACGGCGACCGCCGCGAGCATAAAAAGCGCAGCAGTTATTAGCGAATAGGACACCCCATACCGAATAGGTAACGTTGACGCTCCCGCTCGCTGGTCTCCCGTGAGATCTTCAACGTCCTTAACGACTTCGCGTGAAGTGATTGCGAGCATCGCGCTTACAAAGAGCACCCCAGGGATGAAGAACGAATAAACAGCCGCCCCGCCGAAGAGGAAGATCGAACCCGTTAAGTATCCAACCAACAGGTTGCCGATGAGCACCGACCTCTTCAGCTTCCACGAATACAACACGAGGAGCACAGCGTTAAGCGCCGCTAGCCCAGAACAGACCGGGTTGATGAGCAGAGACGCAGCAATGCCGAAAAGCAAGAGGGTGAGAGCGTAAATGAGTGCACTGCGCCGCGTGATGAGCGCGCTAGGCAGGGCGCGATGTGGCTTATTGATCTGGTCAATATCGACATCATAGAAGTCGTTGATGACGTTGCCCCCGGCAGTGACAAGAAACACTGCGACGAACGCCAAAACCGCAGGCACGATCACACCGTAGGCAAGCGGCGCCTTGCTCACAAAGACGCCGATAAGCGAAGCAAACGCCGCCATTAGACAGTTGACTACCCGTATCTCAGCAATGTACGTGAGGGTGCGTGATCGCATGGGCCTAATCTAATCAAGTTCTCTTAGATCGGACGAGTTCACGTTCCGAGCTTCACCGCGTCGGTGATTTTCTTGAGAGACGCGACTGCCGAGTACGCCGCAAGCTTGCTCGTGCGCTCATTTTCGGCCGGAACATTTTCAAATTGGGCAGTAAACTTCCCAAAATCCCCTTCGACTTCGACGACGTGTACGTCTCTTGTCAGCGCCGGATCAACGGCGATGCGGACGATCGTTCGGCCAAATCCGACACCAGCCAGAGCGAGTGTCGCTGAGACGTTAATGTTTTGTGGGAAGCCTTGAATCGCCTCGTCGGCCGTACCTTCAAATATGAGGGCCGAGCGAGACAGATCAGTGGCGTTGCGGATGACGTAGGGAGCGGTCTCGAGACCCGCTGAAGGCTTAGTCGTGGTGAGCGTCACCCGGTTGATCTTCCCCTGTGATGCCGCAAGGAGGGCGTCGACACTCCCGATGGCACCTGACGGGATATAAATGCGACAGTCGTGGGCATGCGCCGCCGCATATACCTGCTGCCGAAAGTCCGCGTCAACCAGCGCGCCTATACTGAGCAGCATTAAATCAGTACCCTTTGTCAAAACGCTGAGCGCCATAGTGCGCGCTGCTTGGATTGAGGCGCATTCCACAACGAGGTCAGCTTGTTCAATGATGTCGAAAAGTGACACGACGGCCGACGCCGCGGGGGTCACATCTGCCAGATGCTGGGCGCGATCTGGATGTCTGTCCATAAGTAGAAGTTTGCCCTGGAAGCCATCAGTCCCGAAAGCACGGCAGATTTCGGTTCCTATCACGCCACATCCAATAATTCCGATGATCATCTTGAAATCCTTTAAGATAGTTAAGATAGAAAAGTGTGTATGGTGATCGTTTGAATTCGCGCGACATTGAAAGGTTTCTGGCTGAGGATGAAGGATTCGGCGACATAACGACCGCTCTGCTGCCAGCCGTCGACTGGTCCGCAAACGTCATATCACACGAAGACGGAGTGGTTGCGGGTTTATCAGAGGCTCAAAGCATCTTTGCGTACTGTAACCTCGTGACTGCTCCACTGTGTTGCGATGGAGACGTCATAAAAAAAGACGACACCATTTTACGCGTGATAGGACCAGTCAAGGATATTCTTCTCACCGAACGCGTTGCCCTCAACTTCCTGTGCCGGATGAGTGGCATTGCCACCATCACGCGCAGCTGTGCGAAAGCCGCTGGTGCGGTGACCGTTGCTGCGACCAGGAAGACTACGCCGGGCTTCAGACTGTATGAAAAAAAGGCAGTCGCGATCGGAGGAGGAGACCCACACCGCTACTCCCTCTCAGAGGGCTATCTATTCAAGGATAACCATCTAAAAGTAATCTCCGCAGAAGACGCCCTGCAGCAAAAAACGTTCTTCACAAAGAAAGTGGAGATCGAAGTCGAATCCGTTGACGACTGCGTTAAGGCAGCAAAGCTGGGCGCGGACATCATCATGTTTGACAACATGGACGTCGAACAGATCACCGCGGCCGTCAGCAAGTTGAAGGCGCTCAGCCTGCGCGGCAACGTACAGCTCGAAGCGTCGGGTGGCATCAGGCCCGACAATGTCAGAAAATACGCTGCGACGGGGGTCGACGTGCTCTCGCTGGGGTACCTAACTCACTCGTCGCGATGGCTCGATTTCAGCCTTGAACTTGACGCGCCGGATTAGACGAGCGAGGTCGCGATAAGACCCACCGATCCCGCCAAAAGGTCGACCTCTTCGGCCGTATTATACGCCCCGAACGACGCCCGCACGGTTCCGTTGATGCCAAGAGACGCTAAAGCCGGCATGGCGCAGTGGTAGCCGCTTCTCGTGCAGATCTTGCTTGTCTCGTCCAGGATCATCGAAACGTCGTGCGGATTCAGCCCTCCGACATTGAAGGGAACTACCGCCGCGCGGTCTCTTGGCCCATAGACGGTCACATTTTCGATTTCTTCCAGTTTTTTTGCAGCGACTCTTGCCAGCATATCGACGTGCTTCTCTACGTTTGCAACGCCCAGCGCGCTGACGTATTTCACGGACCGCCCGAGGCCGATGACTCCCGGTATGTTAGGAGTACCTGCTTCAAAACGGGCGGGCGGTTCGAGCAGTTCATATTCGCAGCCGCGCACCCAGTCAACCGCGCCGCCGCCGAGCACGGTCGGACGCAACTCCTCCGGATCACGCATGATCAAGATGCCCGTCCCTTGCGGGCCGAGCAGCCCCTTGTGGCCCGGCACGGCTAGATAGTCGCATTTCAAGTCTTTGACGGACAAATCCATATGACCAGCAGACTGAGCTGCGTCTATCAACACTCGCACAGAATTTTTACGCCCAATCTTGACGATACGGCTTATGTCCTGGACAGAACCAAAGACATTTGACACGTGAGAGAGCGCGATCAGCTTAGTTTTGTCAGTTATTGCTGTTTCAATCCTAGATGGATCAACGATCCCCTCCTGATTCGCTTCAACTAAGTCGAGGACGACGCCTCGAGCGCTGAGAGCGACCCACGGCAAGTAGTTCGAGTGATGTTCGATCATCGATGTGATAACGTGGTCTCCGGGCGTCCAATCTTGACCGTGAGCGACGATGTTGATGCTTTCGGTCGTGTTCTTGGTCAAGACAACGTTGCCAGGCTCACACCTGAAGAAATCTGCTATCGTCTCGCGCGCAGCTTCGTAGTGCTCCGTCGTCTGCTGGGCCAGGTGGTGCGCTCCCCTCCCGTAGTTGCCTGCATAGCGAAAGAAATACTCGTTCATCGCCTCGACGGCGGGTTTCGGCGTCTGGCTGGTCGAAGCGTTATCGAGATATACGGCGTGCTCGAGAACCGGAAAATCCTTCCGTATCGCATAAACGTCATACATTGAGAACAGATAGGAGGTGAGCCGAATAGCTTTTGCGGTTGCGATAGTGCGAAGAGGTCGGCCCTCCTCCGCGGTGTCTTCTTAAAGCTTGGCTTGGTGGCTAGGCGGCAGTCTCAAGTAGCGAGGCTCCCACCATGGACCTGATGCACAGGAATCCGGCTCTGACGGTAGACGCAGTGATAGTGAAAAACAAAAAGATCTTGTTGATAAAACGGAAGCGCGAGCCATATAGGGGACAATATGCACTTCCTGGAGGCTTTGTGGAATACGGCGAAACCGTGGAAGCAGCCCTGCGGCGCGAAGTCCTTGAGGAAACTGGACTCGCTGTGGAGATAAAATCACTCGTGGGCATTTATTCCGACCCTCATCGCGATCCTCGCGGACATGTCGTTTCAGTCGCTTTTACAGCCGATATTCTGGGAGGTACGTTAGCAGCCGGCTCTGATGCAAGTGGCGCGATGCTTTGTGATATAGCCGACCTGCCGCCGTTGGCATTTGATCACGCGCAGATTATCAGCGATTCGCTTGTTCGTCTCTAAAGTCCAACGCCACGCTTTATTAGCGGCGCGACGGTTACGCTACTCTCTGCTTTTTCGATAGTGTCGGTCGCTATGATACTATCGACTCCTGCGCGATAGAGGCGAAGCCGCGCATTCAGGGAGAGAACAGGGTGAATGCACGCAACGTGCACCTGCCGCGCCCCTTGCCCTCGCAGAAGCTTGATCGCTTCGGCCATAGTACCGCCAGTTGATATCATGTCGTCTACAATCACCAGGTCGCGGTCGTCGGCGTCCACTGTCTTTGGTTGTATCTCAACGTGTTCAGATGTGACCCGCTTCTTAACGAGCACATCGAACTCGCAGCCCATTGCGTGAGCAACGTCGCCCACTAAGGCGGTGGCGCCTTCATCAGGTGCAATCAGCAATGGCGACGGGAACTCCATGCTCTTCAAGTATGTGCCAACGAGGCCTGCAGCAGACAGGTTCGCCGCCTTCTTGCCACTTCTGAGCTGAAAATGGTCAAGTGAGGCGGGGTCGTGGATATTGACTACGTAAACTTCGTCAACGTCGATCGCCCGCGCAATGGCACGAGCACTCACTGGTTCGCCGAGCTTGAACCGCTTATCTTGCCGCGCATAGCCAAAATAAGGAATCACCGCCCTCAGGTAGCCATTAGAGGCTGCGTCTATGAGCTGTAGCAGGTAAACGATATCGTCATTCGTCGTCGTGCTCTGTACGATGAGCGTGTCGCCATCGAGTTCCTCTACGATGCGCAAATACAGTTCTCCATCAGGAAACTGCTTGAATTCAACAATAGCGAGCGCACACCCGATTTCGCGTGCAACCCGCGAACTGAGCAATTGTGAAGCTGGACCTCCTAAGACTTTCATGTTGCCTCCTTGAATGCGCATTCTTCTTACGAACCGAACATAGATAAGGCCATATCTTTTGACTGCGTAAGCACGCCTTTTACCGCGCTGCGAAGACGTGTGGCCCACCGCTATCACGCATTGCTATCACGAGAATATTGGGCGCTTATCTATTCCCGGGCTAATCGATGCTTGAAACAGGCGATCGCCCCCCTCTTCTGAAGAAGGGACGAACTTTCGCGGATGCTGGGTAAAGTTGTGTTCTAATGGGCCACGCGTGACGCGCCGAAGGCGTGCAAGCTGTTATGCATCACGACTGCACGACGATGGTGTTTGCCACGCGATCGCCGAGACGCTGCCTATGCTCAGATGCCCAGATAAGTACCGCTCCGAGTAGATACGGGGCGATGAACGGGATCAGATCGATGATGCGCAAAATCGTCCGCACGGCAGCTTCACTGTAAGTGATCGGAGAGTAGTTCGCTTTTTTTACAACCTTAATCTTAACGATCATCTTGCCAACTGTCTGTCCGTTTCGTCCCTCGAGCAGCGTGAAATATAGGAATGCGATGATAACGTCGATCAAGATGAGCGCACTAAAGAACGAGCTAATCGAGACCTGTGCTGTGGACGTATCTATGGTAATGGTGCTAGCGCCTGAGAAGCCCAGTATCCAAAAAATTATGGCGAGTATAATGATATCGACGAGTTGAGCGACAAAGCGAATAGTAACTCCCTGCAACAGCGGCGCGGCCGAATAATGCGCTTCTCTTTCCGTTGTCGCCGTGGGTTCGTAAAAAGATGCGCCCTGCGCTGATCGACCGGCGTGCGGTGCTTGGCCGGTGAGTACTGCTGCACACGCCACGCAGTACTGAATACTAGATGATACTGCTGTACGGCATTGCACACATTTTTCTTCGTCCACGCGTTTTACCTCTTTTGCGTTTGTTAGGCCATACCTAAGGCATTCTTTTTAATCTTTCTTGCGATTTGCTCTGCTTGCGTGACTGTTCTTGTTTACTATGGCTTGGGGCAACAATTGGCATAACGTGTTGCAACGTCGCTACGCTTTTTGTTGCAAACGGTAGCTCTCCTTACAGCGGTCTACAAAGACGCCCTCACGGGTTTAGAGAGACCGCTTTGGGTCAAGCTAGCCGCTTATTGGTAAAAAAAGAGGGGCTTGCGCCCCTATCACGCTTTTACTACGACGGTGTGCGCGGCGCGATCGCCGAGACGCTGTTTTTTGCCAGAAGTCCAGATGAGGATTGCACCGAGCAGGTATGGGATGACATATGGAATTGCATCAATTAGCAACAAAATTGTTCGTATCGCCGCTTCGCCATAGCTGATCGGTAAGTAATCCGCCTCTTTGACTACTTTTATCTTCACTATCATCATACCCGCTGTCTGCCCGTAGTGTCCTAGAAGCAGTATGAAGTAGAGAAGAGAGATGATGGCGCCGATCAATTCTGCCGCATAGTAGGCTGCACCCAGCGTAGCTGTCCCAGTTGTAAAATTCACAACGGATAGCCACAAAGGCGAAGTCAGTATTGTAGATATGATCCCTACGATTATTCCATCGATAAGTATCGCGACAAAGCGAATGGCCACGCCTTGATAAGGCATTTCGGTGCCTGGTGTGGGGTAACGCGCTCGCGCCTGTTGTGCTGCGTGCGCAGCCGGCTCTGCGGCAGCTGGGGCTTGAACTGGTTCTGTAACGGCAGCTGGGGCTTGAACTGGTTCTGTAACGGCAACTAATGCTGCGCCACAACTTTCGCAGAACTTGGCCCCGGGCGCTGCAGGAGTACCGCATTGTGCGCATTTTTCTGCTCGTTGCACCTCAGCAGGTTGCAAAGGGGCCGCAAGCGGAGCGCCACAACTTTCGCAGAACTTGGCCCCGGGCGCTGCAGGAGTACCGCATTGTGCGCATTTGTCTTCAGCCACTCGTTTCACCTCCTTTTTTTAAGTCATAGAGGAGCATCCCTTTTTAATCTTTTCTTGTGATCCGCAAAGCTGCTACGTTATACGGATGTTCTCGGATAGACGCACGACCGAAACCAGATTCGCGCTCACGAAAAACCATTCCTCACTACAAAGACTTGCCACACGCCCATAACTAGGCCGAAACGCTCTTCTGTGGCAAGTTTCCCAATTTAGGCAGCCACGGCCGGGAAAGATCTAAAAACTCCAGCTGTTTATGCAAGATAGGCGCGAGGTTCATTTATGCTTTGAGCACGACCGTATGCGCGACACGATCGCCGAGGCGCTGCTTCTCTTCGGAGGACCAAATGAGGATTGCGCCGAGCAAATATGGGATTACCAACGGGATCAGATCAAGAAATCGCAGAATCGTTCGGACTGCAGCTTCGGAATAATCGATCATGGCGCCGTCTGCTTCTCGTACGACTTTGATCTTGACGGCCATTTTCCCGACAGTCTGTCCGTAGTGGCCTTCGAGCAACGTGAAGTACAGAACAAAGACCGCGAACGAAACAAGTCCGCTGACAACTACGGCCAGTGAAATAGTGACCGTTCCTGAAGCGCTCGTAATGATTGCCAATGCATTGAACGGGACGGACAATATACCTTCTATGATCGCTATAATTATGGTATCAATGAGAATCGCGACAAAGCGAATCGCGACACCTTCGTAGGGCGGCGCGACATGCGGCATGTAAGTACGAGGTGCTTGATAGCCAGATGCCGAAGCAAACAAGGGCTGCACGACTTGTGATGGTTGGGTTCTGAGTGGTGCGCCACAACTCTCGCAGTATTTAGCGCCCGGGGACGCGAGAGCCCCACACTGGGCGCATCGATTTTCGTTCAAAAGTTTCACTTCCTTTTTTTAGAGCATAGGAAAACTACCTTTTAATCTTTTCTTGGGTTATACGCTACCGTTTTTTTGGCCTCGTTCGCCACGTACGATAATTACTGTAAGTCAACGCGCGCGGCACCCGCAACCAGGAAGCATTGTGCCATTTACAAACCAAAAACCGAGACGCTGAACTAGGAGACTAGTAGAAGCTGGACGCAGCCATTTACGTTCTGCGAAACGTGATGCCCCTCAAGATTAAAAAAGCGCGGTCACTTGCTAACTACAACGGTATGCGCGGCGCGATCGCCGAGGCGCTGTTTTTTATCTGAAGTCCAGATAAAAATGGCCCCAGCGAGATAATCGAACAAACCGTCGACGATACGGAGGACAGTGCGCACTGCTGCTTCTCCGTAGTCGATTGGTCCCCCGTCGGTTTCTCGCACGACCTTGATGCTGAGGGCCATTTTGCCGATCGTTTGCCCATAGCGCCCCTCCAGAAGCGTAAAATAGAAAAACCAAACGACTAATCCTATGACAGTTAGTGCCGCAATGGGCCCCAATGAAATCGCCGACACGTTTCCGCTCGCGACATTGATAGCGACGGCTGCGACGAAAAGTGGGAAACTTAGTATAGCCGAAATAACCACGATAATAATGGCATCAACGAGAATCGCGACGAAGCGAATGGCAACGCCTATGTAGGGCGTAGGAGCGCCCGTGTAGTAAAAAGGCGCTTGATAAGCCGGCGCTGGCTGCATCGCGGGAACCTGCTGGAAATCGCTCGTCCTACGACCTGTCAATGTCGCGCCGCAGGCCGCGCAGAATTGGGCACCTGGCGGCGCTGGAGTGCCGCATTGTGCGCATTTTTCTTGATCCACGTGTTTCACCTTTTTCTAAGAGTGTGCCGCTTTTAGTATTTCAAGCCTCTCGCTTGCAGGATCGAAAAGCGCATTTGTGCGCCTTGGCGTTGCTAAAAAGATGAGCCAGTGGGCCTTTCCTGAGCGGCACCAGCCATTTTTGCTTTGGGCCGATCGCGACCTGTGCTGAATCTTGACCCACTATAGAGACCGTGGCTTACCAAAACTTGAACAAGACGTTACGACGAGCTTTAGGAAGGTCACTGGACTTGCTTATGGAGGTTAGAGAGTCTCGCTCTGCTACGTCAAATGGCCTTAGAATGGCTATCTTTGTTTTTGTAATTCAAAATAGCAGTGGCGGTTTCATTCTGAAATCACGCAGGATCGACGCTGATCATTGCGATCGCGGGATCCTAGTATCTATCAGCCTATTCTGACGCGCGACTGCTCGTAATCTCATATTGGATACGCGGCTCGCCGTGGGAGCGCTGTCGACTCTTGTGACCTCAAATCCCACGCTCGCCAGCCAACTGCGCAGTTGCCGGCGCCGCAGCTGAGATCAAGCGCTCGACATAGGGCGACGGTTCGGCTGTCGACCGGCCACTAGTATCGCAGGCTGGGTTTCTACGTTCCAAGGAATCAGCTCCAGCGGCGTCTTTGTTAAATCTCATCGATCTCGATATGCTCCTTGGGGTCAATTTACTGCGTCCAATGCCTGAATTAGCCGGGTTAAGGTGTGCGTCGTGACATATTACTTACAAGGGTGTTTCCGTGGCCATCAAGCGGACGATCAGACCCTTCTCATCGTGCGAACAGCATCGCTACGAGGCCTCAAAAACGTAGCTATTAGCGCGTCTGATTAATCGTCGGGAAGTTCCTCAAGATCGCTCGACCGGCAGGAAGGACACGCAGGGTCCTCACCGACTGCCTTGAACTTTTTTCCGCACGCACTGCACCGATAGTTCTTCGGCCACACTATCTCTTCGTCTCCGAACGGGCCACCTACCGAACACATAGTTTCTTTACTCTCCTAACCGGCGCTAAGACGCCAATATTAGTTATGCTTTTGTTTGCATCATAATTGCCCGCGGCATCCGCGGACTCTGTTAATCGGCTCCGCGGACTACCTTTTATGCTGAGACGACCGGCTGGTTCATTTTCGAGGAGTGTATCAGCCTTACCGAATCCAACCAACAAGGCTACTGACGCGACGCAACGAGTTACCCGAATTTTGGTGTGAAACGCTTCCCGTTGTCGCCGGGATACGGCTCCGTATGGCGAAAGCGGTTTTCCCATATCTCCACAGGTATCAAAGCAAAGGCCTGACAGACGCGAGGCCTAATGTAATTCTTACAACTTAAACACAGCGGCACGCTTTTTTGTTTCACATCGCCTCGTACGGCGGTAAATGGTCTAACCACGCCCGTTCAGGCGGCCTCAGCCCTTACCAAGTGTTGCCGATATAACTGTTCAAGCTCGGGCAGCTCCTCCACAGGCGTCGGGATCACTTTGACGTCGTTTTTCATTACCTTGCGCGCAAGATCTCGGAAAATCGCCGCCTCCTCTGACTCGGGGGCGTGTTCAACCACCGCGCGCCCCTCTAGTTCGCATGCTTGAATGACGGGGCTGCGCGGAACAAATTCCACGAACGCGCTGCCCAAACGCTCAGCAAACGCAGGAACCACGGCCCGCTCCAGCGCCTCATCTCCGTTGCTGTTGCAGATGATTCCGGACAGCCCTGTGTCGCCGCGGCGCGCAAGACGTTGTACCGCGCGCGCGATGTTGTTCGCCGCGTAGATGCTCATAAAGCCTCCGGAACAGACAAGGTAGATCTCACTCGCAAATCCTTCACGGATAGGCATCGCAAACCCACCGCACACAACGTCGCCGAGCACGTCGTAGATGGCCACGTCAATCGCGTAGGTTTCGAACGCCTTGAGGTCCTTCAGAATTTGGAGCGCCGTAAGGACCCCGCGCCCCGCACAGCCGATTCCCGGCTCCGGACCCCCTGCTTCGACGCAGTAGATGCCGCTACGCGTCTTGAAGACTACATCGTCTAGTGAAATGGCGTGCGCGTCTTGTCCGTGCCGCAGCTTGTCTCGGTAGATCTCTAGGACAGCGGGGATGAGGTGCCCTCCCGCAAGTATCCTCGTTGAATCTCGCTTTGGGTCGCAGCCGACCTGCATAACATTGACCCCTCGCTCATTGAGGGCTGCTGAGATGTTCGAAGCGATGGTGCTTTTACCGATTCCTCCCTTCCCATAGATTGCGATTTGTTTCATAGAGATGTCTCCTCTACCAGCGCGCCGCGTAACGCCGTTGGGTTGACCGCCACCGGTCGCTCCACTCGTTCTGGACACACTCCAGCAGATTGAGGATGCCGCGGTAGCCGAAGTATTCCCTGTTGAGCAGGCGGAACTGCCTGACGGGGCGCACCACCTCGAAGATGTACGGAACATCCAACCCCTCGCTTGCGTGTCGCTCGATCGTGCTCCCGAAAACGACTCGCGGGCGTACCTTCTCCAGGTTCCGCCGCGTCGCAAAGACATCAGTCCCGTAGGCGACTTGCGGCGCAAGGCCGAGGTGGTTTAGCTCTTTTTCAAGCAGGCACTGCGCTTCAGGGTGCCCGGAGCGAAGTGCAACGAGCGCGGGCGTTAGCTCCATCTCCTCAGTAGCAAAGCGGACAAGCGGGATGCCGACGGTGGCGTCGGCCACGACCGCTGCGGGAGTCCGATAGAAAAAGCGCGCCACCGGCCAGCGGCGGCGACATGTTTCCATTACCGTGCGCTCGCCTTCCTCGATCAGCTCCTCGGCCGAACGTTCCGCGTCGAACCGCTCTCCCAATGCGGTAAGCCATCGCCGCGTGTTGGTCATCCCGATGGGGAGGGGGAGATCCTCACAAAGCGGTTCGATCCCAAAAGTGTCGACAAGATACTTCACCGCGCCATAACCGGCGTCGTGACTTAACTGAAGCACCCCCTCAGCGGCGGACATGGTGGCAAACTCGTCAAGCGCCGTGGCGTGAGTGAGCGTCGCGAGCACCTGAACGCCAAGCCGAGTGAGGACGTCCTTCACCCAATCTAGATCGGCCATCCACGTCGGATTGGCGTTAGCATGCGGAGCGACGAGGCACACGGAGTGTGGGATTGTAGGACCCCGATTTCCGGCAAGAGCGCGCAGCATCGCATCGAGCGCCAAGTCGATGCCATCGTATTGCGAACCGCGAAAACCAGCGCACTCGATGGGGACAATCGTGAAGTCAACCCGGGCCTGCATTTCCTCACACACCGCAACGATGTCGTCGCCTACGATCTCAGGTCCGCACGCGCTTAGAACGAAGAGCACAGCGATATCGAGCTCTTTGGCCTCAAGGATTGTGCGCGCGAGGAGCTCCTCACCTCCGTGGACGATCTCATCCTCGCAGAGCTTAGTGCACAACGTCATCGTTTGAGCGTAATCGCAGTCCTGCCAGGAAAAGGCGCCGTCAACAAGATAATTGCACCCCTGGGGCGCGTGCGCGAGAACGGCGCTGTCACTGACTCCTAACGCCGTTTGGGCAGCACCGCTAAGAGCACACCTGACGTACGGATCGAGGCACGCCTCGGTTGGCGTCGTGCGCGCGGCACGCGCCTGGTCAGTTTGTTCAATTTCCGTAAAGCATCCCCCGAAAAAGCGTCGAACGAGGCAGGCGCTGGTTTTCCATTGCTTGTCTGAGAAGTGCGGCGATATTATGGATGCCCCGGAAGCCATAGTGGGGCAGGTACGCTGGATTCAGGAGCGTGAGGTTCACAACCGGACACCCGGGATAGCGGGCGGCGTTGCCGAAGAAGATCGGGTCATCTAAACCTTGTGCGATTGCCTCAAGCTCGCCCTCGGTCTCGCGCGAAGAACGAAAGCTTCCGAGACGGAAGAGGCCTTTCGTGAGAATCACTTCGGGATTGACGCCAGTCTCCAGTAGGAACTTAATGCTCGGCATCCGCTCCTTGATCGTATAAGGATGCACGTTAATGACGACCGGATGAGCACCAAACTCTTCTGCCATACGCGCGAGAGAGAGCGCCCTTATCGGGCCGGGAAACTCTGATATCTCGATGACGGCAGTTTTGCCGTCCAGCGTTTCACGGAGGTAGACTAGATCAGGCCGAACGCGTTCTGTCTCACGCTTTATTACCCGTGTGGCCTCCTTGCCCATACCCAGCGGCCCTGCGATCCCCATAAGCCATTCCTCCGTCGCTTTCAGCCCGTAGGGCTGTCCTGTCCTACTGTACGGGATGCCAAAGCGCGCTTCCATGGCGTCACCAAGCTTCTGTCCCCAATCGTAACACCACGAAGCGTTCAGCTCGACCTCGCGCGCCCGCCTGATCTCGTCGACCGTGCACCCACCAGCGATCACCGCGTTGATCTTAACCCCCACCGCGTGCAGGAGCTTTGTGATCTCTGCAAGATCGTCGCTGAACTCGGTAAGGGAGGGCCCCATTCGGGCCCCAATGAGATTGATAGTTCCCTTCAGAATGGTTTTTGGAGGCTGCATCAGGTCCATGACGAGCTCAAAAGCGTCCTCGTAGCCGCTGCGGAAGTCTCCGCCAAACCCCTCGCTGCGAAGTGCAAGCACGCTGGCGTGCACGAGCTTTTCGGCCTCACGGGCGACGCTTTCGACGTCGTCGCCGATGATTCCGGAGCAGCAGCAGGAGAGAATGACGATGAGGTCGGGATGGTAGCGCTCATCCGCCTCCTTGACCGCTTCGAGCAGCTTTCCTTCGCCGCCGTAGATGACGTTCGTTTCGTCAAGGGAGGTGCAGGCGGTTGGCTCTAGAGGGACGCCGCGGAATTCGCAGCACTCCCTCGTCCTAACGATATCAGAGACCCATAAGGGGCATCCCGTGGGACCGTGCACAAGGGGAACCACGTGACGAATCCCGTTTATGACATAAAACGAAGTGAAAAACTTGCACATTGGCGCGTGCGATGCCTGCAGCTTGGGAAACAGCTCGCCCAATTCGACCTTCTGGACGAGCTGCTGCAGAGTTCCGTTAAACACGATGTCGTCCTTTTCGTCAAGGTCCATATGTCGCTCCACGCTGATGTCGCGATCACGTGATCACCCGTATGTCGCCCATAGGGCGATCGCGACGTTCGGTGATTAAAATCTCTAAGTATGCATAATAATCTGTGCTCTGACGTAATAAAGGTTAGCAGTTCACTCGGCTCAGCGCGGACAGAGCTTGGCACGCAAACCGCGTGGCTATCGCGCCCGCCGACGTCGCGAGACGCTTTTCCCAGTCATGCTGAACCTGCATATAATCCCTGCTTACGGTCGAAGTAACGCGATGATGCCCTTCAACTACTAAACGCGACTAAGCAAGGAGACGATAGCGACGGTATCTCACAAGACCCCCGTTAGCATTAAGCGCTTGGAATAAGAGTGTCATCCTATATTGCAGAGATTGTTTAACGTAGCAATAGCTCAATAATCTTCGCTATAAGGCTGAAAAAGAGCTTTCTTATGTTCGTCACTGCCCTTCAGCAGTGTACCCATATTCAACGATGTCAATCGTAGAGTATGCAGAGTCTCGCGCGTAACCAACGCTCTCACTGTGGAATTCAGGAGATGTGTCTCCCACCTCAAAAGATGAGTCTGCCGCATCATCAAACGAAATAGACCAGTAGCGCATCACGCCAAGGACGACGATTGCTGTCCCGTAACTCACCAAGATGAGCCCACTGCCGCCGGCTCCTACTGAAACCGGGATTAGCGCAGGCGACCCATTATTAGTAGTCGGCTGCGTAATAGCATCCGCCGGAGGCGCGGCGTTGCCCGCCGCCGCGTTGGCACTGGGTGCCCCCGGTGTTTGACTTGCTCCGACCGTCGCTAACACGCTCAGTGATGCAGGTTCTGAAACCGTTTGATTCGCAACGGTGAGTTGAAATGGCACTAACGGAATCGTAGGCGTTTGTGACTGTGGATCTGCAATTGTCGATGTGCTTTGCGGAGCTAGTGAAAGGCTTGATGATATCTCGTAAGGCGCGAGTTGCCCACTGGACCCCGCCGCGGGCGTCGATGTGTTAATATCGGCAGCTGCCGCAGGGCAGATTGCAACCGGCCCAAAAGCAGTGACTAATAAGCACAATAGCACAATAGCAATAGCACAGAAAAATATCTTATTCTGTTTAGTCATTGCAGTTCCTTCTTCAAGCACTTTACATCTCTTTGAGTGCACCAGACTGCTTTGCGTTAAAAAGCACCCATGAAATTGTCATTAGAATCGTTGGAAATAACGCAAGCCAATGCCCATGGATTGACGCGCTTTTGTCCAGTGGTTCTCTACAAATTGAAAGTTGCCGACATGTAAAGAAAACGAGGTGCATGCTTAGCAGGTGATCGTTCTTCACAAAGAGGTGCCGCTTCTTCGCGATAAAAGGCACACCACGCCGTTGCCGTTTCTCGTCCTTGCGCCACTTTTAGACCGCGCGTTTAGCACTGGCCATTGCGCTTTGACTTGCGCTATATTATTTCTTTTGTACTCTAAACGCTTGTGTACCGCCTCCTCTCGCCTTCCTGCTTGCTAACTATGCCGCCTCTGAGCACTAAGACAGCACAGCATCACGCGAAATAATATTCGCATTGCATGAATATATACTAATCCCCAATAAAAAGGTAGCGCAAGCGCATTATCGCATAAGTTTCGCTGTAGACTTTTAAAGTCGAATTGATTTGTTTTGAGAGCTTTTTTTGAAAACTAAAAACTGTTAAGGAACTTGACTCGAGATGCAATATCCATTTATTTTCGTGAGATCCAATTCGACAGCCATTTATACGAGGATAATCGCCTAACAATATATGCCGCAAATTTGTACGGCAGTCAGCGATGAGCACTTTACGACGATACTCACCCGCGCTGAAAACGAAGGCAAATCAAAGGCGCGCATTGCTGCCGACCTTATCAGCTACGCGTTAGCGGACAACGGAAACGAAGCTGCACGACTGAAACGAGAGATCGAACTAAAAGACGCGCTCATTGAACAGCTCCGCGACGAAAATAGCTTTATGAAGTCGTCGTTTGCAACCCAAACAGATATGGCCGGTCGCCTGTTGTATCTGTTGACCGAGGGCACGCGAGACGACGACAGGGCGGTCGCTGGCGATAACGGTATGGAAGCTCGCTTATAGATCTTTCGCGAAAAAAGTGACGGGGTAGGGCCTTGACCGATTTAATATAGCATTGCGTTCGGCAACCTAATTTCAGCGAGGCCGACGCACAAATAATAAGCGGGTAGCTCTTAAAGACGTGTGATCGTGCCACTCTTAAACCGAATGTATACTTGATTGAGACTTCGCCTCACCGCACCCCTAATGAGGAAAAATGCGACCGTTGGTCCAGCGGCAATTCTTATCTTTAGCCTCTATCTCACTTCACAAAGGCTTTATAGCCATTTTGTGAACGAATGGCCCGTTAGGAACGCAGCATTGACATAGACAGTAGCGCACGCAGTGCCGCTCTGGGCATGACTTTTTGTCGTTTCTTACAGGAAAGGTTAGATATATAGACAGCGACGAAAACACAGATGCGCACGTTGGCGCGCACCGTGAACCGTGAAAAGGAAGGATAGATGCCTTTTTCATACTGCTCCTTGTTATGACGCCGTCATTATCTCGTCTCGTTTGCAGTTCGTGTAGCGAACTAACTATTGCGTGATTCCCCTCGTCGTTGTCGTCGCAATCTCATCTTGTTCGAAGTCGCGCGCCGTTGCTAACCGTTGCCTAATTCTTCTGTGTCGTCGATCGAATTAGCCGGTTCACAGCGTTAGTTAAGGCCTCTGCGCAACGTCTGCAGTTCGGATCAATCATGTTCACACAGCCTACGTGACGGCCGTAGTAGCACGGCATGTTTTCTGTGATCATGACATAATGCCAGCAGCTAGCTCATTCGCTGCGCGTTCTCGTGTGCAGCATCGATAATCTCTGTCACTGTGAGATGTGTGTGTATCAAGGTGTGAAGCGTTTGTTCGATGATGGCGGCGACGTGCCGCTCGTATTCAGTTATAACCATTTTTGCCATCACAGTCACCTCCGAACAAGAGCTGCGCAAGAAAGTTTCTTAAGGCCGCGTGAGACAGGCTTTGCGTGCCAAACTGTGACGACAACTTTGCGTCACACCCGAGCGCAAAGAACACGCGCTCTGTGACAGCTGCCATACGTCTATCGCTTCTACGAGATGTTGGCATCTGAAGCGCCCGCAAGACATTCTTCTTGAATTCAGAAACGCAGGGAAGCCAACATTAGAATCAGTTAGAATAGAAAACTTGATACGGCTGAGAATTCACGCTTCGCTTGCACGGCGCTCACAAGTAAAGCGCCCCCTGATGACCATGCGAAGCTGCTTGACGACATACGCCGCCAAGATTCGGTGCAGACATCGTTAGCGAGCCTAACCAGAAACTTCGTGCTACTCATAAATTGATGTCTACTGGGAGCTTGTGGCGGGCGCGGACGCGTACAAATGCGCAATAGAAGCAAAATGTTGGAATAAGCCAGTAAGTCGAGCGCTCAGCAAGTTCCGTGCCGGCTGAAAGATTTGCAAGGGCGGCGCAGCGGGGTGTTCGTCGAATCTAGCGGACATCAAAAAGGGCACGCAGCAACGCCGAGCGCAACGGTATTGAATCTACATTTTCCCTTCACCATCGAAATGACTAAAGACGACGTTACCTTTTTTATCCCTAAATTTGAGCATATTGCACCACTGTTCGATGAAGAATGCAAAGCACGCGTTTTGATGCCTCAGCTCTTTGAAGGGGGCTCTTTAGGAGTTAACGCCGGGAGCCTTGACGATCAAACGCATCTTTTCGATGAGCACTGCTCCGCTAAGACCGTGCGAGGTCCTTCACGAACATTTCACAGCTGAGATACGAGAGACGCCCCCTCACGAAATCTGCATTTGGTTTGATCGGCCAACGTACGTCGAGATCGGGAATCAAAACGCGCCGATGTTCAAGGTGAACGGCCTAGATGCACTTTTTTCTGTGACCGCGCGTTTAGACCTTCAAACACGTTTCCAATGATTATGCACGCGGTGCGGTCGAATTCATGCTCACAGACGCGCTTATTATGCAGTAGTCCGACCGCGCAGCAAATTGCGCACAAAGCGAACAAAACCAAAGTGTTTCGTCCCGCTATTTCCAACCCAACCAGAGTGAGCAAACAAACTCGATTCCGAACAACTCGCTCGTGTGCACAGCCCACCCACAAAGATGAAAGTACTTCGACGACCAGCATCACATGAGTGGGCAGGCAGCTTTTCGCACGGTCTACAGAGGGCTGCTTTCTGTGCAGTACGCTAACGATACGGTGAGCAGAGATATTAAAGATGGCGTAGACGTGGACCAAGTCCCGAGTATACGCTAATCTAAAAGGCCCTTGCTAGGGCATATAATCTGCAGTTATCACCCGCAAGGTAGATAACGCAGTCATTCACTTCACGTGAACTCATTCTTAAATAAAATGATTCTTCTTGTGCTTTCACAATGCGCCGAAGAGACTAAACGCTCTCAATCAATACTGAGCGCGAGCCTGCTGAAAAGGATGGTTTGAGGTAGTCCGTAGGGGCAGTCTTTCGCTCCCGAGCATCCACACGGATAAGCCGTGGGCTCTGGCGCACCGCAGCCTAACCCTCCATCACTGCCACTATCGGCTGCTTAATGGGCAAATACATTTTCGTAGCAATTGTAGCATCCTCTGCAATTGGCTGGCACCAAGATCAGCTGTGTCAAACCTGAACTCGAGTGACGAAATTGCCCCCGGAAACCACAAGAATTCGCAACGTATCTCGACTTCTACAAACGGTGTTTCTAGTGCGCGGGCCCGAGGCGATAAAGTTCCTGACAACGCCAGCTAAACCAGCGAAGCCTCACATAACCTTGACTTGTCAGCAGAATACTCACTCTATAACGATCATAGATCGCCTAATGCGATTGGCAAACGTTTGCAGTGGGCGACGACACCATGATACTACACGATTTGTCGGTCTTGCCCATATAGCTATAAGCTTCTCCATCTTTTTTGCATTAAAGCGACGACTCTGGTAATTTTTTTGAAATAGTTTATGCCTTAATTTCTATACACTCAAATACATAATTTATGTTCAGCGTCATCGGTAGATTGTGTATTTCTAAGCGCATCGATGCGCTCATTGTGTGTATTACTTTCTGTCTGCGTTTAATTATACACTGTTGATACACAGCTTAGAGATCCATTTTTTCTACATTCGGCGATTGTGATATAGTTCGACACTCTTTTGTAGCTTATAGCTTGTATATCAACGTGCATCAGGGATACATAATTTTCGTGTGATAGTGTATTTAATAACTATAGATACTTAGGAGGGATTTTGTTAAATGGCCCGTTTCAACATTACATTGCCAGCTTCTGTAGCTAGAATGCTCGATGAGGACGCAGAACGTCAAGATATAGCGCGATCGACACTAATCGCACAACACATAGTACAACACTATGAAAGGCCCGAGGCTGACTACGAAGCTGAGATGCAAGAGCTGCGCGCGGAACACGATAAACTAGTCCAAAACCAGCGTGCGGAAAACGCAAATATAGTGCAACGCGTGCGCGCCGAACACGAGAAAAAGATTGAGAATCTTATCGCTGATCATGATGGTGAGATACAACAAATCAGCGCCGATTGTGAGAAGCAGATGCAACAGATTAAGGCAGACCGTTCCTCGAGCATCCAACAGCTGGAGAACTCGCTCGAAGAACTTGAAAGTGTTACACAGAAACTCGATGCTAATCTGAAGGAATCTGGAGAGCGCATCCGCTCGTTGATGGAGCAGCTACGGGAATCAGAAGCGTCAAAAAACGTTGTTGCCACTGGCCTGCAGCACCGCGTTGAACTGCTGGAGAAGGATAAAGCGAGCCTCGAAGCGGCGCTACAAGTGGAGAAGGGCCACTCACTTGAGTTGAAAGCCGATAAGCAGACCCTGCAGAAGCAAGTCGAACTCCAGATGTTGCAATTGCCTTCTCCCAAAGTCAGTTTTTGGTCTCGGGGTTGGTCGCGGCTCTTTTCACGAGGCAAGACATAGGCCTTGAGACGGAACATTATTGCCCAAGTTCTCTATGAACAAGCCACCAGCCAAAGCCACTCATCAAATGCACAAGACGTGCAGCAGATACTAAGCCAGCTTAGTTTTTAGTTCAAAAAAAGAGAGACAAAGCTTATTTTTGGTTTAACCTACGATCTGCGTTATTTCTTTGATGATGCCTTTTTCGACGTGTTCAGTCCAGAGCATTTCGGGCACGTCAACAGCAAGAAACAGCCAAGTAAGCAAAATAGTTTCGGCTGCAGCCACTGCCAGATTCTGGATCAACTTGCCTATGCCTACGTGGATGGAAAAATCATTCGGCTGACCCGTTACAAGGATCGTGAATGCCCTGTCCGCAGTGATAATATCCCGCAAAATCCCGGCCTTTGTCGCCTGTATAACTATTCCCAAAGGCGCTGTGGATGACTGTGTTTTATAGCCGTCAGTGGTGAGTTGCTGAACAATCTGCTGTGATAATTGATTTAGGTCCTTGTTTTTTCCTTGAAAATGCAGTACTTTTTCGGATACCATTTTAAACCTCAAGCTTAGTTATTTGGCCACTGATTAATAGTTTTTCATAACAAAGCCAGATTCTCTCTCACTGCGAGGCTCTCAATCGCACAATCCTAGGAAGAGCAGACAACGCGACTTACCCTCATCCTTCAACATAAAATAAAAGGACAAGGTGGCGCGCAATTATCTTTAGAGGCCCGAAAATAGTGATTATTCAAAACAATGACACGAGTTACCTCAACGCTTAGCTGTTTTCTTAGTCTGATCGTTGTACTTGATGTCGCAGTCTAGTTTGTTGCTGTTCGCGAGTTTGCAGTTATCTGGCAAGAATTTGACAAAGATTTGTATGAAAATCTGGAGAATCTATTGATCGCCGAAGAAATAAAAAGAACAACAGAGGAGGTGTGAAGAATGAAACAAACACAGATGCGCACTTTACTTCGGGGCAAAGAAACACACGTTACATCATGAGACTATAAAAAAGACACAGAAGAACGCAGTCCAACGGAAGCGCCAAATGTTAAAGCTGCTTGACAGGTTTGAGCGTCGTTCGCCGTAACACTTCCCAATGCTATGAACAGGGCTTTAGCTAGCAATGACGAGGAAATAAATGGTGCACCTACGACAAAAACCACCCTCGCGTATTATCGAGCAGCCACGTTTGTTATCTCGTTAAAACTGCGCAAAAACAGCTACCGAAACGCTCAAGATTTCTATCTAAATCGCGAACGCTGAGGCTTGCTGTCACGAAATGATGGCGTTTGAAGACACTGCAATACCCGCGTACCACTAGGTGGCCTAGCACTGCATCCCAACCTCGAGCGATTTCCTATAAGCTTAACTTATCAAGCATTTACGAGTGGGAGCTAAGAAACGGCGATTTTTTTGTTTTTGTCCGTCAAAAATAACAGACGGGGGACCGCAGCAAACGACACTCTTAAGTCGTAACCTCGCGTTTCTGGGTGATGTACATGACAAAAAAGTTGCTAGCTATCTCCGTGCTTATGATGGTGGCGTCCTTATCAATAGCAGGTTGCACAACATCAAACAAAGGCAACCAAACGGCAAGCAGTGCACCGTCCGCGTCAGCAACGCCGACACCCACACCAACACCAGCGCCACGTTTGACGGTGTTGTTCTTTTATGAACCTAACTGTCCCTATTGCCAAGCGTTGGAGAGCACTCCGAGCTTTCACCAGCTTGAAAACACAAACAAGGTTACCGTGATATCGATCCAAAGCTATACAAACTCGCTCACCGGCCAGTACGATGTGACAACAAGCCCGACGCTGATCCTCCTGAACAACGGCCACGAAGTCGGGCGTTGGGTTGCTCCTAGTGATGCTTCTGCGATCAATGCACGAATAGCCAGCCTGCTCAGGGCAAGCTAGGATGGACGTCGCTTAACAAATAGCACATTCTAGCGCTATTTAGAGCCACATGACAAATCATCGAAGATTAATGCCCTTCAGTATTTCAAGAAAGAGTCCGTTGCGCGTGTTTAGCGGCACTGGAAAGCAATGAATATCAGCTGGATCATCCTGAGCGATCTATGGGATCCTTTAGTTAATTAGGTTAGTTTTTAGGGTTTTTCGCCTATTGTACGATAAAGTTTCCGCTTTAGCGGGTCAAAGACGTCGTTTACGCAACTACCGCATTCCGGTCGCCGTTGCAAAGCTTCGAGGGCTAAGATTCGTTATTACGTTCATGTTTCCTCTGCAGCCGACAGGCGCAATCGCTTAGCAACGAAAATCGAAGACACGTTTTATGTCGCCGAAAGGCACCTTCTATCTTATAACGAGCTTCATCAGTTCAGTCGACTTCTGAAGCTTGCAGGTCTCTGAGCTTTGCGAGAGTTTTGGGCATTGGCCAAGTCCTTACCGAGAAGATGTGTGAGCGCTCCTGACAACGGCCCCAACGGTTCTGCTATCGTCCAAACTTACGAAGGGCTGTCGCAGCGCTCTTACGCACACCACTGTCCGCATCGTTGAGCGCCCTTTCCAAAGGCTCAACGGCTCTGCTATCACCGATCCTCCCGAGAGCAGCCGCAGCGTTCATGCGAATCTGCCGAACGTCCGCGTCGTTGAGCGCTTTTATTAACGGCTCCACAGCCGGCTCACCGATCGTGCCGAGGGCTTCCACAGCGCCCGAGCAAACATCTGAGTCTGAGTCGTTGAGCGCCCGTATCAACGTCCGCACCGCCCTGAAACCACCAATCTTGCCGAGAGCAGCCGCAGCGCTCTTACGGACGCGCGGATCTACATCGTTGAGCGCCCGTATCAACGGCGCAATGGCCGGTTCGCCGATCGTATCGCACTTATCCCATTGGTCATTCGCTATCCAGTAGGCCGCCGCTGCCTCATCCCTGCCTGGGGTCCAGCCCAACGTATCGAGGGCTGTCGCAGCGCTCTTACGCACACCACTGTCCGCGTCGTTGAGCGCCTTTTCTAAGGGCTCAACGGCTCTGCTGTCACCGATCCTGCCGAGGGCAGCCGCAGCGTTCACGCGAACGTCACTGTCCGCATCGTTGAGCGCCTTTATTAACGGCTTCACCGCCGGTTCGCCGATCGTGCCGAGGGCCTCTGCGGCATTACTGCGAACATCACTGTCCACGTCGTTGAGCGCCTTTATTAACGGCTTGACCGCCGGTTCGCCGATCCTACCGAGGGCCTCTGCGGCGTTCACGCGAACGTCACTGTCCGCGTCGTTGAGCGCCTTTATTAACGGCTTGACCGCCGGTTCGCCGATCGTGCCGAGGGCCTCTGCGGCATTACTGCGAACATCACTGTCCACGTCGTTGAGCGCCTTTATTAACGGCTTGACCGCCGGTTCGCCGATCCTACCGAGGGCCT
>Ga0187784_10000353_pt1 | contig 33241 bp, 29 predicted proteins | sample 1015_SJ02_MP15_2_FD_132964 | JGI IMG/M metagenome (GOLD analysis project Ga0187784, IMG submission 132964) | Tropical peat soil microbial communities from peatlands in Department of Meta, Colombia - 1015_SJ02_MP15_20_MG | ecosystem: Environmental > Terrestrial > Soil > Wetlands > Peat | place... | reverse complement strand
CTTTCACGGCGCCCTGAGCCTCGACCAGTTGTTCTGCGCTCGGCCGATGCTCGGCTACGGCAACTACCGCGGCCCCTTGAAGGGCCTGTACATGTGCGGGTCGGGCACGCACCCCGGCGGCGGAGTCACCGGCGCACCGGGCCACAATGCGGCGCGCGAGATCCTGGCCGATTTTCGCCGCCGACGCCTTGACCGCGGACGCTCGAAAGGCTCCTAGCCCGAATCATTCATGAACAACGATACCTATCACGAGGAGTCGGATAAAGCAGCTGCCCTTCATGAATAAGCCGGGCTAGCGCTCGCCGCTGACCGCAACGGGCGCGGGCTCGCCGCCCCCGACCCATCGATAGACGAGTCCTGCGAGCACCGCGCCCGCGAGGGGCGCGACCCAGAACAGCCAGAGCTGCGAGAGCGCCCAGCCGCCGACGAACAGCGCCGGGCCCGTGCTTCGGGCCGGATTCACCGACGTGTTGGTCACCGGGATGCTGATCAAGTGAATCAGCGTGAGACACAGGCCGATGGCAATCGGCGCGAAGCCCTTCGGAGCGCTGCCGTGGGTCGATCCCAGGATCACGAACAAGAAGCCGAACGTCATGACGATCTCGCTGAGCAGGCACGCCCCCAAGCTGAAGCCGCCCGGCGAATGCTCGCCGTAGCCGTTCGAGGCGAACCCGGCGGCGACGTCGAAGCCCGGGTGGCCGCTCGCGATCACGTAGAGAATGGCCGCCCCCGCAACGCCCCCGAGCACCTGCGCCACGACGTAGGGGAGCAACTCCCGGGCGGGAAAGCGTCCGCCGACGGTGAGGCCGAGCGAGACCGCGGGGTTCAGGTGGCAGCCCGAGACGTGACCGATCGCGTAGGCCATCGTCAGCACCGTCAATCCGAACGCGAGCGCTACTCCGACGAATCCGATACCGAGCCCCGGAAATGCCGCGGCAAGCACTGCGCTCCCGCAGCCGCCGAGCACGAGCCAGAGCGTTCCGATCAGCTCTGCGACAAACCGCTTCCCCATGGGCATGATGACCGCTCCTCGTTGCTGTCGTGGCGCAGTGCTCGTTCGCCGCAGCGCCGTTGTCGCGCCGGCGGCCACTCTAAGCGCAATTCTCGAGGCCGTCCACGTCCGCAGCCGCTCGGCGCCGTTCCCCAGGGACCCGTCTCAAGTCCCCGCGGCAGACCCCGCTTCGCTGCCGAGCCAGCGCGCATACTGCGCCACGTCCACGTTGCCGCCGCTCACGATCACGCCGACCCGTTGTCCGGCGAGCCGCGCCCCTTGCGCCCTCGCGGCGGCGAAACCGAGACAGCCGGTCGGCTCGACGACGATTTTCATCCGCTCGGCGAAAAAGCGCAGGCACTCGATCAGCTCGGCATCGCTCGCGGTGAGGATACCCTCGACGTCGCGCCGGATGATCTCGAACGTGTAGCGTCCTAGGCTCTGCGTTTGCGCGCCGTCCGCAATGGTTTTCGGCACCTCGATGCGCACGATCGCGCCGCGCTCGAGCGAGCGCTGTGCGTCGTTCCCTGCGGCGGGCTCGACGCCGTACACCTTGCACCGGGGCGCGAGCACCCGCGCGGCGAGCAGCGCTCCGCTCAGCAACCCCCCGCCGCCGAGCGGCACGTACAGCCGATCGAGCGCGCCCACCTGCTCGATGAGCTCCACCGTCGCCGTCGCCTGACCCGCGATCACGTCCGGGTGATCATAGGGCGGAATGAGGCAGGCGCCACGCTCCTCGGCGAGGCGCTGCGCGATCGCTTCGCGGCTCTCGCAGTAGCGGTCATAAGTGACCACCGTCGCCCCGTATCCACGCGTCGCCTGCATCTTGGAGAGCGGCGCATCCTGCGGCATGACGATGGTGGCGGCTAGCCCCAGGATTCGCGCGGCGAGCGCCACCGCCTGCGCATGGTTGCCGGAGGAGAAGGCGATGACGCCGCGCGCGCGCGTGCGCTCGTCGAGGCGGGAGAGCGCGTTCATCGCGCCTCGAAACTTGAAGGCACCCGTGCGCTGGAAGTTCTCGCACTTGAAGAACACGCTCGCGCCCAGCGCCCGGTCGGCGGTTTGTGAGCTCATCACCGGCGTGCGGTGCACGTGCGCAGCGAGCCGCTCGGCCGCGGCTCGAACGTCCTCGTAGGCGGGAAGCGGCGGCGCGGCAGCTGCGCCCGCCGCGGCGCTCTGTCCTCGACCGGCCGCTGCGTCCTCACCCAAGGGGCGATACGCCGAACAGTCGTGCATGCGCCCAGCCGATGAAGAGCACATACACGGCGAGCCCCGCGACCACGGCGACGGCGTCGTTGTAAGGCCGCGGAGGCGCCGTGCGCAGCGCTTGCGGCGCACGGTGCTTGAGGGAGATTCGGTCGGCCCCGGCCCAAACCAGAAATGCGCCGAACAGGAGCACATCGGCCAGCGTGCCGTTCGAGAGCAAGTGCGCGAACGCCCAGAGCTTGACGGCGGTGAGCAGAGGATGCTTCAGCGCCGCCTTGATTCGACCCGGCAGATAAGCGGCGAAGAGCAGCGGGAACACCGGCAGCATGAGGAGGAGGGTTACCGGCCGCATCCATCCGAGCGGCGCATACAGCACGAGCGGCGCTCGGCGCGCCATTGCGAAGCCGTACACGATCAACACGAGGCCGGCGAGCGAAATGAGCCCGTACAGGCCTTTCCACGGGCGCTCGCCCAGCCGGGCGAGCGCGCGGCTGCGCTGACCCGGCGCGACGATCTCGATCGAGTGCATCCCGAGAAAAATCACCAGGCCCGCGATGAGCACGATCATGGAGAGCCTTTAATTTCCGGCGCGCATGCCGCACGCGCCGCGCGCGATGCGCCGGGCTTGCTGGCGCAGTATGTTGCCGAATCCGTGCTCGTCGAAGAAGGACTCGAGCCGAGCGCCGTCCGGCGCACGCCGCCTCAAGTCATCGAGGGTCGCCTCGAGTGGAACGTCGCAGACGATGCCGGTCAGCCGTCTCGCCAGGTAGGCGGCTTCCTTGTGCGCGCGGAGCTTCGCCGCGACCCCGGCCGCCCCGCGCAGCTTCAGCGCCGCGACGCGCTCGAGATTCCCGTACAGCTCATCGAGCGAGGAGAACGCGGCGAGGAGCTCGCCCGCGGTCTTCCTGCCGATGCCGGGCACCCCCGGAATGTTATCCACGCTATCGCCGGTGAGCGCCAGGAAATCGGCGATCAGCTCAGGTTGCACACCGAATCGCGCGCCGATCTCGTGATAACGGTAGCGGGCGTTGCCGCCGTAGTCCCAGAACACGTCGCCGTCGCGGATGAGTTGGGATAGATCCTTGTCGCGGGTCACCACGACGTTGCGCAGGCCCGCGGCACGAGATCGTGTCGCCAAGGTGCCGATGATGTCGTCGGCTTCGTATTGCGCACTCGCGAACTCCGCGAGCCCCAAGTAGCGGCAAAACTCGCGGCACAGGGCGAATTGCCGCGCGAGATCCGCCGGCGGGCTCTCGCGGTTCGCTTTGTAGGCCGGATAGATCGCGGCCCGAAACGAGCTCTCGCCGCGCAGACTCTCATCGAAGGCGACCACGATCCGCTCCGGCCTCACCTGCTCGACGAAATCCGAGATGAAGCGCGCGAAGCCGTAAAGCGCATGGGTCGAACGGCCGTCCCGATCCACCATGTCGGCGGGCATCGAGTAGTACGCTCGGAAGACGAAGTAGCTCGCGTCGATGTGGTAGACGAGCCCCGCGGTGACGCTCGCCGGTGCCGCGCCGGCGAGCGTCGGGCCGGGATGCGCCGCCTCGCCGCTCACATCGGCCAGCGTTGGATGCGCTCGTGCAGCGGGCTCGAGCGCGGGAAGTGAGCGACCAGGTATTCCATCTGATCGGCCAGCACGCGACGGCCCTTGAGGAAAATGTATTCGGCGTAGGTCGGCGTGAACGGCACCGCCAGCAGCTGCATGCCGGCCTGCTCGGGAGTTCGCGACGCCTTGGCGTTGTTGCAACGGCGGCAAGCAGTCACCACGTTGCTCCAGGTATCCTTGCCGCCACGGCTGAAGGGCGTGACGTGATCGCGGGACAGGAGGCTATAGGAGAATCGGGCCCCGCAGTACAGGCACAGATAAGCGTCACGACGGAACAGCGTCTGGTTGTTGAGGGGCGGGGTGTACGCGCCGCCCCGCAGATTGCCGGGATTTCCCGTGTGGCCAAGCGTGGCGATGATCGAGTTGACGTCGACCACCGTTCGCAGTCCCGTCCGGGCGCAGGTTCCCCCGTAGAGTCGGTAGAGCAAGGTGCCGCAGGCGTACGCCACTTGATCGGTGTGATACAGCCGTGCCGCCTCGCGATAATCGACCCACTCGAGCGGCATTCCCGACACGTCGGTGCGCAGGATCTGTTGCGACAGCGGATAACCGCGGGCTGCGACGACCCGAAGGTCGTCCCCGAGCTCGGGGCGCGTTTTCTCGTGCATCACTCGATCCATGACATACTAAAGATAGACGACTCCTGTGTCATAATTCAACGATTTGGGGAAACACCATGCCTGTGGTCGTGGGGGTGCTCAAGGAAACGGCCGCAAATGAGACCCGCGTCGCACTCGTTCCGGAAATCGCCGCGAAGTTGCGGGCGGCCGGTGCCCGAGTGCTCGTCGAGCGCGGCGCTGGAGTCGCCGCGCACTTCGACGATGCGGCCTACGTCGATGCGAGCCCGAGTGATGCGGCCACGATTCTCGCGAGCGCCGACATCCTCTGGACCGTTCAGCCCCCGACCGTCGAGATCGTCAACGCCCTCAAGCCCGGTGCGGTCCTCATCGGATTCATGCAGGCGTACGCCCGCCACGATCTCGTGCGCGCACTGAAGGATCGGCGCATCACGAGCTTCGCCATGGAGCTGGTGCCGCGGATCTCGCGTGCGCAGTCGATGGATGCGCTGTCCTCGCAAGCCGCAGCTGCCGGCTACAAGGCCGCGCTCATCGCCGCCGATACGCTGGAGAAATTTCTGCCGATGCTGACCACGGCCGCGGGCACGATTCGCCCGGCCACCGTGCTCGTCATCGGTGCCGGCGTCGCGGGCCTGCAGGCAATCGCCACCGCGAAGCGCTTGGGGGCGGTGGTCGAGGCGTATGACGTACGTAGCGCAACCAAGGATCAGGTGAAGTCCTTGGGGGCGAAATTCATCGACACCGGCGTTTCGGCCGAAGGCGCGGGGGGCTATGCGCGCGAGCTCACCCCGGAGGAGCAGCGCAAGCAACAGGAAGTCCTCGATGCGCGCATCGGCGCGAGCGACGCGGTGATCACCACCGCGGCCGTACCCGGCCGGGCGGCTCCGCGCATCGTGAGTCGCGCGGCGGTCGAGCGCATGAGGCCCGGCTCGGTCATCGTCGACATCGCCGCCGAGCAAGGCGGCAATTGCGAGCTGACGCGGGCCGGCGAGACCGTGCTCCACGGCGGGGTGAGGATCCTCGGTCCCGTGAACCTCGCGGCCACGCTCCCTTATCACGCGAGCGAGATGTACTCGCGCAACTTGTTCAACTTCTTGAAGCCCGCGCTCGACAAGGGCGAGCTTGCCATCGATTGGAAGGACGAGGTGTTCGCCGGCGCGGTACTGACTCTCGACGGCGAGATCAAGCACGAGGCGACGCGCAAATCCGTGGAGGGCGAACGATGATCGACGGTGTGATCGCGCTGTACATCTTCATGCTGGCGGCGTTCACCGGTTATGAGGTGATCTCGCGGGTCCCGGTGATCCTGCACACCCCGCTCATGTCGGGATCCAACTTCGTGCACGGCATCGTCCTGGTGGGCGCCATCGTGGCCTTGGCCGCTGCCGACGACACGTTGATGCGGGTCATCGGGTTCCTGGGCGTCGTGCTCGCGGCCGGCAACGCCGTCGGCGGTTACGTGGTGACCGAACGCATGCTCAAGATGTTCAAGTCCTCGGGCAAGAAGTAAGGAACCCTGATGCCTGCCGTTTCGACCGTCAACTGGACGCAGCTATCGTACCTCGTCGCGGCGGTGCTCTTCATCATGGGATTGAAGCGCATGAGCTCGCCCGTAACGGCGGTGAGCGGGGTACGCTGGGCCGGTGTCGGCATGCTGCTAGCGACGCTCGCGACCCTCGCATTCATGGGAGCCTCGCAGCTCAATCTCGTCCTGGTGATCGCCGCCATCGCGGTGGGCGGCATCGTCGCCTGGGTGAGCGGCAAGCGCGTCGCGATGACCGACATGCCGCAGATGATTGCGCTCTACAACGGCATGGGTGGGGGCGCCGCGGCGGCGATCGCGGCGCTCCAGCTCTATCGCGGGGGCGAGCCGAACCTGGTGCACGTGAGCGTTGCGACGATCGGCGGGTTCATCGGATCGGTATCCTTCAGCGGCAGCCTCATCGCATTCGCGAAGCTCCAGGGTCTCATCACCCGGTCGGTGCGTTTCGGGGGGCAGAAGGTCCTGAATGCCACGGTGCTCGTGGCCGCCGCCGTGTTCGGCGTCATGACCGTGATGGGAATGCAGACGGGACTGCCCGTCGTCTCGCTGTTCTTCGCCGCCGCGCTCGTGCTAGGCATCGCGATGACTTTGCCGATCGGCGGCGCCGACATGCCGGTGGTGATCTCGCTCTATAACGCGCTCACGGGCCTGGCGGTCGGCTTCGAGGGCTTCGTGCTCGACAACGCGGCGATGATCATCGCAGGGACCGTGGTGGGCGCCGCGGGCACGCTCCTCACCCAGCTCATGGCGAAGGCCATGAATCGATCCCTGGGCAACGTGCTGTTCGCAAACTTCGGCGAGACCGCCGTGGCGGGGAGCGGTGCTCAGACCGGATCTCAAAAGCCGATCGAGGCCTCCGACGCCGGTGTGATGATGGCGTACGCGCAGAAGATCATCATCGTACCGGGCTACGGCCTGGCGGTCGCGCAAGCGCAGCACAAGGTCTGGGAGCTCACCCAGTTGCTGATCGACCGCGGCGTCAACGTGCGCTTCGCCATCCAGCCGGTCGCAGGGCGCATGCCGGGCCACATGAACGTGCTCCTGGCCGAGGCCGGCGTGCCCTACGATCTCATCTCGGATCTCGACGAGATCAATGCCGAGTTCGAGACGGCCGATGTGGCATTGATCATCGGCGCCAACGATGTGGTGAATCCCGACGCGCGCACGAACAAGGCGAGCCCGATCTACGGCATGCCGATCCTCAATGCGGACAAGGCCCGAAATGTGATCGTCATCAAGCGCGGGCAGGGACAGGGATTTTCGGGGATCGATAATGCCTTGTTCGTGCTCGATCAGACCCGCATGCTCTACGGCGACGCGCAGGCCGCGGTGAGCCAGTTGATCCAGGCGGTCAAGGCCGCCGGCTAGGGCAGGGGTCAGGGCCTCTCGCGCTACAGGCCGACCGCCACCGTGCAGGGGTCGTCGTCCGCGCCATCCGTGAGCGGCACTTCGGCCAGGCGAATCAATTGCCCGCCCGATTCGATTCGGGCGGCCATCCAGGCGGTGAATTCCGCGGCGGGCAAGGGCTTCGACACGAAGTAGCCCTGGATCATGTCGCATCCCAGACGCCCGAGCAGAGCCCAGCTCGAGGCCTGCTCGACGCCCTCCGCCACGACCTTGAGATTCATGGCATGACCCAGGTTGATGGTCGAGCGCACGATCACATCGTCGTCGCGCTGCGTCTCGAGCTCCTTGATGAACGAGCGGTCGATCTTGACCTCGTCCACCGGCAGCCTCTTCAGGTGCGCGAGCGAGGAGTGCCCCGTGCCGAAATCGTCGATCGAGAAGCGCACGCCGAGAACGCGCAGCTGCTCCATCATGCGCAGAGTCACCGCCAGGTCCTTCATGGCGCCGCTCTCGGTGACTTCCAGCACCACCCGGCTCGCATTCGCGCGCGTGCTCTCGAGCAAGGTCGCGATGTGGTCGGCGAAACCGGAATCTGCGAAATCCACCGGCGAGACATTGATCGACACATCGATCGCGAATCCCGCCTCCTGCCAGCGGGTGAGGTCCTTGAGCGCCCTTCCCACCACCCACGCGGTGAGCGACCGAATGGCCCCCGTCCGCTCGGCATGCGGAACGAACTCGCCGGGTGGGATGAACCCTTGCTGCGGATGCCGCCACCGCACCAGTGCCTCGCAGCCGACCACATGGCCCGTGGCGGCGCTCACCTTGGGTTGATAGTGGAGCTCGAGCTCATTCGAGGCGATCGCGCGGCTGAGCTCGCCCAGGATCGACAGGCGATGGCGGTGGCTGCTGTCATCGCCCGTCACGTAGATGCCGACCGCGGAACCGGTCTCCTTGGCGCGAAACAGCGCGAGGTCGGCGCGCCGCAGAAGTTCCGCCGCGCACCCTCCGTCGGCCGGGAAAACCGCGGCACCGAGGCGCATATCGAGCTGAAACGACACGCCGGCGTAGTCGAACGTGCCTCGCAGCCGCTCGAGGATGAGCGCGGCCCGATGGGGCAGCTCCGCACGGTCGACGGATTCCAAGATCACCAGAAATCGATCGGTGCCGATGTGACCGACACGCTCACGATCGGTTTCGTGCGCGGCGAGTCGGCGCGCAACCTCGCACAGCACCTCATCGCCCGCCGCGTGCCCGAAGGAGCCGACGATCGTCTGGAATTGGTGACACTCGACCACGCACACCGTCACGACCTGACCCTGGTGTCGAGCCCGATCCAGGATCTCATCGAGAATGTCGCAGCAGCGGGCGCGGGTCGGAAGCTGCGTCAAGGGATTGTGGTTGGCCTGATGCCGGATCGTCGCCTCGCGATCGGCGACGGCGGTGCGCATCGCGTTGAAGGCGCCGGCGAGGCGCTTGAGCTCGGTCGTGGTCGCCGTCGGCACCGTGATGCCGTAGTCGCCCGCCTCGAGCCGCTCCGCCGCCCGGGTCAGATCCTCCACGGGGCGGATCGCGCTGCGCGCGAGGAGCACCGCGAGAATCGAGGCGACCGTCAGCATCAGCGCGCCGATCGCAAATATGGAATTCCTCACGTCGTTGTACGGGCGCAGCGCCGCGGAGAGCGAGCGCTGCAGCACCAGCGTCAACGGCCCATCCGCGGGGATCGGATTGCTCCAGGTCAGGAATTTCTCGCCGCCCGCCGTCACCACGAAGGGCGCCTTGCCCCCGGCCCCGGTGAGCGGGCGCTGCTCGGCGCGAGTGAACGAAGTGGCGACGTACTCGTCCGCCCCGCCCGCCACGAAGGAGACGTCGACCCCGAGGAGGCGCGCGAGATCGGCCGCGACCCGGTCATCGAGCGCGAAGCCCATCGCGGCCCAGCCGATCGGATCCGGAGCCATCACGGGTGCCAGCACCAGCTGGTAGGGGCGGCCGTCGATGAGCCGGTAGAGCTGGAGAATTTCCCCGTCCGCATCGCTCGCTACGAGCTGCTTCAAGTCGCGCTCGGTCTGCTCCGAGAGCCTCCCCAGAGTACTCGCGACGGGACCTCCGTCCGGCGCGAGGACGATGACGAGATTGGCGTCGATTCGCAGCCGCTGATTCTCGACCGCAGACAATAAAGTCGCTGCATCCGCCGAGGCGACGGCCTCCTTGAAGCCGAAATCCGCCGTCAGCACCTCGACGGCCGTGGCGAGTTGGGAACCGCGGAAACGCAGCACCTCGCGAGCGGTGTCCGCGGCCATGCGCAACTCGACACCCACCTGGTGCTCAACTTCCGCGCGTGCTTTGACTGCAATTGCGACGATTGCTGCCGATAACACCAAAGTGACCAGTCCGAGCACTAATGCCAGGATGCGGCTGCGGAAGCTGTGAAGCATGTTCAGGGGCATACCCAAAGCCGATGTTAAGTCCAGACCCGGTAGGAATTCGGCCGGGCGGCATCGATTTGGAATCGATTTCGCGCTGTCGCGGCGCGCCATTGCCACCTGCGTCACGTTTGCATGCGTTGGGGTGTGGATGTCCTCTGCCGCGGCCGACCTCTCGGTAATGGTGCTCGATCGGGATGGGAAAGGCGTCCGCGAGGCCGTCGTGACGCTGGTGCCGGCCGTGCCGGTGGCCGCCCCGAGCCCGAAAGCGGCCGTCATGGACCAGCGTCACAAGGCCTTCGTGCCCGGCGTGCTGGCGATCGCGGTCGGTGACAGTGTGGAATTTCCGAACAACGATTCGGTGAGCCACCAGGTGTATTCGTTTTCACCGGCCAAGCGCTTCAAGCTGCCGCTGTACAAGGGCGAGGCTCATCCGCCGGTGACTTTCGACAAGCCGGGACTTGTGGTTCTCGGCTGCAACATTCACGACGCGATGGTGGGCTACATCTACGTGACGCCCGCTCCCTATTTCGGCACGACCGATGCCGCAGGCGGATTCGCGGTCAAGGATTTGCCGAAGGGTGACTATCAGCTCGCCGTGTGGAGCCCCTACATCGCGGACGCGCCACCCTCGCTCACCCGAGTGGTCCACGTCGAGGCGAACGAATCGGCGTCGGTCCGCATGCAATTGAGCTTGCCGCTGCGCGCTCGGCCCGAGCCGCGGCCACGACGCCGCATCTGGGACTACTGATGCGCCTCTCCATCGCCCCGCTACTGCTCTGCGCGCTCGCTGGGGGCGCATCTGCCCAGGATCGCTTGAGCGTGGACGGTGACCTCGATGTTCGCTGGGTCCATGCGAGCGGCGAGCCGTCCTTCATGAACGGCGGTCTCGGGCTCACCCGCTGGGACCCGGAGCACGAGGGCATCGAAGTGGGACGCGCGTTCCTTGCCCCAAACTGGCGCGTGACCGACATCGTATCCGCCCACGCGGTCATCGACGCCTACGGCGATCACGATCGAAATCCCGTCGACTTGAGCGAGCTCTACGTCGACATCCGTCCGTTCCCGACGAACTCGATTCGCTGGCGAGCCCGTATCGGCGCGTTCTACATGCCGGTCTCGCTGGAGAATCGCGCCGTCGGATGGACGGACGTGTATTCGATCACGCCGTCCGCCATCAACACGTGGATCGGCGAGGAGTTCCGCACCATCGGCACGGAGCTTGAAGCGCGCTGGCTGGGTGCACCGAGCGGCTACCTCGGTGATTTCGCGCTCGTCGGCGCCGCCTACGGATGGAACGAGCCGGCCGGGCAACTCATCGCCGAACGCGGGTTTGCCCTGACCGACCGCCCATCGACCCTGTTCGGCGATCTCGGATCTCCACCCATGGATTTCTATCACCAGATCGACCACAACCCCGGGTACTACGGAGGCTTCTCCTGGAGGCACCACGATCGGCTGGAGGTTCGCGCGCTGCGCTACGACAACCGCGCCGATCCGGCAGCCTCGACCCAGTCGGGCTTCTATGCCTGGAGAACACGCTTCTCGAGCGCCGGCGCTCGATTCGAGCCGGGTGAGCACTGGACCTTCATCGCGCAATACCTCGACGGCGATACGGCGATCGGCGCGGCATCGGACAGCATGAATCCGTTCGAGCAGCAGTTCTATCTCACGTTTCACGCCGCTTTTGCGCTCCTCTCCTTCGAGTGGGCGCAAGATCGGCTCACGGCTCGCTACGACGATTTCCACACTCATCAGCTGAGCGGCCCGTTCGGGCCTCGAGACCAGGACGGTCACGCCTTCACGCTCGATTGGACACGCGAGCTTGGGGCTCACTGGGAGTTCGCGACCGAGTGGCTGCGCGTGCGGAGCCGCTTCCCGCCGCGTGCCCTGCTCGGCGACCCCATCCTCGACACCGATTCGCAGGTCCAGCTCGCGCTGCGCTATCGGTTCACGCTCGCCTGGTGATCGCAAGCGCCTAGCGCTCGAGCCGGAGCGATCGAGCGCGTATCCGCTCCTCGTTGAGGCGCATCGGCTGTGTCAAGAGGCCGATGACGGGCCGTAACGGATATGACATGCGCGTGCGATGGCACGCGCCCCCTTCCGCGAGCGCGCTTGCGCACGGGGAAAGGGTTGGCACGGCAGCGCTTCCTGATCCGCTCCGACCTGTGCTCGCGCTAGTGATAGCGCGGAAAGCGGGGCGGCGGCCGCTGCAGCACGCGGCGGCGCTGCTCCGGGCTCATCTGATGCCACTGGCGGCGCAGCTCCTGGCGCTGCTCCGGGGGCATCTGCCGAAAGCGGCGGAACTGCTCGCGCACCCGCTGTTGCTGCTCGGGCGGCAAGGCCTTGAACTGGCGCCAGCGCTGGCGCAGGAGCTGGCGCTGCTCGGGCGGCAGCGCGCGCCACTGCTTGAAGCGCTCCTCCGCGCCCGCGCGCTGTTCGGGAGTCATCGAGATCCAGCGCTCGCTGCCGCGAGCGAGCGCCTGCTGCTTCTCGGGTGGCAGACTGTCCCACTTGCCCTGAAAGTTCTGCAGTAACTGCTGCTGCTGTGGCGAGAGCGATTGCCATGAGCGCGGAGCCGCGGGCGGGCTGGCCGGTGCCTCCACCGGTGGGGGGGCCTGCGCACAGCCGAGGTCGGCGAGCCCGAGAAGGGCGATCGAGGCGGCGATCGAAGCGAGGATCTTCACCATTGCTTGGGTCCTTGCGGCGCCGGCGGCGCGGGATTTTGCGTCCCGGGCTGCGAGGGGCTCGCCGAGGCTTTTTTTAGGAACTCCCACCAAGCAGCATCTCCATGATCATCTTCGCCCAAATACTCGATGAATTCCTCATCGGGCACATCGGCCGGCGGCGGTTGCGGAGCCGACGCCGGCGGCCGCCCCGGCGCTGATGCGGCCGGGGGCTGCGCTAGGAGCGGCCCAGAAGCGGCGGCTCCCCATAGGGCTGCTCCGAGGACCAGCCAGTACCTTGGCACACTCAATGGCCATTCACCGTGAGGCTCTGGAGCTTACGCGGCCGGTTCCGGGTTCGCGGCTTTGTCCGCCCAGGCGTAGAAGTCGAGATCGTCCTGCAGCATCTCCATGGCATCGCCCGAGCCCTCGTCGCTCGAGGCGACGAGATCGAGATCCTCGAAGGTCGATTGATTGTCCGCGGGCATCGAGCCGTGCGAGCCCGGCGGGCCGCCGAACCAAAGCGTCACACCGAGCACCGCAGCAGCGCTCATGCCGAGCGCGGAGGTGAGCACCGGCGTGCGCAAGATCCAGGGTCGGCGCGCGGCGTGTGCGGCGAGCGCGGCATGCCGTGCCTGCGTGAGCCGCGAGCGCGTGGCCATGTCGAGGCCATCGACGCTCTCCAGGAACAATGCCCTGCTGCGCTCTTCCAGTCGGGAAGGTGCCAAACTCTCCTCGCTCATCACCAAACCTCACCCAGTTGCTCGCGCAGCGTGTGAACCGCCCGCGAATAATGTGTCTTGACGCTGCCCTCGGAGCAGCCCATGGCTGTCGCCGTCTCGGCGACGTCCAGCCCTTCGAAATTTCGCAGCATGAACGCCTCGCGCTGACGGGCGGGAAGCTCGCGCAAGGACGATTCGAGCTTGGCGAGAGCCTGCTCCTGCATCAACTGCTCCGGCGCCGCCGGTGCGCTGTCGGCCACACTCTCGACAAGATCCTGTGTCTCGGCATCCGGGTCCTCCTTGGGTCCGGGCAACCATGCCATGAAGCGCTTGCGCACGCTCCGACGGCGCTGTAGATCCCGGATCCCATTCTCGAGGATCCGATAAAACAACGGCCGCCACTCCGCGCTCGGCCGCTTGCCATAATTGCGCGCCAGCTTCAGCATCGCGTCTTGCACCACATCCAGCGCATCGTCGGGGTCGCGCAGTGCGACTTGCGCCATGCGAAAAGCCCGCCGCTCGATCTCGGCCAGGAATTTGTCAAGCTGGCGCGTCTGCTCCAGAACCGCTCCCTTGGGTGCTGGCGCGGGACCATCCCATACCATCCAAGCTGCAGGGAGCGTATCAAAGCCCGGCATGCCTCGTCCTCTCACGTCGAACGGCGTGCGTCCATGTGAATAGAACGCCCAGCGTGCCACGGCGTTGACCAGAGGATGCGCAAGATCAGCGACTTACGCACATACTGCGTGACAGGCCTTGCAATAGTTGCAAACACGCTTGGCGGGAGATTTAGAGGATAATCTAAGTAATTGATTTCACTGAATTCATTTCGGTTTCGGTGAGATTTTCGCCAATTCGAATATGTCTCGAAACAGAACGGGCACTTAAGCTTGATGATCCCGGCTTTTCAACAGACTTATCCACAGTATTTGTGGACAAGAATAGCAGCGTGATTCTCAAGATCGCGCTGGACGCGCCGCTTCGTCGAGTCTTCGATTATTTGCCTCCACGAGCTTCCTCAGCCGGCGAGCTCCTGCCGGGCGTGCGCGTGCGGGTTCCCTTCGGGCGGCGGCGGGCGATCGGGGTGCTGATCGAGGTTGCGGCCGATTCGCAGGTCGCCTCCTCCAAGCTCAAGTGCGCGGTGGAAATCGTGGACCGCGAGCCGGTGTTCGACCCCGCTACCTTCGAGGTGCTGCGCTGGGCCGCCGATTACTATCATCACCCGATCGGCGAAGTGCTGGCCGCGGCGCTGCCCCCGGCGCTGCGGACCGGCGCGCCGGCCGAGCTCCTCAAGATCTCCTGGCTCCTCACCCCGGCCGGCCGAGCGGTGCTCTGCGAGAGCGCCGGGGGGCGTGCTCCGCGGCGGCGCGCGCTGCTCGCGCGCCTCGACCAGCGAGGTGCGGACACTGCGCGGGGGGAGGCGGCCGGCGGCGCAGCGGCACAATCGAAGATCCGCCGGGCGGAGCTTCGTGCACTCGAGGAGCGCGGTCTGATCTGCGCCTCGAGGGAACCCGCTCATCCCATCCCCCTGAGCGTGTCGGCGAGCGAGATTACCCCCACCGACGCGCAGCGCGAGGTCATCGCGGGGCTGGCGGCATCGCTCGGGCGTTTCGGCGCCCATCTCCTCTACGGTGTGACCGGAAGCGGCAAGACCGAGGTGTACCTGCAAGTCATCTCCGCCGCGCTCGCCGACGGGGGCCAGGTGCTGGTGCTGGTCCCGGAGATCGCACTCACGCCGCAGCTCGTCGAGCGCTTCGAGCAGCGGTTCAGCGCCGGCATCGTCGTCTTGCATTCGGCGCTCTCCGCGGCGCAGCGGCGCGATGCCTGGCGCGCCGCCCACAGCGGTGAGGCGCGCATCATCATCGGCACGCGCTCGGCGGTGTTCACCTCGCTCAAGGCATTGAGGCTCATCGTCGTGGACGAAGAGCATGACGGCTCGTACAAGCAGCAGGAGGGATTTCGCTACTCCGCGCGCGATCTCGCTGTCCGGCGCGCCCAGCGCGCCCACGTGCCCGTCATCTTGGGCTCCGCCACCCCCTCGCTCGAGACGCTCGACAACGTCGCGCGCGGGCGTTATTCGCGACACACGCTCCCGCAACGGCCCGGGTCCGCGCAACCCCCGCGCATGATGCTCATCGATCTGCGCGCTCATCCGAGCGACCACGGGCTCTCCTTGCCGGCAATCCAAGCCATCGCACGGCATCTCGAGGCCGGCGGACAGATCATCGCGTTTCTGAACCGGCGCGGCTACGCTCCGGCCCTGTTCTGCGATGCCTGCGGTTGGATCGCGCCCTGCGCGCACTGCGATGCGCGCATGACGCTGCACCGGCGCGCGGGCCAGTTGCGGTGCCATCATTGCGGTGCGCAGACGCCCGTACCGACCCGTTGTGGCCAGTGCCACGCGCCCTTGAGCCCGGTCGGTCAGGGCACCGAGCGCATCGAGGAGACCCTCGCGCGCCTGTTCCCGGATGCACCGCTCGCGCGGCTCGATCGCGACACCGTCGGCGCTCGCGGGGCCATGCAATCCGTGCTCAACCGGGTGCAGAGCGGCGATGCACGTATCCTGATCGGCACTCAGATGCTCACCAAGGGCCATCATTTTCCGGACGTGAGCCTGGTGGTGATCCTGGATGCGGATCAGGGGCTGTTTGCGAGCGATTTTCGTGCGACCGAGCGCCTCGCGCAGACGATTCTGCAGGTCGCGGGCCGCGCCGGGCGCGCCGCCCGAGCGGGCGAGGTCATCGTGCAAACATCCTTCCCCGAGCACCCCTTGCTCACCCGACTGATCAGCGAGGGCTACGAGGCATTCGCCGGCGTGGCGCTGGAGGAGCGCCGCGCCGCGCGCTGGCCGCCCTATTCGCGCCTCGCGCTGCTTCGCGCCCAAGCGCGCGACCCGGCAGTGCTCGGCGAGTTCCTGACGGCGGCGGCCGAGCAAGGTCGTGCCCTGGCGAACGGCACGGTCGCTGTGAGGGGCCCTGCCACGGCCTTGATGGCCCGGCGCGCCGATCAGCACCGAGCCCACCTCCTGATCGAGAGCGACTCGCGAGCGCCCTTGCAGCGCTTTCTGCGCGGGTGGATCCCCAGGGTCGAGTCGCTGGCCGGATCCAAGCGCCTGCGCTGGTCGATCGACGTCGACCCGCTCGAAGTCGACTGATCACGGCGCGGCTCACGCGGATTACTCAGACGGGCGCCTCAGGTACACTGCCCACCTTTTGCCCCGGGAATCGCGGTGAAGACCCTGATCGAGACATGGTTGCGCCAGGCCCTCGAGGCGCTCCCCGACTCGCTGGTGCCCGCCGCCGCGCGCTCCGTGCGCATCGAGGTGGAGCGCAGCAAGGATGCCGCGCACGGCGATTTTGCGAGCAACCTCGCGCTGCAGCTCGCCAAAGCGGCGCGGCAGAACCCGCGCAAGCTGGCCGAGGCGCTCAAGTCCGCGCTTCCTGCGAGCCCCTCGCTCGAGCGCGTCGAGATCGCGGGCGCGGGATTCATCAATTTTTTCCTGAGCGAGAGTTCCTATCACGCCGAGCTCGGCCGAGTGCACGCCGAGGGGGCGGCATACGGCCAATCGAACGCGGGCCGAGGCCGCTCCGTGCTGGTGGAGTTCGTGTCTGCGAATCCCACCGGACCTTTACACGTCGGCCACGGGCGGCACGCCGCCTTCGGCGCGAGCCTCGCGAACCTTCTCGAGGCCGCGGGCTTCAAGGTCGCGCGCGAGTACTACGTGAACGATGCCGGCCGCCAGATGGAGATATTGGCCGCGAGCACCTGGCTCAGGTATCTCGAGCGCTGCGGCGAGCGCTTCGCGTTTCCCGCTAACGGCTATCGAGGCGAGTACCTTCTCGCCATCGCGCAGGAGCTCGAGGCGCGTGAGGGTCGCGCGCTCGTGCACGGCGCGGCGACGCTCCTCAAGGACTTGCCCCCCGATGAGCCGCAGGGCGGGGACAAGGATCTCTATATCGATGCGCTGATCGCTCGGGCGAAGGCGCTCTTGGGGACGGAGGCGTTTCGCCGCGTGCAGGACCTGGCGCTCGGTGCGATCTTGAGCGACATCCGCCAAGACCTCGAGGAGTTCGGCGTGACCTTCGATTCCTGGTTCTCGGAGCGCTCGCTCATCGATTCGGGCGCGATTGATCGCGCAATCGGCGTCCTCGAGAGCGCGGGTCACGCCTATGTGAAGGACGGCGCGCTGTGGTTCCGTAGTACCGCATACGGTGATGAGAAGGATCGCGTGATGGTGCGCGAGAACGGCATCAAGACCTATTTTGCATCCGACATCGCCTTCGTCTTCAACAAGCGCGAGCGCGGCTTCGAGCACTTGCTGTACGTGTGGGGCGCGGACCACCACGGCTACATTGCGCGCCTGCGCGCCGGGCTGATCGCGCTCGGCGGGCCGCCGGAGTGCTTCGAGGTGCGCCTGGTGCAGTTCGTCACCTTATTCCGCGGCGGCCAGAAGGTGCAGATGTCCACGCGCTCGGGGGAGTTCGTGACGCTGCGTGCGCTGCGCGCGGAGGTGGGGAACGACGCCGCGCGCTTCTTTTACGTCATGCGCAGTAACGATCAGCACCTCGACTTCGACTTAGATCTCGCCAAGGCGCGCTCGAATGACAACCCGGTGTACTACATTCAGTATGCGCATGCGCGTGTTGCGAGCGTGAGGCGGCAGATCGCGGAGCGTGGGCTCGTGCATGATGCGGCACGCGGCGCGGCGGCGCTCGCGCTTCTCAAGGAGCCCCAGGAAATCAAGCTGATGAAACGCTTGAGCGGCTTTCCCGAGATCGTCGAGCAGGGCGCGCTGCAACGTGCGCCGCACCTCCTGGTGCACTATCTGCGCGACCTCGCGAACGACTTTCACACCTACTACAGCGCCGTCCAGTTCCTCGTCGAGGATGCGCGCTTGCGCGATGCGCGCTTAAGCCTTGCCTTCGCCACGCAGACCGTCGTTCGTAACGGACTCGCCCTGGTCGGCGTCTCCGCGCCCGACACGATGTAGGCGGCCAGGATCGGATCCTCGATGGCGCGCGACTACAAGCCCAAGCGCAGGCCGGCCCGCGGGTTTTCGGGATGGACGGGCCTCACCGTTGGGTTGGCGCTCGGTCTCGCGGTCGCTGCTTTCGTCTACATCAAGGACCATCGGCCGGGCACCCTCCTGGCGCACGCCGCCAAGGCCGACAAGAAACGCCCGCGCGTGAGCGAGCCGCCTGAGGCCGATGGCGCGGATGCGGGACCGGCGGAAGAGGCCCCGCGCGACTATCATTTCTACGAGGGGCTTCCGAAGTTCGAGGTCGTCGTCCCGGAAAAAGAGAAAGATGTGCGACCGGACCTTCGCGCCGTGCCCGAGACGCGCCGCGGCACGTATGTGCTGCAGGCCGGCTCCTACAGGAATTTTGCGGATGCCGACCGGGTGCGCGCGCAGCTCGCCTTGCAGGGCATCGAGTCGAAGGTACAGAAGGTCTCGGTCGACAACGATACCTGGCACCGCATCCGGATCGGCCCGATCTCGAACTTGGACGAGCTCAATCGCCTGCGCACCGTGCTGCGCAAGGCCGACGTGGATGTGCTCGTGATCCGGGTCGGAGACTGAAGTCTCGGTAAGGCACTGGATCGCGCTCAGTCCTCGCCTAATTGGCGAAAATCGACACCCAATGCCCGCAACTTACGGTAAAGATGCGTGCGCTCCATGCCCACCCGCTTGGCGAGCTGCCCGACCTTGCCGTTGCAGAGCAGAAGCTGCTGCTGCAAGTAGGCGCGCTCGAACTGCTCACGCGCTTCGCGCAAGGGCAGCGCGAGCAAGTCCTGCTTCACGAGCGGCTCGTCGTGGGCGAGCTTTGCCGCCAGCTCGCGCTCGATCTCCTCCAGGCGAATCTCCTCCCCCGCTCCGAGCACGAGCACCCGCTGCACCAGACTCTTGAGCTCGCCCAGATTGCCGGGCCAGGGGTAGTTGCGCAGGCGGTTCTGAGCGGCAACGCTGAAGCGGCGCAGCGGCAAGTGCTGATCGTCGACCAGGCGATCGACGTAGTAGCGCAACAGGTCCGGCACGTCCTCCGCGTAATCGCGCAGCGGCGCAACGCGCAAGGTGATCACGTTGAGATGGGCGATGAGATCGCGGCGGAAGGGCTCGGGGTTCGCACGCGACTCGAATCCTTCTTGGGCCGAACTGATCCAGCGCACGTTGAGGGGCAGCCGCTCGCGGCCGCCGACCCGCGTATAGCCGTTTTGCTCGATCGCACCGACGAGCGCGCGCTGCGCCTCGCTCGACAGATCCTCGAGCCCGTTCAAGTACAGCGAGCCGCCCGCCGCCTGGTCGAACGCCCCCTGCACCACCTTGCCGTCGCGCTCGGTACCGAACAGCGCCGCGGCCGGCTCCGATCCCAAGCTGGCCGCCACCACCATGACAAAGGGCTTGGCGGATCGCGGCGAGAGCGAGTGCAGATGCCGCGCATAGGCCTCTCGCCCGGACCCAAGCTCGCCGATGAACAGCACCGGCGAGGAGCTCGTCGCGGCCTGTTGCACCTGCTCGCGCAGCGCCACCGTGAGCTTGCTCTTGCCGATGGGCACCGCGAGACTCGATCCTTGCGCGCGCTCGGAGAGGCGCTTGCGGCGGCCCGCATCGAGCGCGCGCTCGACGGTCCGCAGAAGCTTGGTGAGCGAGAGCGGCTTTTCGATGAAGTCGAAAGCGCCGAGCCGCGTCGCCTCGACCGCCGTCTCGACGGTTCCGTGCCCGGACATCATCACCACGGGACAGTCATAGCCTTCGGTCACCGACCACTCGCGCAAGAGCGTGATGCCGTCGGTGTCGGGCATCCAGATATCGAGCAGCACGAGGTCGGGAGCGTGCGTCGCTCGCGAGGCACGGGCCTGGACGGCGTCGGCCGCGACTTCCACCTCATAGCCTTCCTCGGTGAGGATCTCCTTGAGGAGCCCGCGGATATCCGCCTCGTCGTCCACCACCAAGATCCTCGAAGCGGTCATACCCGTTCTCTCCTCTGTTCGCCTTTTCGCGGCTCTCGCCCGCTCAGCGCTGCGCGCAGCCCCTCGCCCAGGGGAAGCAGCACTCGCACGCGCGCACCGCCGGTGCGTAGATTATCCGCCTCGATCCGCCCGCCGTGCTCTTCCACGATCTTCTTCACAATCGCGAGCCCTAAACCGGTCCCTTTGGGCTTGCTGGTGACATAAGGGTCGAAGACCGTGCCGATCAGATCGCGCTGGAAGCCCGGGCCGTTGTCGGAAACCACGATGGCCGCCATAGGCTTCGGACCATCGTCTGCGATGTGAGTTTCGATTTCGATCAAGGGCTGGGCGCGCCCCTCGAGGGCCTCCAGGGAGTTGGTGACCAGATTGTTCAGAATCTGCTGGATCCTCACCCGGTCGGCGGTAATCGGGGGCAGATTCGGGCTCAATCCGAGCTTGAGCTCCGGGGCGCTCTCCTGGGCGCGGTACAGATCCACGACCTCGGTGATCAGTTGATTCAAGTCGAAACGGGAGACATGCATGTCCGGCGCGCGCGCGTATTCGCTGAAAGCGTTCACCATCTGCTTCATGGCTTCCACCTGTGCCACGATCGTGTGAGTGGCCCGCTCGAGCACCTGCGCATCCTCCGCGCTCATATTGCCAAGGAACCTGCGCCGCATGCGCTCGGCCGCCAGCTGGATCGGCGTGAGGGGGTTCTTGATCTCGTGTGCGAGGCGGCGCGCGACCTCGCCCCAGGCCGCATCGCGCTGCGCCTGCAGCAGCGTCGTGATGTCGTCGAACACCAGCACCACGCCAGATGCCCCACCGACGTCGTTCGGCAACCCCGTACACGCGCACATGAGCACGCGTCTGCCCGATTCGGAGTGGAGCTCGATTTGCTCGCGCCAATCGAGCTCCTCCGCGCCGAGGCGCGCCTTGACGGCCGCGAGGAACTGCGAAAATAGTGCGCTCGCCGAGATCGACTCGTCAAAGCGCGTACCGACGGCGCCCTCCAGATCGACGCCCAGAATCGCGCTGGCCGCTTGATTCGCGGTACGCACCGTGAGATCCGGCGCGAGCGACACGACGCCCGTCGACAGCCGCGCGAGAATCACCGCGAGGCCTGCTCGCTCGGCCTCCACCGCCTGCTGGCTGCGCCGGGTTTCCTCGCGCGCCCGGGCCAGCCGCTTGGTCATGTCGTTGAACGAGGTCACGAGAAAGCCGAGCTCATCGCGCGAGGGGAGAGGCAGCCGGGTGTCATAGTTGCCCTTGGCGACGGCGCGCGTGCCGGCGATCAGGTCCTGCACCGGCTGTACCAGGCGCTGTGCCGCGAAGAAGGCACCGTTGACGGCTGCGATCAGCGACATGAGCACGACGAAGCTCAAAATCAGCACGAAGGTCGATTTGAGGGGTCGGCGCAGCTGCACCAGATTCGCGTACTGGGCGTAGGAGCGCTGCACGGTGTCGGCGAGCTGGCTGAGCTGCGGCGGCACGGGGTAGAGCGCGATCAGCACGCGCGAAGGGGCGTTGGCGTCGAGCGGCGCAGCCGCGCGAATGAGGTAACCGCCGACCGAATCGGTGTCCATGCTGACGTAAGAGCGGCCACGCCGGACCTGCAGCATCATCTCATCGGTCGCCGGGACCGGCAGCGTGTCCATGGGCCGATCGGAGCTCGTCGCGATGATCTGACTCTGGGCACCGACCACGGTGAGCTCGAGCGCGTTGCTTTCGCGACGCTCACGGTCGAGCGTGCCGATCAAGTCGAAATCCGGCAAGCCCGACAGCTCGTGCGAGGTTTGCTCGGTACGCTGCAGAAATTCGCGCTCCCGCACCTCGAGCGCCGAGCTCGACAGCTCGCGCGTGTCCTTGAGACCCTGACTGACTTCGAGCTCGAACCAGGTGTCGATGCCGCGACTCAAGAACTGGAGCGCGAAGTAGTACACCACGAGGATCGGGGCGACCGTGAGCGCGCTGAAGATCGCGACCGTGCGCCCCTTCAGGCGCGAGCCCGGCACGTGCCGGCGAAAGTCGTGTACCAGGCGCCACAGCCTCGAGACGAGCAGCACCACGAGCACGAGGAGGCCGGAGATATTGATGAGCAGAATCCACGGCAGCCAGAGGTCGAATTTGGCCGAGTTCTGCGCGGTGGACAGCAGGTACACCGCCGCCAGCCAGAGCGCCACGCCCAGGCTCCCGAGCACGGTCGCGCCGTGCTTGCGCACTAGGGCTGCAGCGTCCATGTGTACCAATCGCTCTCTCGATGCCATTCGCTGACCCAAAACATCAACAAACGCAAGCTGAAGGGCACCTTGCCGTAATCGACCTTGGCGCGCACGCTCGCCTCGTAGCGCCGATCGGGGGACAACAGCGACTTGTCGAGCGCGGGCAGGCTATGCACCTCGGACAAGAGCGAGAGCGCCGCATCGACCGTGCCCAACGACTGTTGCTGGCCGCTATTCAAGTTGCGCAGGATGTAGCGCGCGCTCACGGGGTTGTAGTGCAGATCGTAGCGCTGCATGAGCTCGGCCACGCGCGCGTTCGGCAAAAGCTGGCGCACCCGCTCGACGTCCAGATCCACCTCGAGCGTGAGCGGAACGCCTTCCGCCAGGCCGTGGCGCACGGCCTCGCCCACGGGCAAGTCCATGCGGGCGTTCAAGTGATAGACGCCGTCCTGGAGCTCCAAGTCGGCCGAACGGACCTCGAAGCGCCCCTCGAGCCCGTCGGCGCGGCAAGGCGCCGCCGCCGCTCCCACCACCGCGGTCGCCACCAGGAGCTGGGTCAATGTCGGCAGGAATCTCATTGTTTCGTCAATGCAGCATAATAGAAGCCGTCGGCACCCGCCTCACCGAGCAGGATTTGACGTCCGAACGCGTCGCCCTCGCCCAAGCCCGGCCATCCGTGCCATTCGTCGACGGATACCAGCTGCGCATCCTTCGCCCGCTCGAGAAAGGCGCCGATCACGCCGCCGTTCTCGCGCCGCGTGAGGGTGCAGGTGGCGTACACCAGCCGTCCGCCGCGGGCGAGCAAGCCCCACAGGCTCGCGAGCAAGCGGCTCTGAATCGCGCTCAGGTGCTCGATGTCCTCGGGGGATCGGCGCAGGCGGATGTCCGGGTGGCGCCGGATCACGCCGAGAGCCGAGCAGGGTGCATCGAGCAGGATGCGATCGAAGGGCCTGCCGTCCCACCAGCCCTCGGGCGCAGCCGCATCAGCGGCCACGAGCTCGGCCCGCAAATGCCCGCGGTCGAGATTTTCGCGCACGCGCTCGAGCCGCTCGCGGTCGATATCGACGGCCACGAGCCCCCCGAGCTCGGGCGCGCGCTCGGCGATGAGCGATGTCTTGCCGCCCGGCGCCGCGCATGCATCGAGCACCCGCTGGCCTGCCGCCAGGGCGAGCGGAAACGCAACGCACTGCGCGCCGAGATCCTGCACCGAAACCCGACCTTCGGCGAATCCCGGCAGCTCCCCCACCTCGCGCGGGGCCTGGAGCACGACCGCCTGAGGCACGCGCGGCTCCGCGCGTGCCTCGATGCCGGCCGCGCGCAGCGTCGCCACGTAGGCATCCGCCGTTGCATGACGGCTATCGACGCGCAGCCACATCGGAGCCTGCCGGTCGCCGGCCGCCAGCAAGTCGATCCAGCGAGAGGGCCAATCTTGCTTGAGGCGCTGCGCGAGCCAGGCGGGCGCTGCGTAGCGCGCCGCGGGGCTCGCCGCGATCTCGGCATCGAGCGCCTGGCGCTCGCGCAGGTAGCGGCGTAGCACCGCATTGACGAGCGGGCCGGCGCGGCTCACGCGCTTCGCAAGGCTCACCGCAGCGTGCACCACGGCGTACTCGGGGCTCAAGCCGTCCTCGAGCTCGAACAGCGCGATCGACAGCAGGGCTCGCACCCGAGCATCGAGCGATGCGACCGGCTGCGAGAGCAGGCGCTCGAGCAGGGCTTCGTGTCGATAGTAGCCGCGCACCGCGCCGTACGAGAGTGAGCGCACGGCCGGCCCAAGGGCCGCCGGCCCGGCGCGCGCGGCGCAAGCCGCCTCCAGGGTCACTCGGTCGCGCAGGACTCGGGCCACCACCTCGGCAGCCGCGCTACGCGCGTCTGCGGCCGCAACGCTCATACGCTCGCGAAGCGTGCACCGGCGAGCGGCTGCGCGTGGAGAAACTCCGCCGCCGTCAAGGGCTTGCGGCCGGCGAGCTGCAATCGAGTGACCCGCACCACCCCCTCGCCGCACGCCACGTCGATTCCCCCCGGCGATGTGGCCAGCACGCTCCCCGGGGGCGGAGCGCCCGCCGTGGCCAGCGCGGAACTCCCCGCGGCCAGCGCGGAACTCCCCGCGGCCAGCGCGGAGCTCCCTGCGGGCGCCGGCGCAGCGTGCGACGCACATACCCGCTCGGCCTCCCAGATCCGCACCTGCGCTCCACCGAGGCGCGTTTCAGCGACCGGGAAGGGGTTGAAGGCGCGGATCCGGCGCAGCACCGCGACGGCGCTCTCGCGCCAATCGATCAGCGCTTCGTCCTTCGAGATCTTCGCGGCGTAGGTCACCCCGGCCGTGGGCTGCGGTCTCTCGACGGCGCGGCCGGCCGCGAGCGCATCGAGCACGTGGCAGATGAGCTCGGCACCCAAGGCGGCGAGGCGCTCCTGCAGGGTCCCCGCCGTGTCGTGCGCTCCGATGTCGATGGCGCGCACCTCGAGAACCGGGCCGGCGTCGAGCATCTCCTGCATGCGCATGATGGTGATACCGGTGACGGGATCCCCGGCCAAGAGCGCACGCTGGATGGGAGCAGCGCCCCGCCAGCGCGGCAGGAGCGAGGCATGAATGTTGAAGCAGCCGAGACGGGGAACGCCGAGTACGGCCGGAGGCAGAATCAGACCATAGGCCACGACGACGAGCGCATCGAGCTCGAAGGCTCTGAGCGCCTCCGCGGCCTCGGGCGGCTTGAGGCTCGTAGGCTCGAGAACGGGAAGACCGAGGCTGAGCGCGCGGTGCTTGACCGGGCTCATCTGCAGGCGCCTGCCCCGCCCTGCGGGCCGGTCCGGCTTCGTCATGACCACTTCAATGCGGTGGGCGGAGCGTGCCAGCGCATCGAGCGCGGGAACCGCAAATTGCGGAGTACCTGCAAAGCCCAGCCGGAGCGAGCCTGGCGTCAGTGCGGACCTCCCCTAAAGAGCGGGCACGGAAGCGCGAATCTCGCTTCCCGCCGAGCGCTGCTTGCGCTCCTTTTGCAGGCGCCGGCGGATCAGCTGGCGCTTGAGCTCCGAGAGGTAGTCGACGAAGAGCTTCCCTTCGAGGTGATCCATCTCATGCTGAATGCAGACCGCCAGCATGCCCTCCGCATCCATCTCGAAGCGCTGCCCGTTTCTGTCGAGCGCGGCCACCTTGATGCGGGCCGCTCGCTCGAGCTTGTCGTAGATACCCGGTACCGAGAGACATCCCTCCTCACCGGCCGCGCGGCCCTCGGCCGCCAGAATCTCGGGATTGATGAGCACCAGCGGACGATCGCGCGTCTCGCTCACGTCGAGCACGATGAGGCGTTTGTGCACATCGACTTGACTCGCCGCCAGGCCCACACCCTTGGCCGCATACATGGTCTCGAGCATGTCGTCGGCTAGGCGGCGCACCGCATCATCCACCACCGAGACGGGTTCGGCCTTGTTCCGCAGGCGAGGGTCGGGGTACTCCAAAATAACCAGCTTCGTCATGGGAGTTATGCGATGGATATCGTGTTTTTGGCCCGAGAATGTTGCTAAAGTTCCGGCGCTGCTTAACTTAATGCCGTTGCGGCGGTGCGCACGTCGGCCGTGCGAGCGCCAAAAACGGGCAGTACGTTCCAGTCCTTGGTCGCAGGCGGGCAGTATACCAGCCGCCCCGGCACCATAAGACGGGTTGGACTCTTGAGGGAGCTCAGACGAATGCAACGCCACACACTTGCCCTGCTCGTCATCACCCTGGCCGGCTGCCAGACGAAGCCCCCGCCGGCGCCGCCTGCAACCGCGGCCACGGGCGAGACCTCCATCCAGGGCACGGTCGTGGGTGATGATCGCACCGCGATGGAAGCGGCCACCGCTTCGGGCTCGGGGGCTTCCACCACCCCGCTGCCGCCTGCCGACACGGGCGGCGTGCCGCTCGCGCCCAACGCGCCGGACAGCTACACCGTCAAGAAGGGCGACACCCTCTGGGGCATCGCCAAGGTGTTCCTGCGCGACCCCTGGTACTGGCCCGAGATCTGGCAAGTCAATCCGCAGGTGCAGAATCCGCACCTGATCTACCCCGGCGACACCTTGCATCTGGTGTATGTCAACGGCCGTCCGAGACTGCTGCTGCAGCCGGGGATGCAGCGCGGAAACGGCGCGCGGGTCGAGCCGCGGGTGCGCAGTGAGCCGATCGAGGGCGCGATCACGACGATTCCCTACGAGACCGTCGCCGCCTTCATGGGAAAGCCGGCAGTCCTCGAGAAGGAGCAGATCCGGACCGCACCGCACGTGCTCGCCACGCGTGATTCTCACGTCATCATGTCCGAGGGCAACACGGTCTACGCGACCGGCTTCAGCCCCCCGCTCGAGGTCGGTGCGACTTACAACGTCATGCGGGTCGGAGACGCGCTGCGCGATCCGGATGACAATCGCATCCTGGGATACAGCGGAATCTACACCGGCTCCGGCCGCGTGACCCGCCTCGGGGACCCGACGACCCTCATCATGACCGAGTCGGCCCGCGAGACCTATCCCGGGGACAAGCTGTTCGCGGGCGATGTGGTGGTGCCGCTCGATTTCATCCCCAGTCCTCCAAAGGCCGCGGTCCATGGACGTATCATGGCCGTGTACGACGGCGTCACCGTGATCGGCCAGTATGAAGTGGTGATCATCAACCGTGGCTCGCGGGCCGGACTCGCGCCGGGCAACGTTCTCGCCGTACTCTCGGCGAGCGACCCGGTGTACGACAACTCCGCGAAGGGTTTCGCGAATCCGACCTCCATGGTGTTCGCCCGCAAGGTGTACCTACCGGACGAGCGCACCGGCACCTTCATGGTGTTCAAGACTTTCGATCAGATGAGCTACGGGCTGATCATGGAAGCGAAGGACATCATTCACGTAGCCGACAAGGTCGAGTCCCCCTAACCTCGAGAAACTCGACGTTGACGAGCCTTGCGCGCGGCGTGCCCGCGCAGCCGTTGCTCGATAATTGCGCGCATGCGGCTCTGCGACGAGATCCTCGCGTGGGTGATACTCACCCGGGCACCGGCGCTCGGAGCGCCCGCGCTCGCCGTGGCGCTCGAGCGGCTAGGCTCGGCCGGCGGCATTCTCGCCGCATCGGACGCCGCCCGGGAGTGCGCCGGAATTCCCGCTGCCGCCCGCGCGTATCTCGAGCGCGCTGCCCGGGTGAGGGAGGCCGAGCGCCGCTGGCTCGAGGAGCCGCGGCACCACCTGCTGCCGTTCACCGATCCGAAGTATCCGAAGCTGCTCGCCGGGCTCGCCGATCGCCCGATTGCGCTGTATCTGGCCGGGGACCTCGACGCGCTCGCCACTGCGCAGGTCGCGGTGGTCGGCAGTCGTAATCCCTCACCCCAGGGCATCGACAGCGCCTTCGAGTTCGCGCACTCCCTCGCCCAGCGCGGCGTGGCAATCACCAGCGGGCTCGCGCAGGGGATCGACACCGCCGCGCATCGTGGCGCGCTCGCGGCGCAGGGAACGACGCTTGCGATCCTGGGGAGCGGCGCCGATGTGATCTATCCCTCGAGCAACCGCCGACTGTGCGAGGCCATCGTGTATGAAGGCGCGCTCGTAAGCGAATTTGCGCTCGGAACGCCGCCGCGCCGCGCCCATTTTCCAAGACGCAACCGTCTCATCGCCGCGCTCGGCCTCGGCATTCTGGTGGTCGAGGCGGCCTTGGGCTCGGGCTCGCTCATCACCGCGCGCGCCGCCCGGGCTTTGGGCAGAGCGGTGTTCGCCATCCCGGGCTCGATCGGGAACCCCTTGAGCCGCGGCTGCCACCAGCTCATCAAGAGCGGCGCGAAATTGACGGAAACCACCGATGACATATTGTGCGGATTGAGCTTTTCGCCATTCTTTGCCGGCCGCTCGGGCGAGGGCGCCGGTGCTGCCTCACGGGAAGGCAAACCGTCGGGCATGGACAAGGAACACAAAATCTTGTTAGATGCGCTCGGCTTTGACCCCGTGGACCTCGACATGTTGATCGTTCGCACGGGATTCAAACCGCAAGCCGTGTCCTCGATGATGCTGATCCTCGAGCTCGAAGGCCACGTTCAGGCCGCCCCCGGGGGCCGCTACGCCCGAGTCGCCAACAGGAGAGCCGGAGGTGAAAGATAACGTTCTCGATCTGCTCATCTATCTGTTCGAGAATTACATGAGCGCCGACGACGAGCCGAGGCCCGATCGCTACACCTTGAAAATCGAGCTGGACAAGGCAGGGTTTGCGGAAGGCGACGTGGAGCGGGCGTTGGAGTGGCTCGACGGGCTGTCCGGGGAGCAACTCGGCAAGGTCGCGGAAGCGACGGCGAGGGCGGTGCGGATCTTCAGCGGGCAGGAGTTGTTGCGCCTCGACACCGACGTGCGCGGGTATCTCATGTATCTGGAGAACGTGAAGATTCTCTCGGGCGCGCAGCGCGAGCTCGTGATCGATCGCCTGATGGCGCTCGAAGCCGACGAAATCGACATCGACCAGGTGAAATGGGTCGTTTTGATGGTGCTGTTCAATCAGCCCGGGCAGGAATCCGCCTACGCGCAGATGGAGGACCTCGTCTTCGAAGAGCGTTCCGACGCGATTCATTAGGCGACCCTGGACGACTTTGAGCAGCAACCTCGTTATCGTGGAGTCGCCGGCCAAGGCGAAGACCATCAAGAAGTACCTCGGCAGGGACTTCGAAGTACTCGCCTCCTACGGGCACGTCCGCGATCTGGTGCCAAAGGAGGGCGCCGTCGACCCCAAGCGCCACTTCGCCATGAAGTACCAGGAAGTCGAGCGCAACAAGAAGCATGTCGACGCCATCGTGCGCGCCCTGAAAAAGGCGAAGTCGCTGTACCTCGCGACCGACCCCGACCGCGAGGGCGAGGCCATCTCCTGGCATCTGCTCGAGCTGTTGAAGTCCCGGGGCGCCGTGAAGGGCAAGGACGTGAGGCGCGTGGCGTTCTACGAGATCACCAAGAACGCCGTGCGCGAGGCGATGGCAGAGCCGCGCGTCCTGTCGGTCGACTTGGTGAATGCGCAGCAGGCTCGGCGCGCGCTCGACTTCCTGGTCGGCTTCAACTTATCGCCCCTCTTGTGGAAGAAAGTGCGGCCCGGTCTGTCGGCGGGCCGGGTGCAGAGCCCGGCGCTGCGCATGATCTGTGAGCGCGAGGACGAGATCGCCGCGTTCGTGGCTCGCGAGTACTGGACCATCGAAGCGGAGCTTTCGCACTCGGAGCAGAAATTTCCGGCGAAGCTCGTCGAGTTCAAGGGCGAGAAGGTCGAGCAGTTCACCTTCACCACAGCCGACGCCGCCCACGGTGCGGAACAGGCCCTGAAGAGCGCGGCCCGCGGCGAGCTCACCGTCCTCACCGTCGAGCGCAAGCAGCGGCGGCGCAATCCCGCCCCGCCCTTCACCACCTCCACGCTCCAGCAGGAGGCCGCGCGCAAGCTCGGGTTCAGCGCGCAAAAGACCATGCGCGTCGCGCAGGCGTTGTATGAAGGTGTCGACATCGGCGAAGGGGCGGTCGGCCTCATCACGTACATGCGCACCGACTCGCTCAACCTGGCGCAGGAGGCGGTCGGCCAGATCCGCGAGCTGATCGTCGAGCTCTACGGCGAGGAGGGGCTCTCGGAGGAGCCGCGAGCCTATCGGACCAAGTCGCAGAACGCGCAGGAAGCGCACGAGGCGATTCGCCCCACGGACGCGCGCATCCTGCCGGCGGACATCGAGAAGAAGATCGACTCGGATCAGTACCGCCTGTACTCGCTGATATGGAAGCGCACGATGGCGTGCCAGATGGCGCCCGCGGTGTTCGACACGGTTGCGGTGGAGCTACTGGCCGGCGCCGCCGGCCCCAAGCGCTCGGTGCTGCGCGCCACCGGCTCGACGCTCGTCAAACCCGGCTACATGTCGGTTTACCAGGAAGGCTTGGACGATGTCGTCGAGGACGATTCGGACCACGTGCTGCCGCCGATGGCCGAAGGCGATCGGGTCAAGCTGCTGGGCGTGACCGCTTCCCAGCATTTCACCGAGCCACCGCCGCGGTTCTCGGAGGCCTCGCTGGTGAAGGCCCTCGAGGAGTACGGCATCGGCCGCCCCTCGACCTATGCCTCGATTATCTCGACCCTGCGCGACCGCGAGTACGTGGACATCGAGAGCCGGCGTTTCACCGCGACCGACATCGGCAAGATCGTGAGCCGCTTCCTGACGCAGTATTTCACCACCTACGTCGACTACGATTTCACGGCGAAGATGGAAGATTCGCTCGATGCGATCGCGAGCGGCGAAGAAGCGTGGGTGCCGCTGCTCGATAAATTCTGGAAACCCTTCGTCAGGCTGGTCAAGCACACCGAAACCTCGGTGAGCCGCGATGAGGTTGCCCAGGCGCGCGATCTCGGGATAGATCCCGCGAGCGGCAAGCCGATGAGCGTGCGCATGGGCCGTTTCGGTCCCTTCGTGCAGATCGGGACCAAGGACGACCAGGAGAAGCCGCGGTTTGCGGGCCTGCGGCCCGGCCAAAAAATGGATACGATCACCCACGCCGAGGCCTTGGTGCTGTTTCAGTTGCCGCGCAAGCTCGGGACGACCGCCGAGGGAGAGGAGATCACCGCCAACATCGGCCGCTTCGGACCTTACATCAAGTACGGCTCCAAGTACGTCTCGCTGAAGTCCGACGACCCCTACACCATCACGCTCGAGCGCTCGCTCGAGGTGATCCGTGACAAGCAGGTGGCGGATGCCAGCCGCTTGATCCTGGACTTTCCCGATGCCGGGATCCAGGTGCTGCATGGTCGCTTTGGCCCTTACATCACCGACAAGACCCGCAACGCCAAGATCCCGAAGGACCGGGATCCGAAGACCCTCACATTGGCCGAGTGCCGGACCTTGCTCGCCGAAGCACCGGTACGCAAGTGGGGGCGCAAGGGCGCGTCGCGAAACCGCAAGGTTGCCGGATCGAAGGCTCCGACCGGGGACGCGGTGGGCGCCACCTCTCGACCCGCACCGCACGCCCCTCGACCCGCACCGCACGCCTCTCGACCCGCACCGCACGCCTCTCGACCCGCACCGCATGCCCCTCGACCCGCACCGCACGCCGCCCGAGCGGCACCCGGCCCGGGCGCGGCGCCCGTCAAAGCCCCCGTGGCGCAACGGCTTGCGGCCAAGAGCTCGAAGGCGGCCGCGAAAAAGCGGGCACCAGCGAGCGAGCGCCCTCGCTCGAGATCAAAGACCAAGCGGAGCCTGAAGACCCGCAAAACCTTGAAGCATGGCTGATCCCACGCAAACACGGGCGGATCCCTCCGCCGAGCGTCCGGTAGCCGTGGAGCGTTACCTCAAGGACTTGCACGATCGCATCACCGCCACGGTCGAGGGGCTCGATACCGTCAGATTCCGGCGTGACTCGTGGCAACGGCCCGAGGGTGGCGGAGGCGAGAGTCGCGTCCTCACCGACGGGGAGGTGTTCGAAAGAGCCGGCGTGTCGTTTTCCCACATCTCCGGCGAGCGCCTGCCGCAGTCCGCCTCGAACCGCCGGCTCGACGCCGCGGATGCCCCATTCGAGGCGATGGGGTTGTCGCTGGTCTTCCATCCCAGAAACCCCTACGCGCCGACGACGCATTGCAACGTGCGCTTTCTCGCCGCGACCCCGCGCGACCGTGCCGAGCTCTGGTGGTTCGGCGGCGGGTTCGATCTGACTCCCTACTACCCGTTCGAGGAGGACGTGCTGCACTGGCACCGGACCGCGCGACAGGCCTGTGAGCCGTTCGGGCCGGAGGTGTACGCCCACTTCAAGCAATGGTGCGATCGCTATTTCTTCTTGCCGCACCGGAACGAGACGCGCGGCGTCGGCGGATTGTTCTTCGACGATCTCTGCGAAGGGGGCTTCGAGCGCTGCTTCGCCCTCATGCGCAGCGTCGGCGATCATTTTCTCCCGGCCTTCATGCCGATCGTGGAGCGCCGCAGGGCCGAGCGCTGGGGAGAGCGTGAGCGCAGCTTTCAACTCTATCGGCGCGGCCGCTACGTCGAGTTCAATCTGCTCTATGACCGCGGCACATTGTTCGGCTTGCAATCGCGCGGCCGCGCCGAGTCGATCCTGATGTCCATGCCGCCGCTGGCTCGCTGGGAGTACGCTTGGCAGCCGCAGCCGGGCTCGCCGGAGGCGAGGCTGTATGAGTTCTTGCGGCCCCGGGATTACCTTGCGGAGCTGGAGCCTCGCGGATGAAGGATCAGCGCTTCTTGAGCCGGCTCGGATTTGCCCTGAGCGGCATTCGAGCGGCGATCGAGAGTGAGCCGAGCTTTCGTATTCAATCAATGCTCGGTATCGCGGGCGCCGTCGTACTCGCGCTGCTCCGTCCACCCGTCGTGTGGATCGCCTTGTTCGTCCTCGCTGCGAGCGCAGTGCTCGCGCTCGAGCTGGTCAACACCGCCCTCGAGCGATTGGCGGACCGCTTGCACCCGGAGCGTCATGCCGCCATACAAACCGCAAAGGACTGCGCGGCCGGCGCGGTGCTCCTCGCCGCCGTCGCGGCGCTGATCGTGGGCGCGCTCACGGTCGCGATCTCCCTCGGATGGCTGAGCTGAGCGGCGGGCAACCTCGATCCGGGTCTCGCGACTCATTTGCTGCCCGTCGTCGCTACGGTGAACGTGGCGCCCGACTGGAGTCTATCGCGCCCGAAGATCGTCAATGACATCGGCCATTTGCCGGATTTCCTCCTCGTGCGGCTGGTCGCGGAAGGTCTCTCGGAGCCCATCCGCGTACCACTGCCTCATCGAGGGGACGGCGAGCAGCCGCTCGGCATACGCGGCCGCGGGGTGGCCGAGGGTGAGGCCGTACGACTGAATCCTGAACGCGACCGGCGCAAAGAACGCATCGACGGCGCTCCACGCCCGTCCGGCCAGGAAAGATCCGCCGAAGCGAGAGAGCCCGTCACTCCACAGCGCATCGATCCGCGCGAGGTCGCGCTCGAGCACCGCCGGAAATTCCTTGAGCCGCAGGCGCAGCCCACAGCTCATCGAGCAGCGGTTGCGCAGCTCG
>Ga0187784_10000352_pt1 | contig 33292 bp, 27 predicted proteins | sample 1015_SJ02_MP15_2_FD_132964 | JGI IMG/M metagenome (GOLD analysis project Ga0187784, IMG submission 132964) | Tropical peat soil microbial communities from peatlands in Department of Meta, Colombia - 1015_SJ02_MP15_20_MG | ecosystem: Environmental > Terrestrial > Soil > Wetlands > Peat | place... | reverse complement strand
CTGAACCGATTTGGCTGGGTCGTCCAGACTTTGCAGATGTACTCGTAGGGGGTCAGGCCTCTGAGCGTCTTGAGGCGCTTAGCGAAGTTGTAGGCCATCAGGATGGCGTGGATGTGTGCTTTGAGTTGGCCATGGGTGCCGTAATGGTAGCGTTGAACGGTGGCCTCCTTGAGAGTTCGGTTCATCCTTTCAACTTGGCCGTTGGTCCAAGGATGATTTGGCTTGGTTAGCCTGTGCTCGATGCTATTCGTATCACAGAGCATATCGAACATGTGGGCGCGCCAGCGCGCCGTGGGGCCGAGACGATTCTTCGGCAGATCGGTGAACTGGATGCCATTGTCGGTGAGCACGGTGTGGATTTTGTAGGGGACGGCTTTGATCAGAGCCTTGAGGAAGTCTGTCGCGATCCAGCGATTGGCCTTCTCGTGCAGTTCGGCGTAGACGAATTTGGATGTTCGATCGATGGCAACGAACAGGTAGAGCTTGCCTTCCTCGGTTCATACCTCGGCAATGTCGATGTGGAAGTAGCCGATGGGATAGGCCTTGAACTTCTTCTTAGGGGTCTTGTCGCCCTGCGTCTCAGGCAGGCGGCTGATCCCATGGCGCCGGAAGCAACGATGCAGGGATGATCGCGTCAGGTGCGGAACGGTGGCCTGCAGGGCATAAAGGCAATCGTCGAGCGGCAGCAGAGTGTGTTTGCGGAAGGCTACGACCAGCGCCTCTTCCTGTTCGCTAAGAACCGTCGAGTGAGGCTGCCTCGGCCCCATGCGGGCATCGCAGACAGAATTGCGTCGGCACCATTTGGCGACGGTCTTCGGATTGATGCCGTAACGGGCGGCGAGCTCCCTCAGGCTCGCTTGACTATTCTGTATTGCTCGACGGATCGCCTCAGTCGTTGTGGCGCTGCCGTGAAGAATTTGCCCCATAGCTCGTCCCTCCGGAGATCGTGATACAATGCACCACGATTCCTCGGGACTAAACACCTAGGCGGCGTGGACAAAATCAATTGACGCAAAGAATCTCGTTTTGATTCAACGGTGCAGATTCGAGGAGGCAGCCTTGAGCTGCGGCGATCTGACGGGGGTCGAGTGGCGTATTTTGAAGGTTTGTTGCTGGTTGAACGAGAAGCGGGCAGCGCGGGCGAGGACGACCGCCCGAGGATAATCGCAACATCATCAACGGCATCTTGTGGCGGCCGCGTACCGGCCCGCCGTGGCGCGACGTGCCGGAGAAGCACGGCAATTGGAACTCGATCTATCGACGCTTTCGACGATCGAGCGCGTCTGAAGTCTGGGAGAGTGTCGCCCTCGCTCTGGCCGAGACAATGGCGGAGAGCGGACACTACAACTTCGACTCGACTACGGTTCGCGCCCATGTCTCGGCAGCGGGCGGAAAAGGGGGATTCATCAACGAGCTCTTGGCCGCTCGCGGGGCGGGTTCACCAGTAAAATTCATTGTCTCGACGATGACTGCTTGGATCGCCGGAAACCACAGGAGTGATGGCACCGTTTCCTTGTAGAGAACGAAAAGGATCGCCTACGTTCGAGCGTGACGAAAGTTGATTTCTCTTGCACCGCCGATCAAAGCATGGCCGACGAGACCACAGCCTACCGAGCGCGGCGTGCCGCGAGGGCACGACGGCCGCGATTTGCGCCGGATACCTCTTGCCCCGCCAAATTCCGATCCACGGGGCCTTCATTGCGATACCCACCCATATTAATGCCCCATTCCGGACTCTTTTCCCTTCTTAACTTCTCGGAGCTCGCCCTTTGTCGACGGGCACACGAATTGGAAACATCACGATCCCGAGTGTCGGTGCTTTTCTATTCGGTAACCAGCACTCCGATGGGCAGCTGGAACTTGCAAGTTTTGCGCAGTGAGTCACAATTGTCCAGTATTGTCGTGGGGTAGCGGATGCACGACGGGAATCGGCTCTGCTCAAGCTTGCAATTGGGGAGGGGCACGTGATTGTTCTCGATCACGCCCAATCCCTCGCGTTGCGCCGCGCTGCGACGAAAAGCATCCGCGTCCGCGGAGCCGCCGGGACAGGCAAAACCGTCCTCGCGAACGCGGTCGCGGTCCAGTCTGCCCAGGCGGGGCTCACATGCCTCCTGATCGGGCTGAATCCGGAGCTCGACAGGCCTCTTGTCTACAGAGCGGCCAGTGCTCGCCATCCGATCTTGAGTCGCCGAGCGCAGGTCAGCAGGTGGTCCACCATTGATCGACACGAGATCGACCCTCTCGAGGCTCGAGCGCGACTGGACCCGGCGGCCATGCAACTCGCCGCTCGTACTCTGCGGTACGCCCGGGAGCTGCTCGCGAAGCACCGGCTTGATCCTGATGAGGTGGAAAACAGCCTTGTCGCGACCCAATCGGTCGCTCCCGAAGCACTGGATCTGCTGACAGTTGTCGTGCACGACGCGACGAAAATTGCCGACATGTTATGGTCAGGTAATAGACGAAGCGGACGTTCGCTGGGCGATGTTGCGGGAGTCATTGCAAGAAAAATAGCCGATGTTCCGCCTGATGAGGAACCTCTGGACCTGCTTCTTGATAGCGACAGCAATTTCGAACAGCGAGTGGCGACTTTGCTGACGACTGTGCAACGTACAGAGGAGGAAACAGAGCTTTGCGCGGTTGTCTCGGCCCTGCGAAGTCCGCCCCCCGCGGACAAGACGCTAACACAAGTGCACGAGCACATCCTCTCGATGGCGCAGATGCTTCGGGGTGCGATCGACCTAGTCAAGGCCCATGGCAGCCTAGAAGCGGCGTTGACGGTAAAATCAAATACCCACGCGGCCCGGTTAATCGAACTATTCGTGCGAAAGCGTCCCGGTGATATAGCAGTAGCCGCGATCAAGTGCTTCGAGGACATGAAGAGTCAGTTCGAGACTGACGGCGCTGCACTTGCTCCCTATCTTGAGTTGCACGGGGCACGAACTGTTGAAAGTATTGCCCAAATTGTCAACGAGCGGCCGAATCTCTTCCTTCAACATTTCCGGAGCGCCGGTTCATTTGTGCAGAAGCTAAGAGAGGCGCGCTACGCCGCCCGCCATCTGCCAAGCCTGCTGCGTCGACTGCGAGCGATCTTGCCTGCGCCGCTTGTGGACGAGATTATCGGTGGCCCCATTGAGGAGGAAGCGGTTAGGCGCGTAGAAACTAGCGGAATCTCGGACGACCGCGCCAAAGCGGCAGAGAAACTGCGGCAATTGCGGGACCTGTTCGCTAGTACCGGTTTCGGAGATCTGTTTGCCGCGCCCGCCGATTTTTCTGAACGGCAGCGAGCTAGCATAACCCCAGTGACGCAAACAGCCTTAAGACATGCGCCCGAAGTGCTGGACCTACTGATCGAGGCGACGGCGTCTTCCGCAACCGCGAACCACTTGAAGTTGCATGAGTGGCCGGTTGCCGTAGCGCGGGCCAGAACCCAGCACGAACTGAAGGAAATCGCATCGCGCGAGGAGAGCTTTGATGTTCTGGTCGCGGATGATGCTGACGACTTCGATGCAGCTATGCTCGACCAGTTTGCAGCAGCCGGAACACGGGTGCATAGGATCGGGGCTGCAGGCGCCGATGCAATTGTTCTCGAGGTGCCCCACCGCCAGGTGAACTTCGAGGTTGCCGATCTGGCGTCGCAACGACCTGGATACTGGCTTGCCGGTCCGGGCGGGTTGGGTGTCCTGGTGCGAGAGGCAGCCGACTCCCAGCTTGATTTTCTTCGATCGCAATTGGCGAAGCTGGTGAAAGCTCTGCACGACGACGGGTACAGTGCGACAATGGCCCCAGTTACAAAAAATGCCATTGCAGACATCATTGTGGCCGCTGTCGATAAACTGCAGGATGAGGACATCAGGAAGCTCGCCGGAAGTGCTCGCGAAGGAATCGTGGTTCTGTGTCGAAGCGACGCGCGCAGACTGCAGCCGGCGCTTGAGCGGCCGCTTTCGGCGGATGCGATCACCGCCCAATCCCTCGGCTGGCGAATTACGCGCGCATGCACCGAGGGGGTACAGCTTGAGAAGGACGGCAAGACTGTTGCGCTCGTCGATGAGCCTGTAGCGTTCACGGGTTCCGAAGACCTGGTGACCGATATTGTTGACCGGCTTTCGTCACTAGGTTGGCGCCCAATCGTGGCATGGCGAGATGCTCCGCGCGATCCGCATGATCTACAACGGCTGCTCGAGTCGCGCTCGCTACCATTGGCTGGAGAAAAACCGGTTCGCGCCGTTTTCGAGCGTCTCGATCTTTCGCCACCAGGGTTGCACGGACAAGATTCATTGCGAGCCGAGGAAGTATCGGCGAACCCTTCGGCAGGTCCGATATCGAGCAGTTTGCTTGTCAGCGAGCCTGCTCAGCCTCCGCCTCCAGGCGGTGTGGCAATGACAAGGCAGGCGGCCGAAGTGGCCTCTTCGAGCGATCAACCGACCGTTAAGCGGGCTGCGCCAGGCCCGCGACGCTCCGAAGCCATGTCCGTTAACCCCCCAGTATCTGCCGCCGTTTCGGCGAGCGTCACACCATCCCGGCTGCCCGCGGCTGGCGAACGCGTAGCGGAATCGCGCGAGCTCCAGATTGAGCTCGCGGCCGTCCCGACACCGGCAGGAGGTCACGGTCCTAGGCAGCAGCTAACCGCGGGCCTGAGAGGTTCCGAATCGCCAACAATTACTCGCTCGAACCCAACCGTGGCGCCCCGATTTGTCGCGGGAGTCCCAAGCGCGGCCGCGAAAGCGGCCTATGTTATCACGACGCCTGACAAACAGCCTGACCGTCCAAACGTCAACGTCGCCGTGCTCACTAAGACAAACCCTGAGGCTCCTGCAGAACCAGCGGTTGCTCGTCCCATCGCTGCAATTTCCCTTCTGGTCCAGGCGATGTCCGCGACAAACAAACCTTCTCGGTGAAGGTCGAGAATCGGGACGACTTCCTCAGGTTTTTCCGCAGCTTTTTGCGAAATCAGCAGAGGAAATCAAATCCTAACGTTGAAATGGCGCCGTGCCTCGAGCTATCGCCGAATCCTGGTGACGGGTGGAGTGCCGCGAGACAGTGGTTCTTTTCTTTGCGGCTAACGAAGCAGGTCTCGGGTTCAACTGCTTGGCACCGAAATCGCCCTCGCTAGGGCAACGCCCGATTTGGAGACGGGATCATCTAATATAAGCTAATTGCTTAACGACTCGTCTCTAGTTTTTCTGGCGAAAAGCGTAGCGACAACGTAACAATCGCCAGAAGGGTGAGCAGGATTGATACTCCTGTGGTGCCACTCATGTAATCGGCCAGTGCTGTCGCCACCATGGGCAAGAGACCTCCACCGATTGCCGCAGAAAGTTGGAACCCGAACGATGCGCCAATATAGCGAAGGCGCGTTCTGAACAATGCCGGGAAAAAGGTCGACTGGATACCAAACATCGTTCCATGACCGAAACTCAATGCAACGATCACCGCCGCCACGATGATCGATGGATTCTTGGTCATAGGTGGCGTTCAATCGTCGTCCGTGAACAATTCGCGTAACCCTCCGCTGAGCCGCCTTACCGAAAACCGTTGGTTTGTGAAATAGCTTGTCCATTTACTTCGAAGTGAATGGGCACACATCACGAGAGTGACGGCTCGTCGGCGGAACGGCGGCGGCGTTGGACGTCGGCGGCGAAGCGTCGGATTGTCACGGAGAGCTTGCGGCTGATAACCCAGACACCCGCTCCAAAGCAGGAATATTGCGTTGCAACAGACTTTTTTTGGCCAAAATTATTAACGAACTTAAAAGAGCAAAAGCATTCAGTCTTTAATGACAGGAGGTTGGTTCACCCCCTGTCCTTGATGGGGGAGCGCCACCCCATGGTGGTTTTGTTTACCATTGTCACAGTTGCAGGAATAATGCTCGGGTTGCGCTTCAAGGTCCTGGCTCTCCTTCCAGCGATTTTCATCGCAACGGTCACCATCATCTTAAGCGGCCGGGGGTTGCGAGTAATCATACCCACTGTGGTTGGAACCGTCGCACTGCTTCAGGTCGGCTACATTGGCGGATGTGTTCTTCGAGCCATGATTCGTGCGTATCTGTCTTCGCAAGCGTCTGTGCGTCACCGATCAGCCAGATCAAAGCTGGCACATTGAAGCGGCACGTAGCAATGTGCTTCGATTTTGGGTCCGCGCTAGTCGTTGTGGCGCTCGCACCGTAGTGCAAATCTCGGCCAACGATAAACGTTTCGCCGTCCAAGAATGGATATTTCGCCCCGTAGCACATTGATGAACTGTGGAAGCTCATCGATGCCGGTCTGAGCTAGTATTTGTCCAACGCGCATCGCTACTCGAAATTTAATGAGTCGAATTGTCTGATTGTTGTGTCCAGATACGCGGACAAAGATCGGTCCTCGAGATTCAAGCTTGATTGCCAAAGCCGTGATCAGAAATATCGGGGAAAGTAGTACGAGTCCCGTGATCGCAGCAACGATGTCGCATACCCGCTTGGCATGCTCGCTTAGCTCCAAGGCTGGCAGCACGTCCTGCAGGACGGCGGCAACATTGTGCTTACGCGTTGATTTGTTACCGTGCGATGCCATGACGCAACCCTTTACTTCTTATGGTTTCTCCTTCCCGAGAGTCGTGTTAACCGTGTTATGATTGTGTTTAAGTGATAACTATCACAAAGGGCCGCTTTTTGTAGCCTGAACGCTGATTTCGCGATAATGCGACGCTTCCAAGCGACCGAGGCCATTGTGCTGTCTCGGCTGATGCCGCGGCCATTCGCATCATGAGCGGCGTCGCTTTTTCCCAAACGAGCGCCCCGGATCATCCGGTATCATGCTACCTCTGAGCAAAGCGTTTGGAGTTTGTCCCGGGAAGCTGCCTAGCGAGGGCGCGTATTCAACACGCATCGGTGAACATGATCCATTACACTGATTTTCAGTGCTAGCGACCACTGCGATGCGACAGCGCGGGGCATTTCATGCATCGACCTTGTTCGGTTGTAACTGGCGCTGCGCGAATGCAGCCCGATGCAATCCCGCCCCGCCAACGAGAACGAGTGCAAACGGGACATACGTCAGCGGATATTTGCCGAGTCCGAGAGATTGCATCGGGCCGAGAATAAAATCGGCTGCGAAGGCGAACGCAATGTATTCCATAGCAATCATGTGCAACGTCCGCCGGAGATGCGGGTGGAGTGCGTCACGAAGCAACGGCCACGAGAACAGCGCAACTTGTACCGAAGCGAAGGCCCCCGAACGATCGGGGGCGGTCAGAGTCTTTCGTGAGCTGCGATGAACTCACGAGGTGAACGATACCCGGAGCCTTGTGCGGGTAAACCTACTGGGTGAGCCTGGACGCCGCCAGCCGCACCAAGGCGTCTCCAGAGAATGCTCTCGACGAGGCGCATCAACCTGAGTGTCTCGTCGTCCTCCGCCGTCGACTCACGGTAGAATGACGAGCGACCGATCGACGCCAGCGCGCAATGGCACGATCGAGAACCGTGTGACCAGGATGATCATCATCTTCCTCCGATCCAGGCTCAATGATCGAAAACCCGACGACCCGGAAAAAGGACCACAGCACGTGACCAAAGTCACGAGGCGTCAATGCTACCGCAAGGGGGTTTCTGCACAACCAAAACCCAAAGGAGATGTTGGAGTGTGGGCTGAGCGTCACACACATACACGTCGTCCTCGTCTCCGAGTACCGACGCGTCAGTCGACGATATCGGCATGAATTGTCAAGGGCACTGTCACTGCTGTCGCGACTAGGCCGCGCGCCACCAGGAAACGGCCGCACAGCTCGGTCAGCAGTGGTTCGCCGTCCGTGCGGGCGCCGTCGACCAGCAGCTTCGCCGCGAACGTGCCCGTCGGGTCGATCGTTAGGCGGGCATCCTCGAAGCCGAGCCAGCGGCCGGTCAGCGGGTACCAGGCCTTGTAGATGGACTCCTTCGCGCTGAACAGTAGCCGCCCCCAGCACGTCACGGGGAAAGCGCGGGCCAGCGCGGCCAGCATTTCGGGCTCGCCCGGGACGGTGACCAACTCCTCGACGCCGTCGGGCAACGGGTCGTTCTGCTCGGTGTCGATGCCGACGCTGGCGAGGACACTCCGGGGCGCAACCGCCGCAGCCCGGAAGCCCGTGGTGTGAGTGATGCTGCCGACTAGGCCAGCCGGCCACTGCGGCTCACGCTTCGGGCCGGAGCGGATCGCGACGGGCGCTTGCCCGAGTTTGACGAGGGCCTCACGGGCGCAGCGGCGCGCCGTCACGAACTCGCGGCGGCGGCCCTCGATCACGTTCGCGACCAAGTCCTCCTCGCCCGGGAATACCGGGTCGCCGGGCACGTCCTCGAAAGCCTCAACGGCCACAACACCAGGTGGCAGCAACTGTTCGATCATCCGGGGAGCACCTTCTTCGGTATCACTGGCGGCTTGGCGCGCTTGCTCCACTCGCGCGGGTAGCCGAGCGAGACCTCCTCGAAGCGGACGCCGTCATAATGGGTCGTGCGCGGGATGTGCAAGTGGCCATAGACAGCGACCTCGGCCCGAAACCGAGTGTGCCAATCGGCGGTCCGGGTGGTGCCGCACCACTGGGCGAACTCGGGGCGCCGCAGCGCGTCCGTCGGCTGGCGGACCAGTGGCCAGTGGCTGACGAGCACCGTCTTCACGTCGGAGCCGAGGGCAGATAGCCGTCGTTCGGATTCCTTCAGCCGGGCGTCACACCAGGACTCCCGATCCGGGTATGGGTCAGAGTAGAGTATCATCTCGTCGGCGCTGACCACGCCCGTGCGGTACGCGTACTCCAGGGACTCCTTCTTCGTGGTTGTGCCGGGCGGAAGCCAGGAGTGGTCGTAGAGCTGGAAGAGCGGCACGATCGTCATAGCGCCGGTCGGGCCCGGCCAAACCGCGAACTCATCCTCGGGCGTGAGGATGTGGTTATCCTGGCACATCTGGACGAGGGCGCGGTAGCGGGCCTCGCCGCGCACCTGGACGGGGTCCTGGTCATGTGTCCATAGCTCGTGGTTACCAGGCGCCCAGATCACCTTGGCGTACCGTTGCCGCAGCAGTCGCAGCGCGTTCTCAATGTCGCCGAAGGTCTCGCCAACGTCGCCAGCCACGATCAGCCAGTCGTCACCCGACTCCGGCCGCAGGTTGTCGACGATCCGCCAGTTCTCAGCGTACGAACTATGCAGATCGCTGACCGCGAAGAGGGATCCAGGCACGCCGCCTCCCTGCCGTTCTTGCGTTCGACCCCGGGCCACAATTTTGCCAGTCCGAGCGCCTGGCGCGAGCACTAGCGCATAATCCGATCTGATTATATCGGAATTGCGAAAGCGCCGAACCCCTTCCGAGCGGGCGCATATGGTCTCGCGCATCTCAATGCTGCTGCTGGCATTGGGGCTGCCCTTGGTAATGACGCTCGCCTGGTATCACGGCGAGCAGGCCAGCCGTCTCATCTGGACCTCATCTTTACCTTAACACCAGCCACCCCAGAGGCTCTCGGCGATTTTTTCAAATTATTTGCCTCCAATAGCTCCCAGTCGGATAAGTTCAGACAGTAGTCCTCCAAGCTGCGGAGCCAGATTAGTGAAGGAACGTCTTTATCTCTTCGATACCACGCTACGCGACGGCGCGCAGACGATCGGCGTCGATTTCACGTTCGTCGACAAACTCACCATCGTTGGTATCCTCGACGATCTCGGCATCGACTATGTAGAAGCCGGCTATCCCGGGGCTAATCCAATCGACACGAACTTTTTTTCCGAGCGCCGGCCGATGCGCGGGAAACTCACCGCATTCGGCATGACGCGGCGGCCCAGCCGCTCGGCCTCCAACGATCCCGACCTCGCCGCGCTCTTGGCGGCGGAGGCCGATGCCATCTGCTTCGTCGCCAAATCGTGGGATTATCATATCCGTGTCGCATTGGAGACGACCGAGGAGGAAAATATTGCTTCGATCCGCGACAGCGTGCGCGCGGCCAAGGCCGACGGCCGCGAGGTGCTGCTTGACTGCGAGCATTTCTTCGACGGCTATAAGGCAAAGCCTGCCTTCGCGCTCGCATGCGCCAAAGCGGCTTACGAAGAGGGTGCGCGCTGGGTCGCGCTCTGCGACACCAACGGCGGCACGCTGCCGCACGAGGTGGAGCGCATCGTCGGTGAGGTCTGCGCCAAAATTCCCGGTGACCACGTCGGCATTCACGCCCACAACGACACCGAGCATGCGGTCGCGAATTCATTTGCCGCGGTGCGCGCCGGCGCGCGGCAGATTCAGGGCACGCTCAATGGGCTCGGCGAACGCTGCGGCAACGCCAATCTCGTCTCGATCATCCCGACACTGAAGCTCAAGAGCGATTATTCCGAAAAATTCGATATCGGCGTCTCGGATGAAGCGCTCGGCCACCTCGCACACGTCTCCCACGCGCTCGACGAATTACTCAACCGCACCGCCGACCGCCATGCGCCCTATGTTGGCGAGAGCGCATTCGCCACCAAGGCCGGCATCCACGCTTCCGCGATCATGAAGGAACCGGCGACCTATGAACACATCCCTCCGGAGCTTGTCGGCAACAGGCGAAAACTCCTCGTCTCTGGTCAGTCTGGCCGATCGAATGTGCTCGCTGAACTCGACCGCATCGGTCTTTCAATCGAGAAGGACGACCCGCGCATTATCCGCTTGCTCGACGAGATAAAAGACCGCGAGGCGGTCGGTTACGCTTATGAGACAGCCGACGCCTCTTTCGAGCTGCTCGCCCGCCGGATGCTCGGCCTGGTGCCGCACTACTTTGACGTGGAGAAATTCGACGTCCATGTCGAGCAGCGTATGAATGCAAGAGGCGAGCGTATCACCGTGAACCAGGCAGTGGTGAAGGTTAAGCTCGGAGACGATGTCCTGATCTCGGTCGCCGAAGGCGTCGGCCCGGTCAATGCTCTCGACCTCGCACTGCGCAAGGATCTCGGAAAATATCAGGGTTTTATAAGCGGGCTCAAAGTCACGGATTATCGCGTTCGCATTCTCAATGCGGGCACGCAAGCCGTCGCGCGCGTACTGCTCGAGAGCACCGACGAAACCGGCGACCACTGGACGACGGTCGGCGTCTCAACGAACATTATCGACGCGTCATGTCAGGCGCTAATGGATTCCATCACCTACAAGCTGGTGCAATCCGCCGCGCCGGCGTGAGAGCAGATTGGAACAGCCGCCATGATTGAGTACGTCTCCATCGCCGTGTGCGATCGTTGCGAGGCCGACCATCTTATTACACCGCATTGCTGCATTGAGGCGGTGACGTCTTTGCGTGCCGCCCGGGATTAGTAATAAGTGTTCGAACCTCTCGGCCGGCACCGCCAAAAACTTGTCCGCTTCGCGCGCGTATGTGCTCGACCAGCATGACTAGCAGGCCCATTAACCGTTGATATTGGCGATCAGGATCGGCTTCTTGTGCTGGCCGACTTGAGCGCAGGTGAGCTGCTCGATGAGCTCCGCGAGCGGGCACAGTTTGTTCCTAGGCCTGTTGTGTTACTCGGGAGAAAGGAGTGGCGACACGTTAGCAACCCGCCCGCCGCAAGAGCAGTTGCATGATCGCCCGTCCGCGCCAGCGTGGGAACCATTCAATCCACGTAGCCATACCGAGAAAAATACTCGTCATGATAATAATTGCCGAAATACGCGTCGTAGCGGCTAACGCCATGCATATCGGCCTTGTTAAGGATGACACCGAGTAGGTTTCGATACACACCGGGTGCTTCGCCTAGCGCCCGTTTTACCACAGGGATCTTGGTGCGACCCCATTCGATGACGAGCACGTAGGTATCCACCAGACGTCTGGTCGCACGCACGTCCACGACTGGAGCAAGCGGTGACAGGTCAATTACGACATAATCATAGCTTTGACGCAGCTTTTCAAAAAGCCGCACTGTGCTATCACTCGCGAGAATCTCGCTGGACTGTGCCAGACGAAAGGGAACATATGCTGGCAGAAATGCCATGTTTGTCGACGGATCCTTCCAAACCGCCTGCTCGAGTAACGATTGTCCGGATATTACTTCGAGAATGCCACACTTGGCGTCCGGCGTTAGGATTCGAGAAAGTCCCGGATTGCGAAGATCTCCATCTATCAAGATAACACGTAAACCAGCCTGCGCAACGAGTACTGCAAAACTGCCCGCGATTGTCGTCTTGCCCTCATTGGGAACAGCGGACGTGAAGCCGACGACCCCACGCGGGCCGTCTATGCGGTTTAGGTCCACGGCCAGCTTGAGTGAGCGGAGTGCTTCGGCATAACGTGAAAGAGGCGACTCGCTGACTCTCCAAATTATATTTGATTTCCGGACAATGCTTCTGGGGCCCTTGTGAAAACTTGATGTTTGTTCAGGTCGATTACTCAGCGAATTAGAGGTCGCTTCATGTTTTACCGCGGGTACCAATGCAACACAGCTGGTCCGAAGCGCGCGTTCGATTTGTTCACTTGTTCGAAATACGCGGTCAAACATTTCCCGCAACAGTCCGATTCCGCCACCGATCATCAGTCCCGCGAACGCCCCAATCGCAAGAACGAGAAGCGTCTTGGGCGAATCCTTGTTACGCGGCGCCGATGCGGATTCTATTAATCGCGCATCGCCCATTGCAAACGACTCCGATGGGACTGATTGCGCGTATCGCTGCTGGAATTCCTCATAAAGCGAATGCCGGGCTTTGGCAGCGGACTCTAAATCGAGTAGGACGGCTTGCACTTCATTGTCTTTGCCAGATTGCGAGACAGCATCCGCAAGCTCCTTTTCGACCGCCTCTTGGCGTTGCTTGGCAATCGCAAGGTCGCTCCTATATGTCTCGGCGACCCGTTGCAACTCATCAAAAATAGAATGCCGTATCTCGCGCATCTGACGTCTAACGGCGACCACCGCGAGATGCTCAGGTGCAACGCGGCTTGTTAACTCGGCCTCACGATGCGCGAGATCGAGGTACTTCGTGCGCAGTTGTGTTATAATTGCATTGCTTAAGTTATCAGCAGTCGCAGCACCCAGCTTTGCATCGTCCAAATCGCTGTTCGTAGTGAGGACGCTCTCAAGTTGATCGAGTCGGGCCTGCGCCGCAGAGGTCTGCGACCTTGCCTCGAGAAGTCGGGCATTAAGACCGGCGAGCTGTTGATCGTTCATCAGCTTCCCGGAGCCCGTGCCCACGACACTATGCTTCGCCTTGAAGTCAGCCACGGCTCGGTCCGCCACTGCGCTCTGCTGTGCCAATTCGCCTATGCGATCCTGTAGCCATGCATTGGTACGGTGCACCGCCTCGAATCTTTGCTGCAGCTGATAATTTATGTAGGCATCGACGGTCGCATTTGCGATTTGTGCAGCGCGTTCCGCGCTATTTGACTTGAAGGTGACAGCAATCATGAAACTGGTGGCGATTCGCTTGGCGTCAAGGCGGCTCTGGAATGCGGCTACCAGATCTTGAATGGCGTCGGCTCCCGAGGTTGGTCGGCGCAAATGAGACAAATTGATAACTGAGCCAAACAATCCGACCAACCCGGATGGTTTCCCAAATTCGTCATCAGTTAAGTGAAGATCTTTGATGACCGCGCGGGCAACGTTAGTTGATTTCAGGATTTGAATCTGGCTCTCGATGGCCGCAGCATCGACCGGAGAATCCAGAAACAATTGCTGTTGCTGGAGTTGAACTTTCCCCCTATCGATCAACATCGTCGCTTCTGCCTTGAAGGTCGGCGGAGTGAAATGGAGGTAGAGCACACTGAGCGTTATAGTCAGCACAGTGGTAAAAGCGATAGGCGCAAACTGCCGGCGGACGACGCTAAGGAGCGTCTCGATCATAGCCGCCGGCGAGTCGGCTTCGGGCTGTGTGATTCCGTGGTTTGCGGCTTCGTAGTCTACGCGTTCGGGTCGTTGGCTAAACTGGAGCATGGACATGGGCTCTGTCATTCCGTAGTCTGCGGCTCAGCAGCCTAAGACCGCGGGTTCTTCGTTAATCCGGAGCACCCCTTGCCACTTTGCCCCAACATTAATGCCGCTAACCACGGCGCGACTTCTTGACCTCGAAACTCGTAGCATATGGTCGATGGTTTTCCAACCGTAAATTACTGATAGCAAGAATTATTGGGGGCACATTCGAGTTAACCTAAATCGCTAAACTTCATTCGGGACAACGGGAACGCCGGGAACGCTGCGCTGCCCGCCTGTGGCTTACGGGAAGACCTGCCGTCTGCTATCGTCTACGCTGTTCCAGAGTCCATCTGGGGAATGTCGGGTTAAAGGAAAGAATAGTGCTACTGCAGACCCGAAGGCAACTCCTGAGGTGTGGCTTGGTTGCTGCAGTTCTCTCAATTGCCAAGGTTCATTCGCAATCAAGCAAGGCACCGAGACGGCGACAGTTGAGCTTTGGACTGCGGTCCTCCGAGATGCGTGTTGTCGATGTCGAGAGCGACACCACCTACCTCCTAACCGCCCCATTTGAGACGAATGCCACTGCAGTTCGGATAGGATTGGGCAATATTTTGCCGTCGTCATACCATCTAGACGGAATATGTTTTGCTGAATGTGAATTTGCGGAATCATGGTCAGCGTCGAAGTGGGCTTATTTTAGTTTTCCTGACGCGATCGCGAGCGATGAAGACGTCGCACCCGCTTCGACACCGCAAAAAATTACTGTTCCTGGTAATCGCATCAGTTTTACCGGAGCAACAAATGTACCGACAATCTATTGGTCGAATTGGATGAAATACAAGACGTCCGTCAATTCTAATCGGCCTCAAATGCTTTTCCGGGCTTTGGTTCCACCCCAAAGGCTCCCGCTGACATTTCCAGACGGTCCGGGGGATTTTCGCAAATTCGTTCCTGAGTCTGCGCCCAGACAGATCGCCCAGATGGAAATTCAAGGCGATTACGTCACAACTCCGCTGCTTCCGCCAAAGAACGCGCGAGACAGTGCTTATTGTCCGATATTCGTGATTCAGTATCGAACCGGGACTGAGGGGATACAAATCGTCGCAGGCGGGGACAGTCACCTAAATTCTTGGCACACGTTTTTTGAACAGGCCGCTGTGGGACTATCGGTGCCGTCGCTGCCAATATCTGTTTGGAATACTGCATGGGGAGGCCAGTCCAGTAATACATTTTGGCCGATTCTTGACCAAGCGATCGATTTTTGCTCGCCATCTATTTCGGTGATCCAGGGTTGGACCGCCAATGATGGAGTGCGTGCAGTTGATGGAACGCGTGCAGCTGTGGATCAGGCATATCTGGTGCGCGTTAAAGAAAGCGCAGAGAGAACCATGCGGCTGGGAGGCACACCAATTATTCTTAAGGGAATGCCAACAAAATACCTCCGTCGCAGCGGGGCGCTGGCATCTTGGCTAACGGTCAATCAGCAATTGGATAACCTTGTCCCGGGCGCGATCGTGTTTGACCCGAACCCGTATGTTGAGGCTTCCGATCAAAAGGGAAGTTGGCGATTTGGTTTCAGTGATGATGCAGTTCATCCTAATCTTGCGGGAAATACCGAGCTCCGGGCACCGTTTGAGGGCCTTCTGCAATCATTGATGTAGAGCGCGAGAACCCATCCGACCTATGGGGGAACATTTTTCCGACTATATCGTTTGATTCCAGCGTCCACACATGTCCAGAGTTTTTTCGCATTAAATATAGAGCCTTAAACGGCATGCGCACGTGTCGCCTCCTCGCTCGCGCTCATCGCCTTGGTCGCTGCAATATCGCGATTTCATTTTTGGACGCGATAATTATCTCGATGATAAACGCCAAAAAGCTTATCGGAGGCAAAAACTAACCCGATTGCAAAGCATGCCCCGAGAAAGTCGATGGCGAAATCACTTATTCTCGCATGTCTTGTCGGCAGCGGTATTTGAAGCAATTCTATTCCGCCGCAAAATAAAAAAGCCAACAGCAGAAGCCGCATTAATGAAAGGTGGTAACCGATGGCAAATACCCCGGCGACTAGCGCAAAGGCTGTGAAGTGCTCCAACCGCTGTCCGGCGCCGGTGACAGGACGGTCGATGGCCGGAACAACGGACAAAACAATTATTGCAAAGATTCCGCCCCACGCTAGAGCGCGGACCGCCGGCCTATAATGACCGATTACGCAATTCACGATTCGTTTCAGCAACATCGTCATCGAGAATCTGGGACTTAGGTGTTCGGTCCCATGGTTTGGTGAAGCGGGTTTAACCTATTGGTCGGCCTCGCGACGAGCCGATTTTCGCACTTCCGGCGGGGAGCTGCGCTATTTCCAGGTGGCGGCCAAAGCCCGTCCCCCATGAGGCGGCCGCGCCCTCGCTGGCCATTCGTGGGCCCGCGCACGGTGGACGCCCTCGCCTGTCAGGACGGTTAGATTTCGGCTTACTATTTGATATCGCGCGCGAACCGTGCGTCGCTCGCGTACTTGCGGTTCCGGACCGACATCGGACGCTTGTGCGAATGATATGTTCCGTGCAAAGTTAGATCGATTTCGACCGCGATCCAGGTCCAAAGTGTCCAACGCACTGCTTCTCCTCGTTATCTTGATTTGCACGTGTCCCTTCATGCTGCTCATGGTTGGAGGAGGTACCGTTGATGGCGTTGTTGCTGGGATCGCGGCCGCGGGCATTGCCGTTATATCCCGCGCCATGCGCCCCGGCGAGCTGCAGTTTTTGATGTCCATTATCCGTCCGGCCGCGGTGCTTGCGACCATTCCGGCACTGTGGCTCATCATTCAGCTCCTGCCGCTGGGGGCGATCGCTCACCCGATCTGGGCGAGCGCCGAAGCCGCGATTGGACATCCCGTCGCAGGTTCGATCACCGTCGATTTCGGAAGGAGCATCATGGCGCTCGGCCTATATCTCTCCGCCGTCGCCACCGCGCTCCTGTCCGCGGCGGTGACAGTTGACCGCCGAAGAGCCGAGTGGGTCTTATTTACGCTGATGGGTGCCACTGCGTTGATTGCGTTCATCCTGTTGATCAACGACTTGGCCGGGCTGGTGTTCCCGAATGGTGCCCGCGCGCTTTCTGAGAGAGCGCAGGCTATTGACTGTGCCGCAATCGGCACAATCGTTTCGGTGGCGGCCGCAATCAGGACCCTCGAGCGATATCAGACACGCCACTCAAATACTCAGAGATCGCACGCGGCGCTCGTCTGGGCATTCGCGGCCAGCTTCACAGCCCTCATAGCCTGCACGGTGGCGCTCGCTGTCGGAGCGACTAGCGCAACGATGATAGCTGTGGGCTACGGTTACGGAGCGCTGATCGCGGTCGTTATCATCCGCCGGCTGGGCCTCGGACCATGGGGTATCGCCGCCATCGCGGTGTCGGCCATCGTCGGCCTCGCGGTCGTACTCATTGCGAGCGAGCCCGGACTGGGGAAACAAGACGTCGCGCTCGCTTTCGCGTCTCCCTCGCCCCCGGGTCTGACCTCCGCCAGCCAGCGCATTCTCGACGACACCGCCTGGACCGGTACCGGCGCCGGAACCTTTGCGGCAATCATGCCTATCTATCGGGACATTGATGAACCGATTGTCTCGACCGCGCCCACCGCTGTGGCGGCGCTCTCGATCGAACTTGGCCGGCCGATGCTGTGGCTGATCATGGCAATGCTTGTGGGCACTATCGTGGTCCTGTTAAGAGCTGCGTTGCGGCGCGGTCGCGATTCCTTCTATTCCGCCGCCGGCGCAGGCTGCCTGATCGCAATCTTATTTCTGTCGTTCACGAACGCTGGAGTTCTTGGGTCGGTGACAGCGATAATTGCAGCTGCAGTGCTCGGCCTCGCTTTCGCCCAAAGCAAGAGTCGGACGGTTCAGTGATTAACGATGGCTTCTCGGTCGTCGGATGTCGGTTGGCAATGATCTATCGGCCCGGGAAGTGGCCGCGAAATCATTGCCTTACCATTGATCTCGCGCAGTTTAAGTCAATGCGGAGTGCGTCGACGACGAAGCCCGGTCGGTCGGAAGGGTAAAGCTTTGGCGTGGAACATTCTTGCATCGCAGGGGCCAGACAGCCAAGCCGCACATTGTTGGCGGCATGCGCATCTATGCCGTTGGAGACGTGCACGGGCGGGCCGATCTTCTGGAGGCGCTGCTGGCGCGCATCGACGCCGACCTCGCGGCCCGTCCGATCGCGCAATGGGTTCAGGTCTTCCTTGGCGATTATATTGATCGCGGTCCGTATTCGGGAGAGGTTCTCGGCGTCTGATCAAAAGCGTGAACAGATGATGGCTGCCGGAGGCAGAGCGGATTGCGCGCGCTCTCGCCGCCGTACCCCGAACGAATGCTTTCGGCTGCGAATCTCATCGAGGCAGGAATTGTCATGCAAGCGCGGCGTGGTGACGATGGAGCACGTGATGTCGACCTCGTGCTTGCAAAGTTGCGAGTTGAGATAGTCCCCTTCACCGCGAGGCAGCCCGACACCGCCCGCATAGGATTCGAACCAATGGCGCCTGCTGCACCAATTTCAACAGGTTCCGGGACCAACCGATGGGCGGGGCACCAATGGATTCGTAATTCACGCGGGTTGTTGTTAGCACCGCGGATTGATGGGACGGCAGTTGACGAGGCGAGACTGAGTTCTCCTAACGGGCTGTAGGCTGAAGACCTACAAGGAGTGTACGAATCAAGATCTTGATATCCAACCAAATGCTCCAGTTGTTAATATACCAGAGATCGAACTCGATTCGTCTTGCCATCACTTCCGCGGATGGCGTCTGGCCCCGATAGCCATTAACTTGTGCCCAGCCTGTCATTCCCGGTTTGACATGGTGCCGAAAGGCATAATTGGCGATAAGTTTCCCATATTTGCTGTTGTGAGCGACGGCGTGGGGTCGCGGCCCGACCAGCGACATATTACCGTACAACACGTTGAAGAACTGGGGCAGCTCGTCAATATTGGTGCGGCGCAGCCACCGTCCGAGCCGCGTCACGCGGGAATCGTGGATCGTTGCCTGACGAATCGTGTCGGGGTCGTCCTCGAGCACATGCATCGTACGGAACTTCACGATCCGAAACGCACGTCCATTGAAGCCGTTGCGCGTCTGGAAGAACAACGCTGGCCCATGCGAGTCCAGCTTTATCAATAGAGCCGTGAGTACCATTAGCGGCGAGAGCAACAGTAGCATTGAGGCGGCCCCGGTCACGTCGAAACAGCGCTTAACGAATTGTTCCGTTCTGGTGAGAGGAGGGCGTTGGATCTCCGCAGCCCAGGTCGTGCCAAGCCTAACCTCACGGCCACCAAGATAGCGGGCCGCGTTCGCGTCAGGCAGCAGATAAATTGGGATCGGGAGTACGCTTAACATTTCGACGATGCTCTCAATGGTCGAACTATGCTCCCAACCTATCAACAGAACTATCTCTGCAACCCTTTCAGTCCGCGCCACTTCGATCACCCCATCGACTATTGTACGTAGTCCCTGTGATATCGTACTTCGCGTGGATCGCTCGTGCTCAATCTCGAATATTTGGATTGGGTTATAGCCGTATTGTTGCATCTCCAGTATCGCTCGCGAGATCGCGATCAGGTTTCGTTCGCCTATCAAAACGATGTTCCGCGGGGCGAAGGCGCCGGTCAACAGCGCACGTCCAAGGAATTGCGCGACTAACCCGCGCCACAGGATCATGCTGCCCAAGCCGAGAGCAAAAAAAGTAAAGGTGGCGCCGCGCGAGAAGCTTTCTGCTACTTTCAGCGTAAAGGCGGCCCCGATCAATACCAGCAAAACACTGATCCAGATGACTGTGATATCGCGAGCTTGCCGGTAAAAAAGAGTGAGAGCGCCGATCTGATAATCTCCGCGCGCAGCTAGGGTCGCGGACACACCGATAAAAGCGAGCAGGCCAATTACGCTAAATTTCTCAATCCCCGAAACTGCGCCTAGAAAGAGATAGTGATAGCCAGCTCCGGCAAGCACGCTGGTGGCGACGACGATAATCATGTCGACGCCGACTACTCCGGGCTCCACCCAATCATAAGGTACGCGGAACCGCCGGGTAGTGCGCTCACCTAGTCCGTTTACACTAACCGAATGCCGCTTGTTAATCGATCTCTTGTCGTTGGCGAAGCTTGTCACTACACGGTCTCTACTGCGGACATAAAGCATGCCGACACCTTCGAAGGCATCTACTATATTTTGGCGACAATTGTGCAACTCTTCAACCGTTTAATCATTAATAAGGCAAAGTGTGCTGGCCGGAAAGTCGCGGAGCCTATTGAAATTGGTGCAGCAGGCGCCATTTGCGCCGTAGCGGCGCGTTGCGCTTACGCGGTTACCGGGCTGGTCTGCCGGCAGATCTTCAACATCGATGAGCGCTCGCGGTTCACCAAGTTACCTTCACCAACGCCTTGAAGGATGCCGACAGCAGAACATCGGCAGCCTCATAGAGTGTTGTGCGAACCATCTCATCGCCGACCCGCATGATCCCTCCGGTAATGTCCTTTTGCCCTGACTGATACTTCCTTGGTGTGAGCCCAAACAGTGCTCCTACCGACTTTTGCGATGCGCGTTGGATTGTCCAGCGCTGATTTGAAGGTTGCTGTCGCCGGCGGACCGACGCCCGGCACCGTCATCTGCCTCCAGCAGATTAACGAGCGCCGCCATACATACCTCCTTGCCCGCTCCTCGGCGAAAACATCCGGAACAAACGAAACGTTCCGAAGTGTTGCCAGCGCGCATATATCGCAACTTTGCCTAGGTCGGGTTCCAGCTGCGCTGACTGCCGCGACGGCAGGAACCGAGCCGTCCTGCACTCGCATCAAGCGACTAGATTGACGCGCTTTTGTTCGCGCTCTTCTCACATCTTCACGAACAATCGCCAGCACAGCCTCGTGCAGTTCCAACGTGGACTGCCCCATCACCAATTCCCGTCAAAATTCTTGCGGGTCACCTGGCCCACCTTCAGGCCGAAGTTGCGCAGGATCCCTCGGATTCTCAATTCCACATCGACCAGTCGCCTGAGAAGCTGCTTGCGCGCAACCAGCAACGCCCGCATCTCCTGCCATCCTAGGCGGCGCGTCCACAACGAACACGCTCGAAAGTTCCAATGACACATCAATTCCAGCATGGTGCTCTATGGCTGTCGCATGTCTCCAGATGTTTGGGGCCCGACTCAACGTCGTGACCCCCGTTTCATCATCTATCGCAGGACAGCCACATCAACTGCTCGCTCAGAGCAGGGCCCATTACAGCATCTAGAGGCGGCGCTGAAACATCACATTCTTCAACCGGTGCGTGGCACCAACCACGGAGAATTTCATGCTGGTCCTCTTGATAAACTCATCGAAGGCGCGCAACTCGTCGAATCGGTGGTAGAACTCGTCGAAGTAAACATATGTTCCAGGAATGATCGCCTTCTCCAGGGCATTCAAGACGTAAATCGTAGAGGAATACAGGTCCGCGTCTAAAATCAGGACCAGCACTTCATGGGGTGGAAACTTGTAATTGGGTAGTGTCTGCTCGAACCAGCCTTTGAAGAATTGGACACGTGTATCATCAATTTGGGGGGCTTGTCCTTTAGCGGAATACTGACCTTTGGGAAGGGTAGTTCCTCCAGGCCCCACGGGCCAGCTCTCCGGCAGACCTTCGAAGCTGTCAAAGCCATGTAGTTTGCTCTTCGGGTTACGTAGCAGCTTGGACCAGTACCGGGTGGCGGCTCCCTCAAAGACCCCGAATTCCATGTAAAGGACTTCGCGCTCAGATACCTCATTCCCAACAAGGTCAAACAACTGCTCGCGTGTATCCAATCGACGTGGTATTTTGAAGCCCTGCGCGCGCATCCATCGTCCCACCTCAAGATAGTTAAGGGTGCGGTTCAGATAGTAAATTATATTGGGAGAGAGCAATGCTCCGACGCGGGTGAGCATGGACGAAAGAGCGGTCTTGGTCTTTCTATTCATAAAGTAATTCCTCTCGCAGCTCGCCATTTTAAGAGAGATATCTCGGCAGCACAATCGCTCCCTGTTGAACGTGAGAAAGCTAGCAGTCCATCCGTCGGACAGTCCATCCCCGCGAGCAGCTACGCGGGACGCCGCGCCGCCGACCACAGATATAAATTCCCGCCGTCAGATGCCGACTACCATTTTCCCCCCTTGCCTAACCTTGCCGTCACAATCAACCAGGATTCCCGGATGAACCCCAAACGGGCGTGAATATTTGCGATTCTCCGGCCTTCCCGTAAGACAGATGCGAGGTGTGAATGGTTGTCTGCCTCTCGGGCAACTCGAATGGTGGTCGGACGGTCGATCTGGCCATTTTCTTTGAACCGCTCTTTATTGAAGAGTGCCCTCGGCTCAGGATCATTCCGCATGCATTCGGCGAGAGGCAAGGAGAGTTGACCGTACTCCTCCTCAAATTTGACGCTGCGCCACAGCCGCTGACGAACACTTGTCTCGCCAGACGCCTTTGCCCTTCATGCTGATTGTGGTGCTGGTGCTGGTGCTAGCGAGCACACCGGCGAAGGCCGCGCTGGCGAACTGCGAGGGCTGGTCGGTGTTGAAGACATCCGGCTTGCCGTAACGAGCCAACGCATCCTCCGGCATTTCGACGCAAACGCCGCCTCTATCGTGATTGATAGCCGCCACGACAATACGCGGCGACTGAACCAGTCGAGCACCACGGCGAGATAGACAAAGCCACGCGCCATTCGGATGTGGGTGATGTCCATCCCCCGAATCTAGTTCGACCGCGTGACTACCACCCCGCTCAGCAGATATGGGTAGATATTGTGGCCGGGCTCGGGCTTGGTCGTGCGCGGACGGCGATAAGGCGCCTCTATCCCCATCCGTTGCATTAGCGTCTTCACATGACGGCGTCGGATCTGGCACCCCTCGACCACCAGCAGGCCGCGCAATATCCGCGAGCCGGCGAAGGGAAACTTTAGATATAGCCGGTCGAGACGCCGCATGATCCCAAGGTCAGCCTCGGGCGCCGGCCTCGGCAGGTAGTACACGCTGCCGCGGCTGATGCGCGGAACCTTGGCCTGCTTGGCGATCGGGGATGGCTGCCTTAAGGCAACTGTCGCCGGACTTTCGGACATGCCGAGCAAATCGAAGTCTCCGTTTTTTGTCTGCCGAACCGGCACAGCCGCTTGCAATTTCGCCAAATCCGCAAGCGGCTGCATGCCGGGACCTGGTGGAATTAACCTCTGCTTCCGAATGCAAAGCTGCGCTCGCGGCAGCAGCCAAAAGTCTGCGGTTCTCTTGCTGGCAGTGGCCCTTTTAACGATGCGCCTGAGTTGCCGAAGACAACGCTGCCCCTGTATAATAAGAATAATAAGATTAGGTGCAACCATGACCTCGAATAGCGACACTAATATTAACGTAGTCCGCGACCGGATCGACCGGATAAGTGGCACGCGGCCCGATCTTGCTTCTTCAATCAGCCTTGATTCAATCAGCCCTGAAACGGTCCATACGGTCCGCGAGCTGATTGACCGGATGGCTGACGCACGGGCCGATCACCCTTTTTTGATCAGTCCTGAAACGGGATGTGTGTTGACCTTCAAAGGACTGCAGGAGCAGGCCAATCGCTTGTGCTGGCGGTTTCGGCAAATGGGTTTGCAGCATGGGGACAAAATTGCCTTCTTGATGGACAATGGGCTGTTCACCGCGCAGTTGTTCCTAGGTGCGATGTACGGGGGCTTTGTCTCAGTACCGCTCAATGTGCGCGCCGGAGTGTCTCAATTGTCATACATGTTGGATCATTGTGACGCCAAGGTCGTATTTGTGGGGAGCAAATACGACACACTGATCAAAGAAGTGATGGCCCAGGTTCGGCGGCCGGTTGAGGTCATCGCCGCCGACCTCGACGGTTGCTTGGAAGCGAATGAGGCGTCATTCATAACAGACACATTGCCTTCGCTTGCTGCGGAGGATGCGGCTCTGCTGATGTACAGTTCCGGGACCACAGGGCAGCCGAACGGAGCAGTTCATACTCACAGGTCGGTTCTTGCTCACGGAAGGAATTCCGCTTGTTCGCACCAGCTCACGGCTGCGGATCGGTCTCTTCTTGTTCTTCCATTATATCACATAAACGCTGAGTGTGTGACCTTGATGCCAACCCTGATGAGTGGCGGTTCAGTGGTCATACCGCATGGGTTTGCTGTCAGCGAATTCTGGAATTGGTTAGATGACTACCGCTGCACTTGGTCGGCCTTGGTGCCGACAATCATCTCACAGCTCCTGGATTGGAAGGACCCAAAGGCGGAAAGCCGCGTAGCCGGCTTCCAGCGCATCCGCTTCTTGCGTACGTCTTCGGCACCGCTTGCACCGTCGTTGCATCGCGAATTCCTTGAAAAATTCAAGTTGTTACTCATCCAGGCGATGGGCTCATCGGAAGCAGGCAACGTCTTCTCGAATCCCTTGCCTCCGGGCAGCAACAAGATTGGATCACCGGGTTTGCCGTGGGGGTTTGAGGCCAAAATTGTTGATCGCGAGAGCGCCGAATTACCGGCTGGAGAGCCGGGCGAGGTTCTGCTTCGCGGCGACGGGATGATGCAGGGCTATTACAAAGACCCGGCGGGAACTGCAGCGGCACTGGACGCTGAGGGTTGGTTGCATACCGGTGACCTCGCCTATCGGGACGAGGACGGTTACTTCTTCGTCGTTGGCCGCTCCAAGGAGCTGATTATCAAGGGCGGAATGAACATTGCGCCCAAACAGATCGATGAAGTTCTGGAAGCGCATCCGGCAATATTGGAGGCCGCTGCCGTCGGGATCCCCGACCGATATGTGGGCGAGGACTTGGTCGCGTTCGCTGTTTTGCGGAACGGGATGAGCTGTGATGAAGGGGAATTGCTGAGTTTTTGCGAGAACCAGCTGGGTCATTTCAAAACGCCGACCCGCATTTATTTTGTTCAGGATTTGCCGAAAGGCCCATCGGGAAAGGTGCAGCGGCTTCGCTTGGTAGAAGAGGCGGAGAGACGGACAATCACGAGCTCTGCTTTTTCGACCGCAGTATCTCCAATATCCCAGATCGAGGCCAATGACTCCCGAAACGGATTGCCCAAGACAGACTCATCGCTTGAGCAAATCATCGCCGGAATTTGGTCAGACCTTCTCGCCCAGCCGCAAATCGACCCGGACAGCAACTTCTTTGCCTTAGGAGGGCAGTCGTTGCTGGGACTTCAGTATCTATCCCGCCTGCGCGAGAAAATACCGGTCATACTTTCACTTTCGGATTTCTTCGAAAATCCCACAATTGCGCGACAGGTAGCGCTGGTGCGGGAGCGGCTGTCGAGCTTTAAGTGGCAAGGTGAGGATGTTAAGCCCCAAGCCGATCTGCAGCCGATTCCACGGCGAGATCAGACCAATCCATGCCCTCTCAGCCTGTCGCAGAACCGTCTTTGGTTCCTGCAACGACTGCTTGGTGAGCCAGTTTATAATGAGGCGGAAGCCATTCGGCTGAAGGGCAAGCTCGATGTAACGGTATTGGAACAGGCGCTCAATCTCGTGATCGCCCGGCATGAAGTTCTGCGTTCCACGATCGAAGTCAGGGACGAACAACCCGAGGCCATTGTTCATGACAATTGGCCGGTAACAGTCAAGAGGATCGACCTCAGCGGACTGCCGATCAATCAGCGTGAAGCCGAGCTGGCGCGATTGCTGATTGAAGAGCCGCGGCGCCAGTACGATCTCGAAGCTGAAACAGGAATTCGCGCAGTTCTAATTAAGCTGGCCGCGGACGAGCATGCTTTCATCCTTATGATGCAACACCTCGTTTGCGACAGCGCGTCGGTGGGCATCCTTTGGCGTGAACTGGCAACATATTACGGCGCTTGCCTGCGAGGGCAGCCAGCAGATTTGCCTCCGCTACCGATCCAGTACGGCGACTACGCTGTCTGGCAGCGGCAACCGATCAGGCGGGCCGCTGCCGAGAAGGACCTTTCCTTCTGGCGGGAAAAGCTGCGCGGTGCGCCAGACACGCTCGACTTACCGACCGATCGACCACGTCCGTCGGTCAACTCCTACCGCGGCACCAAGCGGCTATTCTCCTTCGACACAACGCTGGCGGGCAATTTGCGAAGCTTCAGTCGTCGGGAACGAGCCAGTCTTTTCACAGTCTTCGCTGCCGCACTGAACGTCTTATTTTGTCGCTACACCGGCAAAGACGACATCTTGGTGGGAATACCGATAGCCGACCGTAACCGGCCTGAGACGCGATCACTCATCGGCTTCATGATCGACACCCTGGTGCTGCGAACGGACCTTAGCGGCAACGCGAGCTTCCGGGAGCTGATGAGCCGTGTTCAGCGCGGCGTAGCCGAAGCTTACTCGTATCGGGCGGCACCGTTCGATGCAGTGGTCGACGCCGTTGGGCCGCAGCGAAACTTGGGTTATTCATCGCCCTTGATTCAGGTGATGCTGAACTGGCGCGATCGCGACGATCAGCTCCAATTCATCGGACTGCCGGGACTGGTTGCCGAGCCGCTAATGGCTCATTCAAACACCTCTAAGTTCGCCCTGACCTTCACTGTGACCGATGCCGGCGACACAATTCTTATAGAGGTCGAATATAACACCGATCTATTCGATGAAGCTCGCATCGAACGCGTGGTTGGACATTTGCGTACGCTATTGGAAGGCGCGATTACCAATCCTGAACAACGACTGGCGGATTTGCCTCTGCTAACGAGTGTGGAGCGCCATCAACTGCTGCTGGAGTGGAACCCGGTTCGGGACGATTATCGGGTAGAAAAATGTATCCATGAGTTATTTGAAACACAGGTCGAGCGGGCACCCGACGCCATCGCCGTGGTTTTTGAAGACCGCAAGCTAACTTACCGCGAGCTTAATCGTCGTGCGAATCAGGTAGCCCATCGCCTACGGAAGATTGGGGTGGCGCCAGATACCTTGGTGGGACTCTTTGTGGAGCGATCGCTGGAGATGGTTGTGGGAATGCTCGGCATTCTGAAAGCTGGAGCGGCCTACTTGCCTCTAGACCCAGTGTACCCAAAGGAGCGGCTTGCTTTCGTGTTGGACGATGCCCAGCCCAAAGTGGTGCTCACCCAACAGCACCTTCTGGATCTCTTGCCAGCGAACGTGGTCAAAGCAATCGCATTGGATTCTCAGGGTGAACTCTTCAGTAACGAAAGCTCAGAAAATCTCGACCATATCGCGCAGCTCGATGATCTTGCTTATGTCATTTACACTTCGGGGTCCACCGGGAAGCCAAAGGGTGTGTTGGTCACTCATAGAAATGTTGCCCGTCTTTTTCAAGCCACCGAAGCTTGGTTTCACTTCGACCCTAAAGACGTGTGGACGCTCTTCCACTCTCACGCCTTTGATTTTTCGGTCTGGGAAGTTTGGGGTGCCTTGGCTTATGGAGGTCGATTGGTCGTGGTCCCCTATTTTGTAAGCCGATCTCCTGGTGCGTTCTACGAATTGCTGCGTAGGGAAAATGTTACAGTACTAAACCAAACCCCGTCTGCGTTCCGCCAGTTGATCCAGGCCGAGCAAGATTCTGGAAATGGGGAAGAGTTGGCTCTTCGTTTGGTTATTTTTGGCGGAGAAGCTTTGGAGATGCAAAGTCTAAAGCCATGGTTTGAGCGGCATGGCGATCAACACCCGCAATTAATCAACATGTACGGCATCACTGAAACCACGGTTCATGTCACCTATCGGCCCCTGGCAACCAATGATTTGAGGTCCGGTAGCGTCATTGGAATTCCGATTCCCGATATGCAGGTTTATATCTTAGACCGACATCGTCAATTAGTGCCGATTGGGATCGTTGGCGAGATGTTCGTTGGCGGTGCGGGTGTAGCACGTGGTTATTTGAACCGACCGGAACTCACAAGCGAAAAATTCATAGATAACCCGTTCAGCAATAAACCTGGAGAACGGCTTTACCGATCAGGGGACTTGGCTCGTCATTTAGCCAATGGTGACATCGAGTATCTCGGACGCATTGATGACCAGGTGAAAATTCGCGGTTTCCGGATTGAGTTGGGAGAAATTGAATCGGTACTAAATCAACACGCGGCTGTTAAAGAAAACTTGGTGGTGGCACGAGAGGACGAGGGGCAGGAGAGGCGGTTGGTGGCTTATCTGGTGGCCAAAGGGTCGGTGGAACCGAGGGTGAGTGAGTTGCGCGATTTTTTGAGGGAAAGGCTGCCGGAATACATGGTGCCTTTGTCTTTCGTCAATCTGGACCACCTCCCGCTGACGCCGAATGGCAAGGTGGACCGGAAGGCCCTGCCGGCTCCAGGAGCTGAGCGACCCGAATTAGTCGCAAATTACGTCGCTCCGAGCAGTCCTACCGAGAAGATTCTGGCTGACCTTTGGGCCAAGACGCTCGGTCTGGAAAGAGTGGGTGTGCATGACAATTTCTTTGATCTTGGTGGCCATTCGATACTTATGGGGCAGGTCCATGAAAGGGTATGCAAAGCATTGAAAACGAACGTTTCACTCCTTGAGTTGTTCCGACATCCGACGATTTTTTCGTTGGCTCAACACCTCAGCCAACCGTCCAATGAATCTGCTCTGCTGCAAAAAGCTCAAAATCGCGCTCGTCGCCAGAAAGAAGCCTTTGACCGCCCGCGGTAAACAAAAAGCCAAAGCTTATGCAGGAATCTAACCTCAATGGAGTTGCCATCATCGGTGTCGCCGGACGTTTCCCGGGAGCGGCAAACGTAGATGAGTACTGGAGCAATCTCGTTGCCGGTGTGGAATCCATCTCCACCTTCACAGATGAGGAGTTGGCAGCTTCCGGGGTGGATGTCCTGGCGGTGAAAAAAGACCCGACTTATGTTCCATGCAGGGGTATTGTGCAGAATGCCGAATGGTTTGACGCGGCCTTTTTTGGCATTAATGCCAGACAGGCGGAAGTCACCGACCCTCAGCAGCGGCTCTTCTTCGAAGTTTCTTGGGAAGCATTGGAAAACGCCGGATACGACCCTGCACGAGTCAACGGTCCAATCGGTGTTTATGCTGGTGCAGCTGCCTCCACCTATTATCTAAAGAATCTGTACCGCAGACAAGATCTTGCTGCTTTGGTGGGTGAACGCGTAATCAATATGGGCAACGAACAGGACTACCTGGCCACGTACGTTGCCTATAAGCTAAATCTCAGGGGACCGGCCATAAACGTGAACACTGCTTGCTCTACCTCCTTGGTGGCGGTGTGTCAGGCATGTCAAAGTCTCCTTAATTATCAATGCGATCTCGCCCTTGCCGGCGGTGTTTCGATCAAATTTCCCCAGCGCTGTGGCGTCTATTTTCAAGAAGGCGGAATTTTATCTCCTGATGGCCATTGCCGGACCTTTGACGCGCAAGCGCAGGGGACGGTATCGAGTGACGGGATCGGCATCGTAGTGCTCAAACGGCTGCAGGAGGCTTTGAGCGATGGCGACCGCATCCATGCCGTAATCAAAGGTTTCGGGCTTAACAACGATGGCTCAGCAAAGATCGGTTTCACCGCGCCGAGCGTGGATGGACAAGCCGAAGCCATCGCGATGGCGCAGGCGCAAGCCGATTTCGACCCCGGCACTATCTCGTATATCGAAGCCCATGGCACCGCCACGCCATTGGGTGACCCGATAGAAATGGCCGCATTGACTCAAGCATTTCGGCTAGGCACCGCGGCGAAAAATACCTGCGCGGTCGGCTCCGTTAAGAGCAACATCGGTCATACAAACACAGCTGCAGGCGTGGCGGGCCTGATCAAAACTGCCCTCGCCCTCAAACACAAGATGCTTCCGCCAAGCCTGCATTTCACGATACCCAATCCAAAGATCGATTTCGCCAACAGCCCATTCTTCGTAAACTCCACGCTGAGGGAGTGGGAGAATGTTCCAATGCCCCGCCGCGCTGGCGTCAGTTCCTTTGGTCTCGGCGGCACTAACGCTCATGTCGTGCTCGAAGAAGCTCCCGCGCCCGCCCCATCCAGCCCTTCGCGACCATGGCAGCTTTTGCTCCTCTCCGCGAAGACGGGTTCGGCCCTAGATGCCGCCACGGCCAATCTTCTTGCTCATTTCAAGGCGAATCCCGGCCTGAACCTCGCTGATGCAGCATTTACGCTTCAGGCAGGCCGCGGGTGCTTCCAACACCGTCGGATGCTTGTTTGCCGCAATGTCGAGGATGCCATAAAGGCACTCGATCCACTCGACCACAAACGTGTGATCACGCGGCGCCAGGAAGTCGAAGGCCGCCCGCTTGTCTTTATGTTCCCTGGCCAAGGCGCCCAATACGTGAATATGGGAGCGGACTTGTATCGCACCGAGCCAGTCTTCAAGGAGGCGCTGGATTGCTGCGCGGATTTTTTGCTCCCGCTGTTAGGCTTGGACCTGCGCCATGTGCTGTTTCCTGAGGTCGATAAGGTTAAAGCCGCAGAAGACTTGCTCATCCAAACCCGTATTACTCAGCCGGCTCTGTTTACAGTTGAGTATGCTATGGCAAGGCTGTGGATTTCCTGGGGTCTGCGGCCCCGCGCCATGATCGGCCACAGCGTCGGCGAGTACGTCGCTGCGTGCCTGGCTGGCGTATTTACTCTGGAAGACGCCTTGGAAGTTGTGGCCAATCGCGCCGGATTGATCCAGGGTCAACCTGGCGGTGCTATGTTCGCAGTGCGTTTGCCAGAAAAGGAAATCCTGCCTCTACTGACCGAACAACTCTCCATCGCGGCCGTTAATTCACCTTCATTATGCGTCGTCTCCGGACCATTCGACGCTGTGACTGAGCTAGAAGCGCGACTCAAGAAGCAAGGCGTTGCGGGCCGACGCCTTCAAACATCTCATGCGTTTCATTCGGCCATGATGGAGCCTGTCCTTGGGCCGCTGACCGAGTTGCTGACCAAGGTCAATTTCCACAAACCGTCCATACCATATATCTCGAACGTCACGGGCCGCTGGATTACTGATAGTGAGGCGACCGATCCGAAGTATTGGGCCAGCCACGTGCGCCAGACGGTCCGCTTCGCTGATGGCGTGGATGAACTGCTAAAGGACTCAGAGAATATTCTGCTCGAAGTTGGTCCCGGCCAGACGTTAGGCGCTTTCGCAAGCCAGCATCTTGCTGGGACCGCCAACCAAGTCGTGATTTCCTCCTCCGCGACGAGAGACCAGGAAGCTGCTGCCTTACTTACCGCACTTGGCAAGCTGTGGCTGTCAGGGGCTCCTGTGGACTGGTCCGCCTTTTACAAGCGTGAAAAACGGCAGCGCGTCACGCTGCCGACTTATCCATTCGAAAGAAAGCGCTTTTGGGTTGAACCTGCCAGTCCCGTTGTTGTTCAGCCGACGGCCGACGGTGCATCGGCAAGTCCAAGGACCGTTTCAACGCGTGAGGCAAATGGAACGACCGGTTCATCGCTGAATCAGGTCTCCTCAGCAGATACATACGCGACAGAAAAAAGACCGAGTAAGAGTGCCGGTTCGCCTGACAGCTCCGCCGCTCGTAAGGAGCGCATTCGGGCGATGCTCACAGTTCTATTTCAGGAGTTGTCCGGTGCGAACCTGGCCGACGTTGGTCTCTCCGCCAGCTTCATGGAAATGGGCCTTGACTCCCTCCTTCTTGCGCAGGCCAGCCAAGCCATCGAGAAACGGTTCGGCATCAGGATCGCTTTTCGGCAATTGCTGCAGGAAATGACCACGCTGAATGAGTTGGCCGACTTTCTTGATAAAAAGCTGGCGCCGGACGCTTTACCAACCATTGCGCCCGCAGCCGCCACGCCCGCTGAAGTGTCTGCCCCGATATCCGGCCACCACGATCTGGGTGCAATTCAGGCACAATTGCAGGCCCTAGCGCGCCAATTAGAGTTGTTGCGTCAGGCGCCTCCGGGCCAGTCATCTACTTTCCCTCCCGCGGCGCCTGTGAGCGACGTCCGGCAGCTGTCCGCAGTCGAACTAGGAGAAACTCAGGCTGTGCGCGCCGAACCATCCTCCGGCATCGCATCGAACGCAGCCAATACCGAACGGGCGGAAGATCTCACTCTCCCGTTGACCGAGCCCCAGATGGAAGTTTGGCTTGCGGCCGGATCGGGTCGCGAGGCCTCCTGTGCTTTCAATCAAACGCTTTTGATCCACCTGCGAAGCCCGGTGTCCCCCGAGGCGTTACGCCAATCACTCCAGGAATTGGTCAATCGCCATGACGCTCTGCGCACGACCTTCTTGCCTGATGGATCCGGACAACAAATCCATCCCACCTTGAAGCTGAACGTTCCGCTACGCGATTTCTCCTCCGCTAGTCCCTCGGAAGCCAAACGGAACCTGGCCGAAGCGGTCGCTTTCGAAGACGCAATGCCATTTGATCTCGCGAACGGCCCACTACTCCGCGCCCAGATTCTCAAATTATCCGACACTCATTACGCACTGCTCTTGGCTGCTCATCATATCGCCCTGGACGGCTGGTCTATAGGTGTGCTGCTCCGCGAGTTGAGCCAACTCTACCCCGCCAAGATTCACAACACTCCCGACGGGCTTGAGCCCGCCATGCAATACCGCGATTACGTTCAGTGGCGAAGCTTGCCAGAAAATCGTGCACTCTTTGCGGAGGCGGAAGCCTACTGGGTCCATGAATTCACCAACCCGCCGGATGCCATTGACTTACCCACTGATCGGCCGCGTCCGGGGGTCAAGTCATACCGGGCTGACAGCCAGAGCTTAGTCCTTGGTCCAGCTTTATACAGCTCGCTGAAGCAAGCTGCCGCCAAGCAGGGTTGCACGCTCTTCACCTATCTGTTCGCCAGTTTGAAAGTTTTGCTCCATCGGCTCACCGGCCAAGCTGACTTGGTGGTGGGCATGCACGCCGCGGGCCAAGTCGCGGTTGATAGCCAGAAAAATAAAGGCAGCCGTTCCCTTGTTGGCCACTGTGTCAGTTTGCTTCCGGTCCGCAGTTACTGCGATGGTAATAAACAATTCACAGAGTATTTGAAAGAAATTGAACGTCTGGTCCTCGACGCCTATGAGCACCAAAACTACACCTTCGGCAGCCTGGTCAAAAAGCTAAACCTGCCGCGCGATGCCAGCCGCGTGCCATTGATTGCACTGGTCTTTAACCTCAGCCGCGTGACTCGTAACTTGCGATTGCCTGACTCGGATCTTGTCTCGTCAAGCAAGGGCTTTAACTTCTTTGATCTCAACATTGAGGGGAGAGACTCGGGCCAAAACCTTTGCATCGACTGCCGATTTAACACTGATCTATTCGATGCAAGCACTATTAGTCGCTGGCTCGACCATTGGAAAAGCCTGCTCGAAGGAACGCTGTCCAATCCGGAACGGCCCATTTCTACGCTTCCCATCCTGAATGAAACTGAGCGTCAACAGATTGTGGTGGAATGGAACCGGACGGAGGTTGACTACCCGAGGGATCGGTGCCTGCACGAATTTATTGAGGAGCAAGCTGAGCGCACGCCTGAGGCTGTGGCGGTGGTAT
>Ga0187784_10000351_pt1 | contig 33315 bp, 24 predicted proteins | sample 1015_SJ02_MP15_2_FD_132964 | JGI IMG/M metagenome (GOLD analysis project Ga0187784, IMG submission 132964) | Tropical peat soil microbial communities from peatlands in Department of Meta, Colombia - 1015_SJ02_MP15_20_MG | ecosystem: Environmental > Terrestrial > Soil > Wetlands > Peat | place... | reverse complement strand
GTGGCGAGGTCGAGATCGTTCTGATCGGCGGTGGCAAATGGCAGGAACAGTCCCCGGCTACCGACATAGCCGGCGCTCACGATAACCTGATGCGGCAACTCATACTCTACGCCAAAGTTGTAGTTGTAGACTGTGGGTGTGCGCTGGGACCGCAGCACGGTATTCAAAGTTATTCCCAGGTTATTGGCGAGGCCTGACGGAGAACTGGTAAAGATCGGCACAACTCCAGTGGGAAATGGATTGCTGATGGAATAGGGTCCGGTATAGACACCAGGGGTGGGTGTCGGGCAACCCGAAGTGCCGTTGTAAACAGTATTGCCGTCTGGGTTGAAGCAAGTGGCGTTCCATTCGGTTGCAGAGGAAAACCCATCGGTGTTAAGGGTTGCGCTGCCGACGTTGTGCGTGCTCGGACCATAGTAAAAGCCTCCGCCGCCGCGCAGGACCAGGTGCGTGATTGGTTGCCAGGCGAAACCCAGGCGCGGCCCAAAGTTGGTCAGATTGGCCGTAAAGGGGGAGCGATTGCCGCCGTTGGCGTAAATTTCTGCGCCAGTATAAGAGACGCCGTTCACAGTATTAGCTGCATTGGGATCGAAGTATTCCTGACGGTTAAAACGCTCGGTACGCCCGCCGAAGATGTCCCAGCGCAGGCCGGCGGTAATCGTCAGTGCCTTCGAAGGATGGTAAGTATCCTCGAAGAAGGAGGCATAGTAGGAATTGGCCTCGGCCGCGAAGACGTCTTTGGTGAAATTGGGATAGCCGGGAGATTCTTCCGTGCCCGGCGCTGTACCCATGCCGACAAGGAAGGAAGCAAAATCGCTGCCGCCTCCGCCGATTGCCGTGGACTGGTCCGTGGCGCTGACGTCGAAGGTGTACGAGCCGGAGGGCGCTGGCGGTTGGCCGACGTTGAGGTACCGCTTCATATATTCGAAGCCAGTCGAGAATTGATGCTTGCCCCAAACCTTGGTGATGGCAGCGCTGACGTCATGGTTCATGCTGGCATAAATAAACGCGTTGTAGTTGGCGGTGCCGCCGAGCTGGTCGGGCACGCCATCGGGGGCTGGGTAGTCGTTAAAGACCACGAACGGCAGGAGCTTGTAAACTTCCTGCGCAGCCAGCGAGGCGGGGAAGCCTAGCTGGGTAATGTTGTAGCCTACTTGGGACGGGTCCCCTCCTTGATTTTCATAGTGTCGGGTGAAGGAGTAGCGCAACTGCAGAACGGTGGAGGAATTGAGCGTCAAGTCGTCAGCCACGAGAAGGTTGCGTCCGTTGGTTACGTTCTGGGCATAGTTCGCGTCCCACATGTTGCCGAAGGCGTTGAAGGTGGAGTTGAACAGCCGGTCGAAGGAGAATCGGGTGAATATGCGCTGCTTCTCGCTCTTGTTCCAATCCACTCGGACATCGAACCGATATGCCGTAGTCGGATCCAACCCCGGCTTATAGAAATTGTTGACCGCGCCATTAGTCGCCGAGTCGCAAGTGGTTGGCGATGGCACGTTGCACTTCGGGAACATCGACAGAAAGGTCAACGCAATGGGGTTCGGATTAGGAATCTTATTGCCCGGAAACGGCTGCCGGTTGCCATTGGGCAGATCCGGCTGCGTCGGATCGTAGATGGCGAAGCTGTCGGCCGAAAAGTCACCGGTCCTCTCGGCAGTGGTGGGAACGGTGAACACGTTCGAGCCGTCGAATAGCTCCTGTTGCGTGGCTTCGAAGTCCCCAAAGAAGAAAAGCTTTTCGCGCTTAATGGGTCCGCCGATGGATGCGCCCTCCTGATAGCGGTGGAAGGAAGGAGGGGTGTTGCTGAGGCCGCTGCTCAGCTCGCTTTGCTTGTTGAAATATTCGTTTGCGGCCAGGACATCGGGTCGGAATACCCCGAAGACATCGCCATGAAACTGATTGCCACCCGACTTGCTTACCAGGCTGATGACGCCTGCGGCGCCGCTCTGGTAGGAGGCGGGCGTATTCTGCGTCTCCACGCGAACTTCGCTGACGGCATCTTCGGGAATTTCCATCGCCGGCATGATGGCGGCCGCATTGTTTTCCGCAATCCCAATCGGGCTGCCGTCCACCATGTAGTAAACCGATCCCACGATGGCCCCGTTTATCGTGTAGGAGGACACGTCAATTCCCGGGCGCCCGGTTGAGATGTTCTCGATCGCATACGAGCTGGCCGAGTTGGGCGCCCCATTGGCCGGAGTAACCCCCGCACTCAACTGTACGAGCTCGAAAACGTTGCGCGTCAGCAACGGAACTCGATCAATCGTCTCGGCGGAGATCAGCGAGCCGACGGTTGAGTGGGTGGGTTCGACCAGGTCGACTCCTTCAGTGACGGTGACTGTCTCCGAGGTTTTGCCAATACGCAAGCTGATATTGACCTGGGTAACCTCATCGACGGTGACCAAGACTTTGTCTTGAGAGACGCTCGCGAAGCCCGCCTGACTGGCCGTGACTTGGTAGACGCCGGGATTGAGGGAGACGAAGGTGTAGAGTCCTGCACCGCTGGTGACGGTGTGCTGCGTCAATCCGGTTGCCGGGTTTAACAGGGTCACTTGCGCTCCGGCAATGACAGCCCCTTGCGGGTCGGTGACCGTGCCGCTGATGCTGCCTCTCCCCGCCTGGCCGAACGCAGCCATTGCAGTCAACAAGATAAGAAAACACACACACAAGCACGAGCGCGCGCTTCCGCTTATGAAGCCCCGTGAGTTCATGGTATCTCTCCTCGGTTGTCTCCAGCCCGCCGGGTAGCCAACCCTTAAGGAATCGTTTTATTAAAACGTATGAATATTGCGCCTTTTGCCATTTTCAAGTCAAGTAAAAAATGGGCCGCCCCGGTTTGAGGCCGGTCCGGGATCTAGGCCGGGCTGCGGGTGGAATCCCGTACTGCCAACTCCGGGGCCAGCTTGCGGTGTACGGCCGGCAGGTCGCGCTTTTCCAGCATGGCGTTGATCCCCTCCAGCACGATGCTGGCCGCCATCGCCCCCATGGCCTCCATCGGCTGCCGAATCGTGGTCAGCGGAGGCGTGCACAGGCTCGACGCCGCCACGTCGTCAAACCCGATCACCGAGCACTGTTCCGGTACGCGCAGTCCCGCCTTAGTCAAAGCGCGGATCGCGCCAAAGGCCGTCACATCATCGAACGCCATGAGCGCCGTGAACGGACGTTTCGTCTTGAGGATCTCTTCGGTCAACTTGTAGCCGGCTTCGAAGCTGGAAATCGGGTCGCGGAGCTCGGGCAGGTCTGCAATTAACCGCGGCTCCAATTCCAGGCCGCGGGCTTTGGCGAAGGATCGCGCTCCTTTCCAGCGCGGAGCGCTGTCGGCCAAAGCCTTGGGGCCTCGAATGAACGCGATTTTGCGATGTCCAAGCGAGTAGAGGTGCTCCACCGCGGTGTAGGCTCCCAGTTCGTTATCGACGATGACCGAACTGATCGAATCGTTCTTCAGTTCCCGCCCAATCATCACCGTGGGGATGTTGCTCTTTTCCAGGTCGCCGAGAACGTCGATGTTCACGAACAGCCAGTTGGCCAGCACGACCAGCCCTTCCATGCGCCGGTCTAGCAGCATTTCCAGATAGCGCTCGAACCGGGCGCGCTCGTTCAGAACATCGGTCAGGATGGGCAGGTACGACGCCTGGTAGAGCGAGTTTTCAATGCCGCGCAACACCAGGGTGCAGTAAGGGTCCGTCATGTCGAACACCATGACCCCGACCGTGTGACTGCGTCGGCTGCGCAGCGAGCGGGCAAACAGGTTCGGCCGGTAGCCCAGCCTTTTGGCGGCGCTTTCAATGCGCTTTTTGGTGACCGCGGGGATGTAGCGGGCCAGGGGAGCGTTGTTCAGCACAATCGAGACCGTGGTGGAAGAAAACCCGCTCTCCTTCGCCACATCGCGAATTGTAACCATACCGGAAACTCCTAATGCGGGGTATCCAGCGGGTGCTTTGCTTTCTCAAAAAACTCATTCTGCAACCGCAGGCTTTCCTGGTCAGCCTTCACCGCACGAATTACGTTTTGAATGGCCAAAATCCAGGCATTCATATCATACTCACCCAGCTCGCGCGAGCCCGTCGCGCCGTCGCCCGAATAGTGCAACGGGAAGCTCGCATACCACCAGATGGCAGTGTAAAGCGTGCCGGGAAGTTTCAGCCGCGCGAGGTCCGCGCCTGATTCCTGGTTGGCGCGGTCGAGGTGCGCCAGATCGGGCCGGGCAATCAGCATTTCCGAGGTCTCGGTCTCGCCGGCGTGCATGTCGTTCGTGGTTTTTTTCGGGGGACCGCCCGGTGGCGCGTCGAACAAGGGGAATACATAAACTACGTAATCGCGCTGTTTTTCCAGTTGCGTTTGCGCGAAATACGGCAGCAGATGCTCGTTGCCCCCGTGGCCGTTCACAATGACCACTTTCTTGCAGCCATTGCGGGCCATCTCGTCGGTAGTTTCCTGCAGAAGCTGCATCTGCAAAGAGGCGCTGTAAGCAATGGTGCCGGGTTCGTGTCGCGCCTCAAAGATCTGGCCAAAGTAATATTCCGGGAACACCACCGCAAACTCCGCTTGCACCGCCGCCAGCGCCACATGACGGACGTTAATCAGGTCGGTTCCCAAGGGCAGATGCGGGCCGTGCTTTTCGAGGATGCCGAAAGGCAACAGGCATGTGCCTTGCGACTGCTGAATCGCGGCGCGGAAGTCGTCTGCCGTCAGTTCTTCCCATCGTGGCGACAGTTTCGTCTGCGGCCAGGTGAGCGCCGCACAGAAAAGCATGGTGAATAGAGCCATAAGATTACCCATCAGTGTTTCTCCTTGACTGCAAGTGGAGTGCTGGCTGCCACCACGTTCCACCCATCGATTGTCAGTATGAGATTGTCGCCTCCCGCCTTGGCAGATGCGAAGCGAGCGCTAAGTTCACGCTTTTCTCCCGGCAGCAAGGAGACGTAGTTGTCATCCCAGAAGATCGGCGCCACATCATCTCCGCCTTTGGCTTTGGCAACTCGCAGGTGCGCCAAAAACGCCAGACTGGAGCTGGGGTTATCGACGTAAGTGCGGACGAGAGTTTCGCTGCCGACCTTCGACATCGAACTGCGCACCCTAAGTTTCACTGGGAGCAACGTGCTCAGCCCAGTAAGGTCGGCATACGAGCTTTCCGGCGTGTAGTAATCTTCCAGAGAATTTGCCCAGTCGATAACATCCGGCTTGGTTGACAGCCAGTAGAAGTTGTCGCTCACTAACTTTCCAGAGGCGTCTCGCAGTTCGAGCCTGAGGAAGTAGGTGGACGAAGTATTTTCCGGCGTCTGCAACTGCAAAGCGCGGACGCTGCTGTCGGGCGGGAGATTGACGGTTGCCGTCCGAGACGCTCCCAGCTGCGCGCTTATGTCATAGATAGTCGCCTTGACATTCATCGCGGTGAACGCCTGATCGTGGCCGTTCACGACTGCGACCGAGTTGTCGTCGTATGAGTATTGAACGTGGAGCGGTTCGCACGCTTTCTGCGATCCAAAATAAGCTCCGGATGGCACCAGATAGTAGTCGTACAGGTGCCAGATGATTGAAGGCCAGGCGTTGTCCAGCATCCACTGAATCACTCCGGTGGACTCGTACTTGTTGCGCCCATAGGCCTCGAACATAGCGCGCTGGGCTTCATAACTCATGGCCTGCGACTTGCGGAGGAAATCCTGCAGATCCGCCGCTTTACCGTAACGCTGGTCCAAACCGGTTATAAACCGCTCGATGTTGGTGAAATGTTCCAGGCCGGCATGGTAGTTCCAGTATTCATCGACCGGCCACCAGTGCTCCGCAGGGATAAACTTCTTCAGACTCGATAATGTGGGAATCACTGGTCCGGGGCTGGTTTCGGTGTTGAATCCGAAGGCGCCTCCGGCTTTCTTCTGGTACCAGTAGTTGGGCGGTTCGTAGTCGTAAGGGCCAGTCATCTTCACGCCCGAGGCGCCCGTCAGCACGGTTGGCGTGTCGTTCGCCGATGAGAGTGTGGGCACCGGCCAGTTCGTATCCTTCACAACCTGCAAGTACAGAGTCTCGATATTCGCCGGTGGTGGGTTGTCGCTGCCGTAAAGCCAAACGAAGACGCTGGGGTGGTTCCGCAAACGCAGCAGCTGATCGGAAAGCGAAGCCACGGCGATCTTAGCGGTTTCTGGCGTCCATTCCTCCCATTGCTCCCAAAAGTCGCAACAGGTCCATCCCGGCATGATCAGAACCCCAAGCCGATCGGCCAGATCAAAGAATTCATCCCGTTCCATTCGGCCTTCCGAGCGGATTGCATTCAGGTGCATGCCGCGCACGTAATCTATCGCGGCGGCAGCCCGCTCCGGCGACCAGCGCAGCAGCATATCTGGCGCCCATGCGGCTCCGCGGATGAGCAGGTTGCGGCCATTGATCTTGAACAAACGATAGCCTCTCTCGGTCAGTTGCGAGGTGACTTCCCGAATCCCGAAGCGCACAGTTGCAGAATCGGAAATCTGTCCACCAACTTCGACCTGCAACCGGCCGACGTACATCTCGGGCTTGCCCATCTGGTAAGGCCACCACAGCCGGGGATGAGCCAGCCGGAGTTCTGCATACCGATCAGGCGTGAAGACTACAGTTTTCGACTCTGAGGGGGCCAGTTCAACCTTCTGGCTCACCCGAATCCCCTCGATCTCTGCTCGAACCGTGCTCGTGGTGGGATGCGCCGCCGTATTGTGCAAATCGGCCGTGATCGTGAGAACCGCAGTCTTGTAGTCCGCTGCCAGCTTGGAGGTCACGAACGGATGGCGCAAAGCGACCTCACCGGTGGTCGTCAAATACACGTCTTTCCACAACCCCATGTCTTTGTCTGCGGGAGTTGGATTCCAATCGACCCAGGTCATGCCTAGGTCAGTCTTATCCGGCGCAAAAACCTCCACCGCAAGAGCATTGGGTTTCCCAGCGGCGAGACGTTTGCCAACAGCAAATTCGAAGACGCGCATCATGCCGGCGATGTCCCGAGCGTCGCCGATCCTCTCCCCATTTAACCATATGTTCGCGCGGTAATTGATCCCGTCAAAATGCAGCCAGGTGGTTCGCGTGCCCGTTTGCGCCGGGCTGCGGAATTCGGTTCGGAACCACCACGAGCAGCGGAACGGACTGTCCGCCGGCATGGACTGTTTGGCAAAGAAAGAATCAGACGAATAGTCCATGCCCGGAAATGATTTGAGGTTCATTCCAAAATATGGGTCCGGATACGTGCCATCTGCGACCAGCGCCGCAACCACCGTGGTGGGCACGCTGGCTTTGTGCCAGCCCTGTGCGCGAAAACCAGGTATGGAGATCTCGTGCCCATCGGCTTTCACTTCGCAAGAGGACTGAATCTGCCAGTTGTGGCTCAGCGGGGTCCTCGCGGACTCCGCTTGCCGCGGATTCAGCGCCAAAGCGCCGGCCGCCATGCATCGTACCGCAAAGAGTAGAACCACGAAACCCCATGCGGGCGATCGAAAAGTGCTCTGCAAAAAGTGCGAACCATCAAATACCCGAGCCGGCTTTGGAATGTGCAGCAAACCATTGTCCTTTCTGTCGGAATCTGCAGCGCTAGCAAGATTTCTGCATTTCTGCGATAAACGTTTTATTAAAACGTATGAATATTGATGTATAAGTACATCTGATGTCAAGGACAAGCAACCCAATAACTCGGCCGCAAGGCCGTGGGACCTCGAAAACCCGATTTTCGCTTTTTCCCTGCGGCCATGTCATACTCAGCCCTTTTGGAGCCGATTTCTCCTTTGGGATGAACCGCAGAGTCAGGGGATACGATGAGTGAATCGACGATAGCAATCCAGACCGGCGCGCCAGCGGAGCCACACCTGAAACGGGTGCTGACGCTGTGGGACTTGGTCTTCTACGGGATCGTCCTGATCCAGCCCATCGCCCCCGTGCCGCTTTACGGCGTTGCCCAGAAGCTTTCCGACGGCCACTTCCTGACCACCATCCTGATCGCTATGTTTGCCATGCTGATCACCGCCGTCAGTTACGGCCGCATGGCGGCGCTTTACCCCGCGGCCGGCTCGGCTTACACCTACGTGGGCAAGGGACTCAATCCACATTTGGGTTTCCTGGCGGGCTGGGCGATGTTTCTCGATTATCTGCTGCAGCCGCTGATCAACACCGTCTGGATCTCCGTCGCTCTTCATGAACGCTACCTGCCCAGGGTGCCGTTTGTTGCTTGGGCTGCCATTATCGCCGGCATCATTACGCTGCTCAACCTGCGCGGCATCCGCACCTCGGCGCGAACCAACAAGATCCTGCTGTTTGCGATGTTTGTTGTGGTCGGCGCGTTCCTGGTGCTGGCGGTCCGCTTCTTGCTCCGGTTGCAGGGACTCCCCGCGCTGTTCTCGACTAAACCCTTCTATGACCCGGCAACGTTCAACTCCCAGCGAGTCTGGACCGCGACGTCCTTCGCCGCCCTCACCTACATTGGCTTCGATGGCGTGACCACCCTCGCCGAAGACGTCAAGAATCCGAAACGAAACGTTCTGCTGGCCACTGTGCTGGTGTGCCTGTTCACCGGGGTTTTCGGCGGACTGGAGGTTTACCTGGGGCATCTGGTTTGGCCCAACTGGCGCAGCTTCCCTAACCTCGAGACCGCCTTCATGGACATTTGCAGCCGGGTTGGCGGGATTGTGCTATTCAACGCCATGGGCGCCATTCTGATCCTGGCGGCATTTGGCAGCGGACTAACCGGCGGTCTGGGCGCGGCGCGGCTTTTGTTCGGCATGGGACGCGACAATGTGCTGCCCCGTAGGGTTTTCGGCCATCTGAGCCCAGGAAGCGCTACGCCCACGTACAACATCCTCATTATCGGTGCGCTCACCCTTGTCGGCGCAGTCTTGCTGAACGCGATCGGGAACGCCTACCAGCACGCCGGAGAACTGCTCAACTTCGGCGCATTTCTCGCCTTCATGGGAGTCAATCTGGCAACGTTCTGGCAATTCACCGTTCTTCCCCAGCCAGGATACAAGCGGCGAGTCCTTGCCGATGCCGTGCTTCCCGCCATCGGATTCTTGTTTTGTTCCCTGATTTGGTGGAACCTCAACGGCCTGGCGAAAACCGTCGGCGGGATGTGGTTTGCGGTCGGCCTGCTCTACCTGGCCATCACTACGCGCGGTTTCCGCCGCGCCCCGGCGATGATCGATTTCAAGGACTCGTAATGTGGGGCGGGGCGTCTCGCCTGTGCGGGCGGAGCGAAGCCAATGGGGAGGGCACGAGTTTGGCCCGCGCTGGGCGCGATCGCCCTGTAAGCCAACAGCTTCTTAAAACAGATTACGAAATCCCCAGAACAGAAATCCCGCCAGAACCATCGATGCCGGCAAGGTCAGCACCCAGGCCATTGCCAGATTGCGCACGGTGCTCCATTGCAGGCCGGAGTGATTCGCGGCCATGGTTCCCGCCACTCCCGACGACAAAACGTGTGTGGTGCTCACCGGCAGCCCGAACCAGTCGGCCGCGCCAATCGTGAACATGGCAATGATTTCGGCCGCAGCCCCTTGTCCGTAGGTGAGATGTTCCTTTCCGATCTTTTCCCCGACCGTGACCACGATCCGCTTCCAGCCCACCATCGTCCCCAAACCGAGCGCCATTGCCACGGCAACTTTGACCCAACCCGGGATAAAACGCGTGGCACCGTCAACGTGTTTCTTGTAATTCCCAAGCACTTCCCAATCCACGCCGCTCAGAGCGGGCTGGTTCGTCTTCTTCATCAGCCGCAGAGCTTCGCTGACCAGATACATGTCATTGCGGAAGTTCCGCACACGATCGTTGGGCACCTTTGCCAGCTCTCCGAACAGAGCCGTCTCATTTCCCACATCGCTCACCAACTGGCGCAGGGCCAGCATAGTGTTCGGTGTGAACTCTTTGGTGCGAATGTATGCGGTCACCTCTTCCCGATCGTCGCCGACCACGGCGTCTGGACTGACATACTTGGTAAGCGTCGTTGCCGCTTGCTGCGACACAGCGATAAAGTCGTCCGATTGCTTGCGGGTCACGGCATGATTCAGGGCGTATGCGGTGGGAACCGTACCGACCAGAATCAGCATGATCAGCCCCATGCCCTTCTGCCCGTCGTTGGAGCCGTGAGCGAAGCTGACGCCAGTGCAGGTCAGCAGAAGCAGGGCGCGAATCCAGAACGGCGGCGGCTCGTCGCCTTCCGGCGCTTCGTAGAGCTTGCGGTTCTTAACCACCAGCTTCATTACCGACAAAAGCAGCGCCGCGCAGAGGAAACCGACTATGGGCGAGAGCAAGAGCGACTTTCCGATATTCGTGGCTTGCGCCCAGTCCACTCCGCTGGTGCCTGTCTTGACCGACATCAACTGATTGGCAATTCCTACGCCGATAATCGAGCCGATCAGCGTGTGCGAGCTCGACGCTGGCAGCCCGAAATACCACGTACCCAGGTTCCAGATAATGGCGGCCACCAGCAGCGCGAACACCATCGCAAAGCCAGCCTTGCTTCCAACCTGCAGAATCAACTCCACCGGCAGCAGCGAAATGATCCCAAAGGCCACCAAGCCGCTTGAAGTCAGCACTCCCAGGAAGTTCCAGAAGCCGGACCACACCACCGCTAAGTGCGGCTCCATGGAATGCGTATAAATGACGGTCGCCACCGCGTTGGCCGTGTCGTGGAATCCGTTCACAAACTCAAATCCCAAAGCGACCAGCAGCGCAATCGCGAGAAGAACATAAGGCGTGATGGATCCGGAGCGAACGGTGGCGAGATCGGATAGCAGATGAAATCCCGCATAAACCACCCCCACCACAAACACGATGCCAAAGCCAATCATGCCGATGGTGCCGGGGCGTCGGTTGAGCTTTGCGTGAATCGCCGGTGCCGCAGTTGCCATTGCGTCCTCCTCCTGAGAGCTTGCTGGTTGTGGGAGCAAGTCATGCCATCCCCACCCAGCGAAGGGGTAACTATAGCGAAGGATTGTTACGGGAGTGTTACAAAGTGGCGCGGGTGGTCGTGGCTGAATAGCATGTTGCTGCAAACTGAACAATTCGGGAACGCTCCAAATGTGGTCGGGAACTCCTGCCTCCATAGCCGCGGTGACCCTGAGGGTCGAGTGAATCCGGCAAAAATCGTAGTAGGCAAAGTGCAAGGCAATCGCGGCTTTCAGGTGAGACAGCTTCTTGCTGAAAGCGTTTGCCAGCCGCGCGAAGCGACGCATTGCCATACGCATGGAGAGGTTCTGGCGTTCCACGTAGCTGGTGGAAATGTGGTTGGGATCGGGCCGCCCATCGACGATCTTGGATATAACATCCGTGATTCCTGGTGGGGAGTGCCTCGCTTCGGGAGTGTCGAATTGCCGGTAGTTTCCGAACAGTTTGACCAACTGAGCAAAATCGGTCTGTCCAGCGAATATCCTCTGCATCGAGCGGTAAGAATGCCAGCCGTCAGTGGTGATCTGAAAGCGATCTTCGCTCAGCCGCGATTTCAGATTGCAGAGAAACATCCGCGTGGTGTCTCTGGTGCGCTTGCCGACTTCATAACAGCACACGAGTTTAGTGTCCCCGTCTTCAATCACAAAGACCCCCTGGTCTCCCAACTCCTCTCACTCGCCCTTGCGGACGCGGTGCTGCTTCTTGCCGCAGAACCTCCAAATTTCACCCTCGTCGGGAGCCTTAGCGGAGCGAAGGCGCCGCTTCCCGAGCGTGATGGGCTGAGTGGGCGAGCCTTGGTTGCTGCCGCCGACAGTTTTGGGTACAATTCATTTCACCTGCCGCAATCGGCTGGGGGTAAGACCGATGTTCGACCGCCTCTAATTCGCCATTCCGTTTGTCCGCCCCGCGCGGATGTCTGATTTCACTTTTTCTTGATTTAAGAGCGAATCGGCCTATTCCGCTCTTGCTGGTGCACTTGGGCGGACTGTCATTCGGATTGATGGCGTCATCTCGAGGCTCGGCGTACTTCAGCCGGGCGAGGGATCTCGCGCCGAGTGTTCAGCGGCATCGGCTTCGGAACACTGCTCCCAGGTGGCTCGTCCCGCTGGAGAAAGGGCGGGGCGTCGGGATGACGCCTACATAGAAACATCGACCGTGGCCTCGTCTTAAGGGGCCATCGAGGGCATTTATGGATTTGGAAGCTGTCACATTGCAACCTCCCAAACTCGGCGTCTGGAAGTCGCTGTGGGAGGCGGTACACGGTTCGCACCAGGACTACACCACTGGCAGCCTAAACCGGGCGATTTTTCTGCTGGCCGTGCCCATGGTGCTGGAAATGGCGCTGGAGTCCCTGTTCGCCGTGGTGGACGTGTTCTGGGTGGGGCGGCTGGGAGCGGGCGCGGTGGCCACGGTTGGACTCACCGAATCGATGCTGACCATCATCTACTCCGTCGCTCTGGGTTTGAGCCTCTCGACGACTGCGATGGTGGCGCGAAGGATCGGAGAAAAAGATCCGGAAGATGCGGCTGTAGCCGGCGTGCAGGCGATTGTGCTCGGGCTGGTGACCTCAATCGTCATCGGCGTCCCGTGCTGGATTTTCGCGCCCCAACTGCTGCGGCTGATGGGCGCGTCGAGCGCAATCGTAGCCAGCGGGAGCGGCTACGCCAGAATCGCGCTGGGCGGCGGCGGGGTGGTGCTGATGCTCTTCTTGAACAACGCCATCTTCCGCGGCGCCGGCGACGCCGCCATCGCCATGCGGCTGCTATGGGTATCGAACATCATCAACCTGATTTTGGATCCCTGCCTCATTTTTGGGCTGGGTCCCTTTCCTCGCCTGGGGGTGACCGGGGCTGCGCTGGCGACGTTTACCGGGCGCAGCATCGGTGTGGGCTACCAGTTCTACCGGCTGCTGCGCGGGACAGAGCGCATACGCATCTTCGCCCGCCAGATTCGAGTGAACATTCGCGTGCTGCTGCGACTGGTGCGGGTTTCGTTCACCGGGATTCTGCAATTCGCGATCGCGCATGTCAGCTGGATTGGCCTGGTGCGGATTGTGAGTGTGTTTGGCGCGGCCGCCCTGGCAGGATACACGATCGCGATTCGGGTAGTCGTGTTTGTGATTCTGCCTTCGTGGGGACTGAGCAACGCGGCGGCAACCCTGGTGGGACAGAATCTAGGAGCGAAGCAGCCGGAACGTGCCGAACAGTCGGTATGGCGGACCGGGTTCTACAACATGCTGTTTCTCGGTTCAGTGGGGGTGTTTTTTGTGGCCTTTGCGGAACCGATTGTGCGCCTTTTCACGCATGATCCGGCTGTGGTGCCGCTGGGAGCGGCGTGTCTGCGCATCGTTAGCTACGGCAACATCGGCTACGCATATGGCATGGTGATGCTGCAAGCTTTTAACGGAGCGGGAGACACGGTAACCCCGACCATAGTGAACCTGTTCGGATTCTGGCTGCTGGAGATCCCGCTGGCCTACTGGCTGGCGATTGGGCTGCGCTGGCGGTCGAACGGTGTATACGTTTCGATTGTAATTGCCGAGTGCGCGATCGCGGCGGCCAGCGCAGTGTTGTTTAAGCGAGGGCACTGGAAGACGCAGCAGATCTGAAGAAACGGTCTGGCTATTATTTTCAATGACTTACATGCAATGACCAGCGGGCTGTACCGCTAAGTCCTTGAGAGGCGGTTACTTACGATCATAGGCCTAAAATAATCGTGGCTTTCTTTACAGAAGTTGGGCTACAATACAATTGCGTTTGATCTTTGCGGTTTTTTGCACTACGCAGCATCTGCTTAACCCAGCGTGACCTGCCTGCAGAAGTCCAGCGAGAACACCAGCGCATATCTAAAACACAAAGGAACAAAAGCAACACCATGGAAACAGGAACAGTAAAGTGGTTTAACGACGCCAAAGGTTATGGTTTCATCAGCCGCCAGAACGGCGAGGACGTGTTTGTGCACTTCTCGGCCATTCAGGCAAACGGATTCCGCAGCCTGCAGGAAGGTCAGCAAGTGCAATTCGACGTGGTCAAAGGCCCGAAAGGGTGGCAAGCCGAGAACGTCAAGCCGGCGTAAAACCACTGGATCGATAGAAGGGCGAAAGGCGGCTCACAAGAGCCGCCTTTTCAGTTCTGTAAGGGGTCTTCTTCTTCGAGTGGCTCGCGATAAAGGCTGGTCCGACGCTGATCTAGGCGAGGCCGGCCGCAGGACGCTAACGCTCAGCGGTTGTTCGCAGAGAAACCCTTCATCCACCGGGACCGCGCTGCTGGGGGAAATACCGCTTTCCCCTCATCTTTACCACCACTGTCCCCCATCTGTTAGACTGTCCCATTCCCAGCGAAAAGCGCATGTCGGCTGCCAGCGAGACCCTGCCCGCAACCATCCAGTACGAGTCCAGTTCTGGGATGCAACCGGCACTGCTGGCTGGAGTCGCCGCTGCCAGCTTTTCCGCGCTGCTGCTCGAGCTGGCTCTCACCAGAATCTTTTCGGTTGTACTTTTTTATCACTTCGCCTTTCTGGCCATTTCGATTGCCTTGCTGGGCTTGGGCTCCGGAGGAGTCTTCGCCTACCTGGGCAGAAACCTGCTGGCCCGCTTTGAAACTTGCCGCTTACTGACTTGGCTGTGCGCGGCCAATGCCCTGGCCATCCCCGTGGTGCTGGAAGTCGTACTGCACGTCCCGGTGTCGCTGGCGCTGACGCGCGGCAATTTTCTGCATCTAACGGCGATCTATTTGGTATCGGCGATGCCGTTTTATCTGACTGGCCTGGAGTTCTCGATTCTGTTCGCGCGGGAGGCGGCGCACATACCGCGCCTCTACGGTGCTGACCTGCTGGGCGGCGCGCTGGCGTGTTTGGGAGTGGTTCCGTTGCTGAATCTTCTGGGCGGTCCGAATACCGTGCTCTTCGCGGGCGTGATGGCGGCTCTTGCCGGTGCGATTTGGGCTTCGACGCCAGCTTTCCCCAAGCTGCTTGCTTTCTTTGCCGGCCTGTTGCTTTGCCTGATCGCGGCCAATCACTCCGGGCAATGGATCGACGTGATTTACGCCAAGGGCGTGCTGCGCGATCGCTCCTGGGTGGAATTTGCGCGCTGGAACGCCATCTCCCGCGTGGAGGTGGACCGGCAGGGAGACGCCAAGGCCATCGTCATTGATGCCGATGCTTCCACCTACATCATGAATGCCGACCTCGCGCATTGGCACGACTCGGGGTGGGAAGATGATTTAATGTCGGCGCCGCCGGCATTGGCCAACGTGCTGCGGCCGCACGGCGATTATGCCATTATCGGCCCGGGCGGCGGCGTGGACGTGCTGCGCGCCGTGGCCAATGGCAGCCCGAACGTGACCGGGATTGAAATCAACCCGATCATCGCCGACGCCATCATGCGCGGCCGCTACGCGGACTACGCCTATCACCTTTATCAACGGCCCGAGGTGCACATTCATGTGACCGATGGGCGGTCGTTCGTGCGCAACGCGCCGCAGAGCTTTGACGTAGTCCAGATGACTCTGGTCGACACCTGGGCTTCAACCGCAGCCGGCGCGTTCGCCCTCAGTGAGAACAGCCTCTATACGGTGGACGCTTTCCGCGAGTATTTCCAGCACGTGAAGCCGGACGGGATGATTGCCATTACCCGCTGGGAATTCCGCGAGCCGCGCGAGGCATTGCGCGTAGTTTCCGTGGCGATAGAAGCCCTGCACGACTTAGGCGTGACCAATCCCGCGGAAAATTTCATGGTGGTGTCGCAAGGCGCTTTGAACGCTGACGGAATCCCGGTCGCGGTGCTGGCCAAAAAGAGCGCATTTACGCCCGCCGAAGAAGCTGCCGTAAAGCAGCATCTGCAGAAGTACTCTGATTTAGCGGCGTTGTACCTTCCCTCCGAACCAGGAGCGAATCCGTTTTCCGCATTGATTGCCAGCAATGACCCCTATGCTTTCGCGCGGCAGTATCCCTACAATGTGGCGCCGGTCGATGACAATGCTCCATTCTTCTTCTTCACTCTGAAGCTTCGGCAGATCCTGCACCATCAAGGCTTGTCACGGGGCATCGACTGGAAAGTGAATCTCGGGGTTGCGGTGCTGCTCATGGTGTTGGTGATTTCGTTGCTTGCGGTGCTGGCGTTCCTGATTGTTCCCCTTGCTTTCAGCGGCGGTCAGAGCCATGGCCCGGTTCGGCTGTTGTATTTTGTGGCGGTGGGTTTGGGCTACATCCTGGTGGAGATCGCCTTTATCCAGCGGTTTGTCTTGTTTCTCGGGCACCCAACTTATGCGCTCACCGTCGTTGTGTTTCTGCTCTTGCTCTCCAGCGGCGCGGGCAGTCTGGCGTCGCGCCGGTGGCTGGCGCGGGCGGGGAAAGTCAAGGTTCCGCTTGCGCTGATTGTGGCCGTGCTGGCGATTTACGTGTTGGGGTAGCCGCAGTTTCTCAATGCGCTGGTTGGGCTCCGGTTCGCCAGCAAGCTGCTGGTTAGCGCCGCTCTGCTGATTCCCCTCGGATTTGCCATGGGTATGCCTTTTCCTAGCGGGCTGCGCGCGCTGGCAGGCGCGCCCGCACCTGAGTTCCCTCCTCAAAGCCACAATGCCGTCGAATGGGCGTGGGCGGTGAATGCCGGCTCCAGCGTTCTTGGCTCGGTGCTGGCCGTGGTGATCGCGATCCAGTACGGGCTGAACGTAACTTTGCTTTGCGGCGCGCTGGCTTACGTTTCGGCATTCGTGCTGTTTCCCACTTTGCATCCTGCCCGTGCCTGATGCGATGCAGTCTGCGACAGGTCTGGTATTATGCAATCATCGTTGCGCTTGACCACGGGGAGAATGTTCGCGATGACATTCTTAGGGAGAACCGGTGCCTAGCCAGAAACAGTTGAAGTGGTCTCAACTGAAGGTGGGTCTTACGGTCATAGCGGCCAGCATCACGCTGGGCGTTCTGATCCTGCTGATGAGCGGCACCGGCGGCGTCTTGACCCACAAAATCGTCCTACTGTCTTACTTCGATAACGCCGGCGGTCTGACGGTGGGCGCCCCGGTGCGGCTGCAGGGCGTGGACATCGGCAACGTCACCCGGATTCGCGTGGTCTCCGACCCGGCGCGCAAGCTGACGCCGGTGGAAGTTACCATGAAAGTCAACACCGTGTACCACGCGAACCTGCGCAAAGATTCACTGACCATGCTGGCGACCGCAGGCGTGCTGGGTGAGACCTACATCGACATCAACAGCGCGGTGGCCCATGGCCCTGAAGTTAGCGAAGGCGACGTGCTGGCCACGCAGGAGACCCCGCAGATTCAAGACGTGGTGCGCGCCAGCCAAGGCACCCTGCAGAACATGGATGCCCTGGAAAAACGGCTGGACCGCATCCTGGCGTTTGTGGAAAGCGGGCAGGGTTCGCTGGGCCAGCTTATCTATGATCCTGCGCTTTATAACCGCTTCAACGCCACTTTGGTGCAATTCCAAAGCCTGGCAAATGACGTCGCCGGCGGAAAGGGCAGCCTCGGCAAACTGGTGGTCAGCGATGAGCTTTATAAGAGCGCCAACGACACCATCGCGCGGCTCAATGCCATTATCGACGACCTGAATGCGGGCAAGGGCACTGCCGGCAAGCTGCTGAAAGATCCAACTCTTTATCACAACGCCAACGACGCCGTCGCCAACGTGAAGAAGCTCACCGACGACGTGAACGCGGGGAAAGGAGCTTTGGGCACGCTGGTCACCGATCAGGAATTCGCCGACAAGCTGCGCAACACCATGAGCAAACTCTCCGATATCACCAGCAGACTCGAAGCGGGCGAAGGAACCGCCGGGAGGCTGCTCAAGGACCAGTCGCTGTATGACAACTCAAACCAGTTGCTGACTGAGAGCCGCGACCTGATCAAGGCCATCCGCGAGAATCCCAAGAAATACCTGGTCATCCATCTGAAGATTTTCTAGGGAAGTCTGATTAGCTCCAACCTTGCCATTTCTGCGAAGCCGAGAGACCTGCTGCTGCCGGACTTGAGCAGAGTTCTTCTAGAACCTCCGCAGAAACTCCAGCACGCGGGTTTCCGCCCAGCGGCCGTCGTCGCCATCCCGCGCCGCAGCCAGGAACGAGCAGTGACCCCCATCTTCGGTCTCATGAAACACAATGTTGGGATTGGCACGAAGTTTCTGCCGGGTTTCCGGCAGGATGCGAATAAAGGGGTCGTTGGCAGCATGCACAATCAACGCCGGGACCGCAATCCGGTCCACGACGTTGGCGGCGGCGGCGCGGGCATAGTAATCCGAGGCTCCAGCAAATCCTGAGTAGTACGCTGTGATCCGGTCGTCGAAGTCGCGCAGGCTCTTCACGCCTCGCGCTCGCGCCGGGTCGAATTTTCCGGGGAACAAACGCGCTTTTATGAGCAGCCGCTGGCGAAGTTTCCACAAGAAGTAAAACTCGTACAAGCGGTTGCTGGGCAGGTGAAGCGCGTCGGCCGAGGCAGCCAGATCGACGGCAGGACACACGGCGGCCACGGCGCGGAACTGCGGCGGACCTTGGCTGCCCCATTCTCCCGCGAGCTTCAACACCAGATTGCCGCCCATGGAGAATCCCGCCAGCGCCAGCCGGGAAATATGATCATGTTCGATGAGGTGTTGAGCGACCTCGGCAATGTCCGCCGAGCGGCCGGAATGGTAGAGCGTAGGAGACTGCGCATCGGTCCCGCCGCAGTTGCGCTGGTTGTAGCGCACTACGTTCATGCCCATCGCCGTGGCCTTGGCAGCCAGGCCCAGCATGTACCCGGAATCGCTGGAACCCTCCAGGCCATGCACCACGATTACGGTGAGCGCATTCCGACGATCGGACTGCCAGTGACAATGGCACAGAACCTTCACGCCAGCTTCGACTTCGATCAGGCGGCCTTCACTGGGAGGCAGCGAGAGGCGCCGCGGAAGAAGGAAACTGGCGACAGTTTGAGCGTGGCCGCCGCGCAGGAAGCGACGCGGCACAAAGGCGGGCATTTCCGTTTGCGGGTTCGCCACTGCTTGATTTTAAATAGAATGTAGAATTAGAAGTTGAGCGGCACTGTTGACGTCGCGCTGAACCTGGCGTCGTGTCCCGTGCAGACGAGCAAATTGGGAACCGCCGTGGAAGAGCGGCCCTTAAGGGCCGCGTCCAGGGTCCCATCGAGAAAACGGCCTTTAGGCCCGGTGAGCCACCGGGGCTGAAGCCCGTAACTTGTCGGGTCGTGGGACACGCGGCGCTGAAGCGCCGCTCTCCCACGGGAATCCGAGCTTCTTGGGGGAGGACGACACCGCCGCATTGAGTGAGAAGGAACCATGCCGATTTTCGAGTACATCTGTCAAGACTGCGAGCACGAGTTTGAAGCTCTGGTGTTCGGCCGCGACAAAGCCGCGTGTCCCAAGTGCCATAGCAAGAAGCTCGCGCCGCAGCTCTCGGTGTTTGCCGTGTCGGCGAAAGGATCGTCGGCTGCGTCGTCTGCAAACCCATGTAGCAGTTGCGGCGACCCACGCGGCCCCGGCGCTTGCGCCATGCGAGACCTCGACTGAATGGAGCGAGGTCATCAGATCTTTTCTAGGATCGCCGCAAAAAAGCCGTCGCTAGGATGAACACCGGGGATGGTTCTTAGGTAAGGCCGGCTGAGCAGTGAGTCAAGGTCAGGCCAAATCAGTTCTTTCTCTCTCCGCAGGCGTTCCAGCTCCTCGCGGCAGTTCACAACACGAAAAGAACTGTCGGCGGCTAGCGCCTTCTCGATCACCTGTTCATTCTCTTCCGGTTCAAGCGAGCACGTGGAATAGACAAGCCTTCCGCCAGAAGCTACTCGTTGCATGGCGGATTGGAGAATCTCGATTTGTTTGCGCTGCAACTCAGCGAGAACGTTGTTGTTTTCTCCGGAAGGCCGCAACCGCCACTTGATTTCGGGATTGCGGGCCAGCGTACCGGTCCCGGAGCAAGGGACGTCGACCAGCACTCGATCAAAATGAGCGTTCAGGGGCAGCATACGTGCGTCGGCGGCGATGATGTGAACATTGGCTTCCCTAACGAGCTTGCGCATCAGACGCGCCCGATGCGGATGCAGTTCAACGGCAACGACAGTTGCAGTGGGGTTCTGCTGGGCGAGGATGCGAGTCTTGCCGCCAGGTGCGGCGCAGCAGTCTAGAATGCGGGAGCCGCCGCCGACCAGCAGCGCAACGAGTTGCGAACCTTCATCTTGGATTGCCACGCGGCCGCTGCGGAACGACTTCGTTTGCGTGACCTCGCCCGAGATCACCCGGCGAGCCGAAGCCAGGAGGCGGCCAGGGATCAGAGTAACGCCTTCGCGCTGCAGCTCTCCTTCAATCGCAGGGTCGGAAATCCGCAGCGAAGTCTCCGGCGTCCGCTGATTGTATTCGCATATCTTGCGCGCTTGCTCGAGTCCCAACGCTCGTGCCCAACGATCCACGAGCCATCGCGGGTGCGCGGAAACTGCGGCCAACGCGGCAGCGTCGCCTGCCATGGCGATCTCGGGGATTCTTGTTTCTCCTCGGGCAAGTTTCCGCAGCAGCGCATTGGCAAACGGCACGGCCGAGCCCTTCCGCGCCCGCTTCACCAGTTCCACGCTTTCGTTCACGGCGGCGTGCTGGGGTACGCGGTCGAGAAAGATCAACTGGTATGCAGCAATTCGCAGCGTGGTAAGCACTTCGAGATCGAGGCGGTCGAGTTTCTGCGACGAATGCGCAGCGATGCGCGTATCGAGAAGAGAGCGCCAACGCAGGACACCCATCACCAGTTCGGTGGCCAGGCCGTGGTCAACGGAAGAGAGCTTTGCGTATTTTGGAGCGTGCAGGAGTTCGGAGGAGTAGGCGTCTTCGCGTTCGACGTGCAGCAGGGTCTCGTAGGCGGCGACGCGAGCGTGAGAGATGGGCATCGGAATTTATCTTCGGCGGCCATCCGGCGGCGGCGTGGACGCCGGAACAGCCGGCGAGACGCCGGCGCTACCAAGATCACCGAGTTTCTCGCCGGTACGCGGGCGGTATCCCTGAATGAACGCATTGGCCAGCATGCGCTTCTTGCCCTCGGGTTGAACCTCCAGCAGTTCGAGTGCCGTGGAATGCGAGCAGCCAGCAATGAGATGGTCCTTGTCGACCAGTAATTCGCCAACGCCAGCGTGGTGCTCAACGACCTGCGCCTGCCATACATTCAGCGATTTGCCGCGAAAACTGGTAAAGGCTCCCGGCCAGGGTTGAAAACCGCGCAAGCGGTTGCCAACTTCTTGCGCTGAGAGCGAGAAATCCACACGGCCGTCTTCTTTTTTCAGAATCGGCGCGAGTGTGGCCTGGGCGTGATCCTGCGGACGAGGGTTGACCGTGCCGGCCTGCAGGCCGCGCAAAGTCTCAACCATCAAGTCTGCTCCGATGGCCGACAGACGCGGGCCAAGAGCTTCCGCCGTATCTCGTGGCTCGATGGTGACTTCTTTTTGCAGAAGGATGTCGCCAGTATCCAGACCCGCGTCGATGCGCATGGTGGTCACACCGGTCACGGATTCGCCGCGAGCGATCGCCCACTGAATGGGCGCCGCGCCACGATATTTTGGCAGCAACGAGGCGTGCAAATTGATGTTGCCCAGGTGGGGCAGATCGATCATCCATTGCGGGATGATTCGACCGTAGCCCACCACGATGACGGCATCCGGATGGATTGCAGCCAACTGGGCGCGAAACTCTTCGTTGTTCTTAATCCTTTCAGGCTGGATGACGGGCAACGACAGCTTCTGGGCCGCTTCCTTCACCGGGGAAAATGCAAGTTCCATGCCGCGGCCGCGTGGCCGATCCGGCTGCGTGACTACCAACGACACGCAGAAGCCAGCGCCTACCAAGGCTTCCAGCGTAGGCACGGCAAACTGCGGCGTGCCGCAGAAGACCAGATTAAGTGGGACAGGCATTTGGTAATTGAGTAATTGGGTAATTGTGCAATTGAAACCGGGATGGCCATCTCATGACGAACCGAAGAAGTACACCGCACCTTCCCTCAGAGGCTAAAGCCCGCGTCTTTTATGAGCCTGAGCGGCACGGCTGAAGCCGTGCCCTACCCAAAAGCACTTATGAGATGGCGTCTGCTCAATTACGCAATTGCCCGATTACTCAATCCCTACCATTCTCCTGCCTTGATCATCTTCCTGATCCTGCGCTTGATCAGGTCACGTTTGAGCGCGCTGATATGGCTGATATAGAGCTTGCCATTCAGATGATCAGTCTCATGCAAGAAGGCGCGCGCCAGCAGGTCCTCGCCGGTCTTTTCAAACCAATGCCCGTTCAGGTCCTGGGCGCGAATTGTCACTTTCTTAGCGCGCGTGACCGGCTCACGAAATTCCGGAATGCTCAAGCAGCCTTCGGTCTGCCGGAACTTGCCCTCGGCATGAATGACCTGCGGATTGACCAGCACCAGCTTCGCGTTCGGGTCCTCCTTGAAAGTCACGTCGATCACCGCCAGCCGCTTGGAAATGCCAACCTGCGGGGCAGCCAACCCGACGCCCTTGGCCTCGTACATGGACTCGAACATGTCTTCGACCAGCTTTTTCAGCTCGCCGTCGAAGGCGGTGACTGGTTCAGCGGGTTTCTCCAGAACCGGGTTACCAAATTTCACGATGGGGTAGATCATTTAGTAGTCGGTAGCTAGTAGCTAGGGGCTAGTAGCTTTTCAATTGCTCCAGATATCCGCGAAAGTTGCGCTGAATTTCTACGATCGAATCGCCACCAAATTTTTCCAAAGTGCAGCGGGCCAGGGTCAGCGCAACCATCGCCTCGCCCGCAACTCCAGCAGCCGGGGCAACGCAAACGTCGGAACGCTCGTACGCGGCCTTGACCGGTTCGCGGGTTGCGAAATCGACGGACTGCAATGGCCGCCGCAAAGTCGAAATCGGCTTGAGATAGCCGCGAACGCGAATTTCTTCGCCGTTCGAAACGCCGCCCTCGATTCCGCCAGCGTTGTTTCTGGTCCGCGTGAAGCCGCTAAAGCCGGATGCCTTTTCGTATCCTATTTCATCATGCACCGTCGAGCCGGGGGAAGCAGCCGCTGCAATGCCAGATCCAATCTCTACCGCCTTGACTGCTTGCAGGGACATAACCGCCGCGGCCAGTAGGGCGTCCAGTCGCTCGTCCCACTGAGCGTAGGTTCCCAGGCCGGGCGGGACACCGTGGGCCACCACCTCGAACACGCCGCCGACGGAATCGCCGGTTTGCAGGGCGCGATCCACTTCTTCTTTCATGCGCGTTTCGGCTGATGCGTCTGCGCAGTTCAGCAGAACTTCTTCGCGCTGGCAAAGTTCCGCAATCGCGGGCCAAACAACTTCCTTCTCTACGGTGGCACGGCCTACCGCAACCACATGGCTCAGCACCTCGATGCCAAGCTCGCGCAAAAGCAATTTTGCCAGCGCGCCGATCGCAACTCGCGCCGCCGTCTCGCGAGCTGATGCCCGTTCCAAGACATAGCGCGCCTCGGGAAAGTCGTATTTTAAGGCGCCGGCCAGGTCGGCGTGCCCGGGCCGGGGTGACGCGACCCGCTTGTGCTTGGCAGGATCGCCGGGTTCAACCGGAAGCGCCTCCGTCCAGTTTTTCCAGTCCCGGTTTTCGAGCAGAACCGCAATGGGCGAACCGATGGTGCAGCCGTGGCGCACTCCGGAGAAGATGTGTGCGGTGTCGCGCTCGATCTTCATTCGTCCGCCGCGGCCGTAACCCTGCTGACGCCGCCAGAGTTCGCGGTCGAGAAACGCCTGATCCACTTTCACCCCGGCGGGCATGCCGGAGAGAAAGGCAACCAGCGCCTCGCCGTGGGACTCGCCAGCCGTGTAATAGCGCAGCATTGATGAGGATTGTAGCTGATGCGGGAGGGTGCCGAAAGGTGGCGTGGGCTGAGTCAAGTCTAACTTCTTAGTTCACTCTCAGTGGTAGGGATACACTGCCGATCTTGCCGCTCAGATTGTCTCGCACCACAAACCGTACTTGATAATCGCCGGACGGAAGCTCCAAGGCGTTCTTGTAGAAGATTCCCTCTGCCTTGATCTTTGGCAGTGCAGCTGGAGGGATCGAACCCTTGATGGTTTGCCCCGCCTTGCCCGCAGGCGTACCCTTCCTGTCGGCCAGGGCGATGAAGTCAACGTCGAACCGGTTCTGGTTTGCCTCGTCAATCACGCTGGTCGCTGGCACACGCAGCGCAAATTCGACCCTTCTCTTGTCGCCCTCGGGGACGACCTGCTGCCACTGGATCGCCACGGGAATTCCGGTGCTGTCAAGCGGTGAAATCAAGGCAAGGTCGATGTCGGCTTGGTGGGTCAATTGCGGATCGAGGGTGGCGTTAGTAACCAGTACGCCCGTACGCGCGCGCACTTCCCAGTCTTTGCCCTGCACTTGAACCTGCAACTTCCGCCAGCCGGGTTTGGTGTCGCGGCTGTCGAGGTAATAGCCGAGGAGATAGTACGAAGAAGAATCATCGGCTGCGCGTTTGAAACTTGTGGCTAGGTCGTTAGTGTTGTAATAGGCCCGACCGCCCGTTAGCTCCGCGAAAACCTCCAGGCTCGTCGAGCTGGAAGTCTGCAACCAGCTCCTGCTGGCAGCGGCGTTGCCAAATTCGGGACCGCTTAAGTCACCCGAATACGTCGCGTCTCCAGTGGGCGCTGTGCTCACCAGTCCACGCACGTCCACGGGATAAACCGCAACCTGGGCATCGTTCAATGCCGCAATGGTCCGCTCGTACAGCAGCGATAGGTTTCCGCCCGGTGCGGCGAACGGAGAATCCAGAAGGAAGGGAAAACTGCTGGTGGCCCAGATCAGAGACTTCCGGCCCGGAACCCCCGCCAGCGACCAAGCCATAGCCAGGAAGGCACGCAGAGTGTCCTCGGTTGCGCGCGCCTGCTGGTAACCGCCCTCCAGAGCGTCCGCCTTCAGGATGAACTCTCGCATCTTCGATCCGGGATCGGCTCCCGCAGAAATCCCGCCAGTGAGCTCACTCGGCTGATTATCGCTAGCTGCGAGGACCTTGCCGTCTGTGCTGAAGGTCTCGGTGGGCGACAGCTCTCCGCTGGTTTTCTTCAGTGCAGTGATCAGCAAGCCGGGGTCGGTCGTGAGTCCACTGAGCACCCTCACCCCCTTGCTGCCAATGACGACAAGTCCCACCACGTGGCCGGAATCCAAGGTTCCAGCCAGATACTTGATCAGTTGCTTCCGCCCATAGAACTGGTCGAGAAAGGGGGTGTTTATGGTGTCCAAAGCGATAACGGTGACTGAGAACGGCTGCTTTCCATCGAGGGCAAGATTGCTGAAAGTACCGGGCGGAGGAGTTGCAACCTGCGGGCGTAGACCGCCAGCGTTCACCTCCTCGAACGTCATAATTCGTTGCGGCTTGCCGTTTTCCAGGACTTTGAAAACATCCTTGGTCAGGTTATGGACGTGGTTGCCCGTTTTATCGCTCACCACTGCCGGAACTTGAACCAGAACCGACTGCGACCTGAACACGAGCCTGCCCTCCTCATCGGCAGCGCGAGACACGCGATCGCGAACTGTAGGAACTGCCGCAGGTGCGACCGGGTTTGCGGGGCGCCCAGTGAAGGGATCAGTGCCCTGTTGCCCAATTTCCTGAGCCAGCATACTCATCGAGACAAGGACAACAGCGAACAAGAAACTCAAGGATTGAGGGCGGTACATCAGTTCCTCCTGGTCACGCTCAAGGCACTATCCTGGTTTGGACCGCATACAAGCGATAATTCGAATACGAATGCACTTCTTTGGAAACCTCGGTGTCGAGTTCTAAGGTGATAACGACCTCCAGAGGCAGTAACAGAGCCGATGCGATCTGCGAGATACGCACTTCCCCAAACTGAATTTCAGCAGTGAGGCGCTGCAGGTGAATATCCGCCTGCGGCTCTAACAGATCCGTCCGCATACGAACGATGTGGAAACTTGATTCATCAATCCAGGCGACACCCTGATACCAGACTGGAACCGATCTCCCTTGCAACAGGATTTCACTTGGGAATTTAACTGCGTCAGGCTGTTGAGCGAACGCCACAACAAACGCTGTTCGATGCTTGTCAAGCTTCTGTTGCCCGAGATAGCGAAACTTCGATTCTGATCGGCTTGATGGGGAGAAAAGCACCCACAAAGACGCGAATCCGCGACCTTTTGGCGCGTCTTGACTGAGGGGATCGATGGGACGGTTCTTCAGGTCAGTTCGATACTCCTCGAGCAGGTTCCCTGTATCCCGATTCGGGTGAGACAGAATCAGATAGTTGAAGCCCCGGCGCCTTTCAGAGTCCAGACACCCTCCGTACGACAGCGCATTCGGACACACGCGCGTCTGCGTCACGTCCTCGTGCGAAATCAGGTTGGGCAGTTTCTTCACAGCGTCATGGATATTGTCTCCAACTTTTGCCAGGAGAGCGGGCAGTTGCTCCTGGGTCTCAGCGGGCATGAGTCCCTCCAGTTCTGGCACGGTCTTCAACAGCTTTGGCAAAGGATACTCCAGATACGGGGCTGCAGTGGAGGGGTACCGGTAGGACGATGGTTCCTGCATCTGGGACAAAGTGGGTCTGGCCCCAAGAAAAACCACGGCGAAAACCAAGGCGGCATTTGGAAGTCGGCTCATCACCCAAATCAAATACAAAGGATGCACAGTTCTGCACTTGCGGATCGGCACTACTGGCGGGGACGCGAAATTGCCGCCGGGTTCGGGTACTTCGTCCCGCGCAGCCAGAGCGAGAAACCGATCCACCAAATCGCGAGCAGCACCAGGTTGGGCCAGCTTGCTTCGGGCCCGAACGTTCCACCCGTCAGCCCCACGGGACCATGAAAACTTGCGTTCAAAAAATGCCCCTGGGCGGTTTGGCCGCTGTCAGGCACGCCATAGAAGAAGACTTCACCCCAGTTCCACGCTGAGTGGAGTCCAAGGGGCATCCAGAGGTCGCCGGTCCGTCTCAAAACCAGGCAAGTCACCAGGCAGTACGCCGTGGCAGCGACAGGTCCGAGCCCGTGTCCACCGGGATTGAAGTAGTGCGCGCCGCCCATCAGAAACGAAGTCACTAAAGCTGCCGGCCAGAAACCGATACCGGTGGTCAGGGTAAACAGCAGGTAGCCGCGGTAGAAAAAATCTTCGAGCAATGCTGCCAGGAAGAGCGGCACGGTCCAGAGGACGCCATATTTCCAGATATCGCCACCACGAAGCGCTAGCGCCCCGAAGGAAAAAGCTCCCCCAAAGCGTAATACAAGCAGCAGAAGCGTGAGCGACGCGAAGCTGATGGCGGCTCCCTGCCAGAACTGGCGGCGAAAAGCTCGCCGCCAGGGCAATCCGTAATGGGCGAGGCTTCGGCCTTCAATTCTGGCCATGATCCAGCTCGCCAGGAGGAGAGCGGCGGCGAGGATTCCCATCGTGACCACGAACCCCAGGGGAGTGTGAAAATCTGCGTGGAGCCCACGCATCACCGGATCAATGATACGGCTCGCGCCATAACCGATTGGCAACAGAATGGCGAAGAAAATCAGCAAGCGCCATCCCGCGCGAAGGCCATTTGGTCCTCTTAGGATGTTGTACCGCACGGTTTCGGCCCTGAGGAGAATTTAGAAGGATTGCTCATCCGAACGCCTCAACCTAGCCCCGGGCTTCGTTCGCACGCCCGTTCGCGTCGCTCGGTCAGTTACCTACTTCCACAAGTAATAGAAGCCCAGGTGATCATCCAGCAGTTTCTCGCGCGTAGGCAGCCATTGCGAAACATCGTCAAAGAGCAGATCGAGCAGGGTCTTGCGCTCTTTTTCCGGGTGCACGAGAACGGGCTCGCCCTTGATCCCAACTGACTTGGCGGTATCGTTGACCGCGTCCTGAAGGTCGCCTACCTGGTCGATCAAGTGCATGGAAAGAGCTTCTTTGCCGGTCCAGACGCGGCCGTCGGCGATGGACTTGATGTCATCAAATTTCGAGTGGCGGCCGTCGGCCACTGCCTGCACGAACTGGCCGTACATGTTGTCGATGAGCGACTGCAGGTACTGGCGCTCGGCAGGAGTCATTTCCCGCGAGGGATCGCCGGTGTCTTTGAATTCGCCGACTTTCAGGACTTCCGGCTTGAGCTTGGCCCAGCGCATCAGGTCACCGTAGTTGACCCATTCGGCAATGACGCCAATGGAGCCGACGATGCTGCCGTTGTCGGCAAAAATTTTGCTGGTCGCCGAAGAGACATAGTAGGCCCCACTGGCGCCGACACTCTCGATGGACGCCACAATGCGTTTCTTCTTCTCATCGCGAATGCGTTTGACGGCGCGGTAGATTTCTTCCGAGGCGGCCACTCCGCCGCCGGGCGAGTTCACGTGCAGGATGATGGCTTTGATGGAGTCGTCATCGCCGAACTTCTTGAGCTGGCCGACGACGGTTCTTGGATCGAGAATGACGCCTTCCAGATCGACCACGCCGATCTTGTCGCCAAAGGTGGTCAGCGTTGCCGCCTCGCCGCCGGCGCGCAGGGCGAAATACACCAGGGTGAACACGGCGAGCACAAACAGGAAGAAAGCGCCTCCACCGATGACGATCCAGAGCCAAACGCGCGAACGGCCGTTGTCGGGCATGAGATTGAGTGTAGTTTAGCACCGAGAGGCAGTTTCCAGTTTCTAGTACCGGGCTTTCCGGAGCCTACAAACCGTTTCACATTCGAGTTTGGGCCCCGACAAGCCCGGTTTTGGCTTGGCGGGGCGCGGGAGCGGCATCCCTGTAGCGCGCACGTTGTTTGTGCCGCACCGTCCTCCCGCAAGGGGCAGTAACTCCGAGTCCCATGCTACGCATCTGTCCTCGGAAGCACCCGGCTTGGTCTTGAGAGGCGTCGATAGCTTACGGGCTAATCTCGAAGACCGTGCCGTTATCAGAAGCTCCACCGGCCTCGGTGGTGCCGTACAGGTTCCCTGCCTTATCCAAGGTCAGGCCGCCTACCGGGTAAGCCCCATCTCCAGTCCCACCAAAACTGTGCAGCACCTCCTCCTTCCACTTTCTCTTGGCTCCAGGCGTCAGCTTGAAGACGACGCCCTTACCGTTGGTGCCACCCTGAACCGCCGTGCCGTATAGGTTCCCAAGCTGGTCGGCGACCAGGCCAGCGTAAGGGTTCGCCCCATCCGCGCAGCCGTGAACAGCGCAAAAGTTGTGCAATACCTTCTCGCTCCACTTGCCATTAGCGCTAGGTATCAGCTCGAAGACGATGCCCTGACCATGCCCGCCGCCATAGTAAGTGGTTCCGTACAAATTGCCGGCCGCATTCAAGATCAGGCCCGCGTCGGGGGTTTGGCCGTCGTCACCCTTGCCAAAGCTGTGCAGCACTTTCTCTGTCCACTTGCCACTACCGCTAGGGCTCAACTGGAAAACGGTCCCGCAACCGACGTCGTCCTGGCACCCGGAATAAGCGCCACCGCCGGTGGTCGTACCATAGACGTTTCCGGACCCGTCGAAGATCACGCCGGCGAAGGATCTGCTGCCGTCCGAGCCGTGGAAGCTGTGTAGCGTTTTGATCGCCCACCTGCCGTTGGCGCCCGGCGTCAACTGGAACACAGTGCCATCTCCGTGCGCCCCGCCAAAGGAGCCGGTGCCGTACAGGTTCCCTTCCGCATCGAAAATCACACTGGCAAAAGGTCCAGCTCCGGGCTTGCCGTCGCCGAAGTCGGTTAATATCTCCTCGGTCCACTTGCCATTTGCGCCGGGGGTCAACTCGAAAACGGCGCCGTGGCCCGTGGCCCCGTTGTTGGAAGCTGTGCCATAGAGGTTGCCGGTTGAGTCGAGAATCACACCCGCCGCGGGAAGAGCGCCGCCATTGCCCTGGGTGTAGCTGAAGTTGCGCAGCACCTTCTCGCTCCATTTGCCGTTTTCCTGGGGCGCCAGCTGGAATACCGTGCCCCCGCCGCCGCTGCCGCCTCCTGAGGTCGTGCCGTATAGGTTCCCAGAGGCGTCGAAAACCAAGCTAACAGCGTAAGGGTTGGCTCCGTCATTGCCGTGGAAGTGGTACAGTACTTTCTCTTTACTGGCTGGGAAAGCGGGGGCGACGATCGACAGAAATGCCGAAAAACCGACCAGCGCCGCAAGCAGAAGAATTGTTGGTTTCGTGCCTTGCATGGGTCCATGCTCCTCAGTGTGAGTTGTTAGTCTCCTCACTCCCCACAAGTGCGACCAATTGTACAGTTGCGTGTGCCGGGTCGCAACAGGCGTGCTGCTCCGGAACGGAGAGCTAGAAGTTCAGGCTGGATGGTTGAACGATGACCCTCAGCGCTTCCCGCGCGACACTGACGTCGATCGGTGTTCGGCAGACACGTTCGCCGTCAGCGTAAACCTCGAGCGGGACTTCGGTCTCGATGCGCAAGCAGGTGGTCTGGAAATAGTCCACCTGCGGAATGTTGAGATGCCGTCCGAAGTAAACGGCGGGAAAAAGAGATAGAAGCTTGAACTTGCCGATCTCCCGGATGACGCAGACGTCAAGCTGGCCATCGTCCATCAGCGCGCGGGGCGCGACCTTCATGCCTCCGCCGTAGACCGGAGTGTTGGCGAACGCGGCCATGAACACGGGTTGGTCAAGATGCGCGGCCAGTTGTTCGGGCTGGTCCGGCTTGGGTCGGCTGATTTTCATGCGGTGGGGGGCGAAGCGGAAAACAGCTGCGGGCAAGCTGAGGGCGTATCCCCCATGACCGCGCAACCAGCGGGGCAAACGATTGGCCAGCCGAGCAGTCTCGGCATCAAGACCGACGCCGCCCACGCAGCAGAAGTAGTAGCCAGTACCGGGTACTGAGCACCGAAAGGAACGCTCGTGAGAGAGGCCGGCAGTGGTGGCTGCCAGCGGCAAAATCACGCCCAGATCAATCGTCCTCGTGTTGTTCGCATCGGAGCAGAACTCACGCCAGGCCGCGAGTGCGCCGGCGGTCGCGCGCAGCTTGAGAGCGCGGGCAAAATCATTGCCGCTGCCGCACGGAACCACGAGCACCGGAAGGTTCAACCGGACCAGGTGGGCGAGATGGCGGTGCATGGTTCCGTCGCCACCAAAGATGAGGATGGCGTCGGCGTCAGAGGAGTCGGCGGGCATGCCCAAAGTCCAGATGGCTGATGAGGCCTGACGGAATGGGTTCAGGTCTTTTTCCGAAGAACCCAGCCCGAGGATGGCGGCCGCACGCACGTCGCGCTAGAGAGTAACAAATTTCCTGTCAAGCGCACCAGGGTGGGTGGTGGTTCAGGATTCTTGGTCGCTGGCCTTCGACTGTTGCCGAAGACCAACGACGAACGACCTACGACTAAACACTTCCATACAGTCCAGCCTTCTTGATGTACTCTGCGACCTCTGGGGTGACGAAGCGCGTGAGGGAACGCTTAGCCGCAGCGGCTTGCCGGATGGCGGATGCGGACACATCTTTGTGAACGCTTTCCAGCAGATGCACGGTTACTCCCGGCAGCACAAGCTGGCCGTGCGCCGGTTGCTTGTTGAAAGGCTTGGTTACCGACGGCTTGGGGCGCAGGGCTTGCGGCAAGGCTTTGGCAACGTCGGCCAACGAATATCCCGGGCGGCTGGCCACGATGAACTCACATTCGGCAAACAGCGCCTCTGCTTCGTGCCAGGTGGCGATGTCTTGGAAAGCGTCGATACCCAACAGGAAGAACAAACGGTCGCTTTTTCTGAGACTGCGCTTCAGCGCGCGGACGGTGTCGATGCTATAGTTCGGCGCGGCTGGAACGTTGTCGGACAGCGGCGCTGCAGCCGCCCCCGAGGAAATCGGAGCTTCCAGCAAAGATGGCACAAGGGCTTTCTCCCCCAGGGTGGCCAGCGCGACCATCGCATAGCGGTGGAAATAGGGCGAGAGCGGATGGCGCTGCTTGTGAGGCGGGACATTCGCCGGAACAAAGTAGATGCGGCCAAGTTGAAAGCGCTCGCGCGCGGCTTGCGCCAACGCGAGATGACCGCGATGGATGGGATCGAAAGTGCCGCCGAAAAGTCCGATGTTCATATCCGGTTGGTCAGCTTTGCCGATGAACTATATCTGTCACGTGACCGAATCGTACCCTATGGCATCTCATACTAAGATGCACCAGTTGTAACCTCAAATTGTGCGGCGGTAGTACTGGGGTTGTCCCACCGGCCAAGGTCCGGTTTCGCAAAAAGCGGCTGAACTGCGGTAACTCGCGGAGGTTCTGCTCCGGCACTACCCTAAAGTCAACATGTGGGTGAAACTCCCCCTTTTCCGCGCACGCCACATCGCCCCGGCACGGGCGCCGTTCCTGCGGTATGGCGTAGCCGTTCTCAGCATCATTCTCGCTCTGATTCCGGCCTTGGCGCTCTCCGATGTGGTGGAGAGCCGGCTGGTAGTGTTTGCAGTCGCCATCATGGTCAGCGCCTGGTATGGCGGCTGGAAACCAGGTTTAGTGGCCACCACCTTTGCCCTTTCGGTCAGCGCTTACTTTTCGCTGGCGCCGGGAGCCACCCCGGCCGAATACCGCAAAGCCATCATACATCTCATGCTGTTCGTGTTCGTGGCGCTGTTGATCTGCTCCTTCAACGCTGCTCTGCGCTCGGCCCAGGAGGGTTTGCGGCGATCGGAAATTAACTTTCGCTCGCTGGTCACCAATGCTCCCTACGGAATCTGCCGCTGCGACGCCGCTGGAATTCTGCTGAGCGCCAATCCAGAGATGGTGAAGATGCTCGGCTATACCGCACAGGCGGAGCTGACGGGAAGGAATCTGGCGAATCTTTATGCGGACGCGCAACACTGGTTTAACGTGGCGGATGCGCTGCGCGCCGAGCAATATTTCAACCGTCTGGATGCCGACTGGCTCCGCCAAGACGGCACGCCGGTCACGGTGCGGCTCTCCGGGCGCACCATCCGAGAACAGGACGCCACCTTTTTTGAATTGTTTGCAGAAGATGTGACGGAGAGGCGGACGCTGGAGCAGCAGTTGCGCCAGTCGCAGAAGATGGAAGCGGTAGGACGGCTGGCGGGAGGGATTGCGCATGATTTCAACAACCTGCTGATGGTGATTTCAGGATACTCCGAGTTGCTGCTGGATCGAATTGGCGCGGGCGATCCGGCCATGCGCGGACCGGCGCAGGAGATTGCCAGCGCCGCCAGCCGGGCCACGACCCTGACGCGCCAGCTTCTGGCTTTCAGCCGCAAGCAAATGATGACGCCGAAGGTGTTTGACCTGAACGCGGTTGTGTCAGAAAACCTAAGAATGTTGAACCGGCTCATCGGGGAAGATATCGATCTGGTGATGGTTCCCGGCGACAATCTGGGCCAGGTGAAAGCCGATCCCAGCCAGATCGAGCAGGTGATCATGAATCTGGCGGTCAACGCACGCGACGCCATGCCCAAGGGTGGCAAGCTGACGATTGAAACCGGCAACGTCACGCTGGATGGAAGTTACGCCCGCCTGCATGCTCCCGCAATACCGGGGGAGTACGTGATGCTGGCCATCAGCGACACGGGCGCGGGCATGGACTC